>Ga0247808_10000645_pt1 | contig 16651 bp, 19 predicted proteins | sample UWRJL089202R1_FD_179914 | JGI IMG/M metagenome (GOLD analysis project Ga0247808, IMG submission 179914) | Plant litter microbial communities from Arlington Agricultural Research Station in Wisconsin, United States - UWRJ-L089-202R-1 | ecosystem: Environmental > Terrestrial > Plant litter >... | reverse complement strand
GCGGTAGTCGACGAAGGTCTGCTCGGCCTGGAAGCTGAAGTTCGCGGAGTTCTTCTTCATCGCGGCAAGTTCGTGCGCGGCCCAGTCGGCCGCGGCGTTCGTTCCGTTCACCGGCAAAAGACGGATACGGATGTCAGCCTCGCTCAGCTGGTTGTCGACACGCTGCTTCTCTTCACCGCCGAGCGAACTCCAAATTGTGGCCTTGCGACCTGCGCCGATAAGCGCTGTGACGGCCGCCGCTTTGAGTTCACGGTCCTGATGAGACAGAACGCGTCGCGCCGTTCCGCGCGCGATGAGCGCGGCAATCACACCCGAAACCACGATTGCCACAAACGGGATAACCGCGGTTGTGATCACACGCCGGCCTTCAGCCGAGCTCAACCAAGTCAAAAAATCATTCCACCACTGCATGTGTCGCACGATACCTGCGCTCAGTGTTCGCAGAGCCTCGGCTCGCAGGGTGTTATCGAAATTGTCGCCAATGTGGAATCAGAGCCGGAAGCAATCGATCGCGTCCTGGATGTTCCAAAATTCACCCAGCGGAAGCGCCGAGCGGTGGGCGGCTGACGGGTTTGTCGCAGCGAGACTTGCAAGCAATCGCTTTGCACTGTACTTGCGGTCACCATTTTCAAAAAAGCAGTCGACGTAACCGAGGACTTCACCCGTAGTGCGAGTGACTCGCCATAGCGATTCGGAGAGCTCGACGAGCGCGAGCCCGGGACGAACGGTAGGGCGGTTTCCAACGAAGTCGAGGACGGTCATGGGCTCCTCCTAGAGCGATCCGGCCGAACGAGTAGGACCTGATCAGACTAGGAGGAGCCTCCGACATTGCGGTTAGCGCAGGCTCGTTCCGTCAATGGCGAATTCTTCGATCGCGGCGATCTCGTCCGCGGTGAGCGCGGCGCTGGTCAACGCGCCGACATTGTTCTCCAGCTGCTTCACGCTGCTGGCTCCAATGAGCGCCGAGGTGACCTGCGGGTGGCGAAGCACCCAGGTCAGCGCGAGCTGAGCGAGCGACTGGCCACGCTGGCTTGCGATGTCGTTGAGACCGCGTGCTCGCGTGAGGTACTCCTCTGTGATCTTGTCGGCGTTCAACCAACGACCCTCGGCTGCACGCGAATCCGCGGGCACGGTTCCATCGAGGTAGCGGTCGGTGAGGAGCCCCTGCGCGAGAGGAGAAAACACGATGCTTCCGGCGCCGACTTCGTCAAGAACCGGGAGGAGCCCGTCTTCGATGTGGCGGTCGAACATGTTGTAGCGGGGCTGATGGAGCGTAAGAGGAATCTTGTGTTCGGCCAACGCGGCGGCGGCAGCCCGCGTTTGTTCCGGGCTGTAGTTGGAGACACCAACGTAAAGCGCTTTTCCCTGCTGGACGGCCGTTGCGAGGGCGCCCATCGTCTCCTCGATCGGGGTATCCGGATCGGGGCGGTGAGAGTAGAACACGTCGACGTAGTCCACGCCGAGACGGCCGAGGCTCTGATCAAGCGACGACAAGAGGTTCTTCCGTGAACCCCATTCACCATAGGGGCCATCCCACATGAAGTAGCCAGCCTTGCTGGAGATGAGAATCTCATCGCGGTAGGAGCGGAAGTCCTCCGCGAAGATGCGGCCGAAATTCGACTCGGCGCTGCCCGCGGGCGGACCGTAGTTGTTGGCGAGGTCGAAGTGGGTGATACCGAGGTCGAATGCTCGGCGAAGAATCGAGCGCTGCGTCTCGAGCGGGCGGTCGTTTCCGAAGTTGTTCCACAACCCCAGCGACACTGCGGGCAGTTTGAGCCCGCTCTTTCCCGCTCGTTTGTATTCGATTGATTCGTACCTGTCGTCTTTGGCAATGTATGGCATATCCACAGCCTAGGGGTGCGTCCTTCGGGAATGGGGTGGTTGTATCCGGTGTTGTTCCCGTGGGTGCCCACGGCACCCGTTCCCGATCGAAAGTAGGCTCTGATTATGCAAACATTCGTTCTTGCCGGTGGCTGTTTCTGGTGTCTCGACGCCGTATACCGCACACTGAAGGGCGTATCCGACGTTGTGTCGGGATACACCGGTGGTCAGACCGACCACCCCAGCTACGAGGCAGTCTGCACCGGTCGTACCGGTCACGCCGAAGCCGTCGCCGTGACATTTGATCCTGAGGTCATCCCAGCCGAGGTCATTCTGGACGTCTTCTTTACGCTGCACGACCCGCGCCAGCTCAACCGTCAGGGCAACGACATCGGTACCCAGTACCGTTCGGCGATGTTCTATACGGATGACGAGCAGAAGGCGCAGTTCGAAGCGGCACGCCATCGCGCCTCTGAGTACTGGGACGGTGGACTCGTCACCGAGATCTCGCCTTTGGGTGTGTACTTCGACGCTGAGGAATACCACCAGGACTTCTTCGCGAAGAACCCCGGACAGGGATACTGCCTCGCAGTTGCCCTTCCGAAGGTCAACAAAATTCGCAAGTCTTACGGAGAATACGTTCTCGCTTCGTAACAGGCGCGACATCCGCCCCTTCGAGTTGCACAATGGAATGGCAACGAAAGGGGCTCAAAGATGAGCGACGATACGGTGATTTACCAAAACTGGGTGGCATTCGGTCCGGCCGGAGCAATTGGCTCCGTTCACAGGATCGATGAGGGCTTCACCTTCCGACTGCTCGGCGATGCGGAGCCGCGTGGGGTGTATCCCAGCCTGGATGTGGCAAAGAGTGCGCTGCACTCCGCGCTCGTCCCCGGTTCGGAATGGCCGGAGTTCCGCGAACACTGATCTCAGGTACCTCCAGGAGAAGGCTTTCGTCCTCTCCTCCCCAGAACACAACATGCCGGTCGATTCCACCAAAGGAGTCGACCGGCATTTGTGCGTTCGGGGGACTGCCGACACTGGACATAACGGATCCGGAAGTGGCGAACCCGGCACGAGCGTCGCTTCCGGAATCCGTCCCACCACAACTAACGGAGGAACAGTGTCAGACAAAATCACCATCATCGGAAATGTGGGGACGCCCCCCACCACCACGCGTAAGAGCAACGGCAAAGTCTCGACGCGCTTCAGAGTGGCGTCGAACGGACGACGATTCGACCGCACTCAAAACGTGTGGGTTGATATCGAGCCCAACTGGTACGAAGTCGTCGCGTTCGACGCACTTGCCGAGGGTATTGACGCGTCCGTCAGCAAAGGGCAACCCGTGGTGGTTACCGGTGAACTGAAGATTTCCGAATGGCACAACGGAGAGCGTGGAGGGACGAACATCGACATCCGAGCGGACGCCGTCGGCCACGACCTTCGCTTCGGGATCACCGAGTTCACCAAAACGGCGGGACGATCGCATGTCGATCCGGACGGCGACGAGCTTCCGGAACCCAACAAGCCTGGCGACGAGTCGCGGGCACTCGAGACGGGCCACGCCTCCGATCGCGGGAATGAGCAGTCGGAACCGGACGCTGAATCGCCGGACGAAGACCGCACTCCGTTCTAACGAACTCGCTCGGCAGTTCCCCGTCGGCGTGCGGCTGCGTTGCAGGAGTCCGCAGGTTGAGCGCCGTAGAATCGCGGGGTGAGAGCTGCACGGGCGATCGCGGGGGAGGAATGTCGATGCGAAACTCTGCTGGAAAGCGGTTCCTGGTCGGAATGGTGCTCGCGTCGGCGACGGTAGCGCTCCTCGCCGGATGCACCTCCGCTGCCCCCGCCGCAGCCCCATCCGACACCGCCACTCCAACACCGACGATCTCGAATCCGGAAGAGACCCCCGCTCCGCTGGCGCTCAAGCCGGAGGGAACAGCGCTGCAGAACATCGAGTTCTTTGATTCGGTGATGAGTCCGTTTCTGACGGACGCACCGGACACCGGAGGGCGGGAAATCATCGACCACCTCGTCGCGGCCGGTTTTGATAAGTCTCAGATGGAGCTCACCCCGGACACCACTGCGGTAGGGCTGGAAGCGGACAACATCCAGTTCTCCGTTCGAATGAACAACACTTGCCTCGTCGGACAATCGGGGAATGTCGGGTATCACTCGCTCGCCGCGCCGATTCTGTCGACCGGTACCTGTCTAGTGGGGAACACTCGCGCAATAGACTGGTAACTATGGCCGAATTTGTTTACTCGATGGTGCGCGCTCGGAAAGCAGTGGGCGACAAGCTCATTCTTGACGACGTCACCATGTCCTTTTTCCCCGGAGCGAAAATCGGAATTGTTGGTCCTAACGGCGCCGGCAAGTCGACCATCCTCAAGATCATGGCGGGTCTCGACACCCCCAGCAACGGTGAAGCCCGGCTGAGCCCCGGCTACACCGTGGGCATCCTGATGCAGGAGCCCGAACTCGATGAGACCAAGACCGTCCTCGAGAACGTCCAGGAGGGCGTCGGCCCGATCAAAGCGAAGGTCGACCGGTTCAACGAGATCTCACTCGCTATGGCCGAGCCTGACGCTGACTTCGACACCCTTCTCGAAGAAATGGGTGTTCTGCAGGAAGCGATCGACGCGGCAGACGCATGGGACCTCGACTCCCAGCTCGAGCAGGCCATGAGCGCTCTGCGCACACCGCCCGGAGACTACTCGGTCGCCAACCTGTCCGGTGGAGAAAAGCGCCGCGTGGCGCTGACCAAACTGCTCCTCCAGAAGCCTGACCTGCTCCTCCTCGACGAGCCCACTAACCACCTTGACGCCGAAAGTGTTCTCTGGCTCGAGCAGCACCTCGCGAAGTATGCCGGCGCTGTCCTCGCCGTCACTCACGACCGGTATTTCCTCGACCACGTCGCCGAATGGATTGCTGAAGTCGACCGCGGTCACCTCTACCCCTATGAGGGCAACTACTCGACCTACCTGGAGAAAAAGGGCGAACGCCTGATGGTCCAGGGCAAAAAGGACGCCAAGCTGGCCAAGCGCCTCTCGTCCGAGCTCGAGTGGGTTCGCAGTAACGCCAAGGGGCGCCAGGTCAAGTCGAAGGCGCGCCTTGCACGGTACGAGGAGATGGTGAACGAAGCGGAGAAGACGAGGAAGCTCGACTTTGAAGAGCTCGTCATCCCCGTTGGTCCGCGCCTGGGTGCTCAGGTTATTGACGCGAAGAACCTGGAGAAGGGGTTCGACGGTCGTATGCTCATCAACGGCCTCAGCTTCACGCTTCCGCGCAACGGCATCGTCGGCGTCATCGGTCCAAACGGTGTGGGTAAGACCACCCTGTTCAAGACCATCACGGGGCTCGAGCCTCTCGATGGTGGAGACCTCAAGATCGGTGAAACGGTCGACATCTCGTACGTTGACCAGGACCGCGGCGGTATCGACCCCACCAAAACGTTGTGGGAGGTTGTATCCGACGGCCAGGACTACATCCAGGTCGGAAAGACGGAGATCCCCTCGCGTGGATACGTCTCTCAGTTCGGCTTCAAGGGCCCAGATCAGCAGAAGAAGGCCGGTGTTCTCTCCGGTGGTGAGCGCAACCGCCTCAACCTTGCTCTCACCCTGAAGCAGGGCGGCAACCTCCTGCTGCTCGACGAACCGACTAACGACCTCGACGTCGAAACGCTCGGAAGCCTTGAGAACGCCTTGCTCGAGTTCCCCGGTTGTGCTGTGGTCATCACTCACGACCGGTGGTTCCTCGACCGCATCGCAACCCACATCCTCGCGTACGAAGGCACCGACGAGAACCCGTCGAACTGGCACTGGTTCGAGGGAAACTTCGAGTCCTACGAAGAGAACAAGATCGAGCGCCTCGGTGCGGACGCGGCTAAGCCTGGCCGCTCCACCTACCGCAAGCTCACGCGCGACTAGTCAGAAAAGGACACACCCATGCGTCTGCACGTGCCGATCAAACTCCGCTGGAGCGACCTCGACGCGTACGGACACGTCAATAACGCCGAGATGTTGCGCCTCCTCGAGGAGGCGCGCATCCAGGCGTTTTGGGTAGCTGACGACGGCAGCGATGGTGACTCTCTTGACACCCTCGCTGCCGGCGGCAGCACCGCGATTATCGATGGCCGCCCCGGAGCTGAAACCCTGACGCTTATCGCGCGGCAGGAAGTCGAATACTTGCTTCCGGTTCCCTACCTGCGAGATCCCCTCGATATCGAGCTCTGGATCGGCAGGCTGGGTGGCGCAAGTCTCGAGGTCTGTTACGAGATCTTCACGCCCGCGAACGTTTCGCCGCGCAAGCTCTTCACGCGCGCGTCAACCACATTGGTGATGGTTGATGCGGCCACCGAACGCCCCCGCCGGATCAACGATCGCGAACGTACCGCGTGGTCGCCGTACCTCGACGACCCCATTGTGTTCTCCCGGCGATAACTGCCCAGGCTAGTCATCTCCGGGTGCACGGGATCAGCCCTGTCGCGCCTTCATCCTCGGGTTGAGCTTGTTGATCACAAACGTGCGCCCGCGGCGACGCACCACCTGTGAGCCCGGGGCTTTTTTGAGTTCCTTGAGCGAATTGCGAACCTTCATGTCGTCTCCACTGTGTCGACGCCGACAGACGTCTCGCCTGCTGGCGTTATTGATAACTATTCTCATGTAAGGTACCACTTGTGGGACGGTCCCGCTGGGTTGGATGACATGAAGAACGACACAAAGTCCCTGGACATTACCCTGATCTGCGGTTTGCGCGGTTCGGGAAAAACGACTCTCGCTCGCGCACTTTCCGGCGGCGCGATGGGCGACCCAGTCGTGGCTGACTGGGCCCCTGGGCATGGTGTCGACGAGGCTGACTCGTCGCCCGAGTTCGCTCTTGAGCTCGCCGAGCATCTCTGTGGCCTCGCAGACAACGGGATGACGGGACGCGTCGTCATCGAGTTGAACCCGGCAGTTGACGCTCTCGAAGCTGTCCTGGTGCTCGAGGCGGTGCTGACCGCGCGGGAGCCCAGCGCGAATGTCACGGTGCTGCGCGAAGTGGTGGTGACCGTGACCGCCGCTGATATTCGTTCGTACTTTTTCTCCGAGGAGATGCCCGACCCCGCCGATTATGAGACGGGGGAGGCGCTCAGTCGGCAGATTGAAATCGCAACGGCCGTTGTTATTTCGGGTGGCGACCGGGTGTCACGCCGCGAACTCTCCGAAGTGGTCGCGCTGATCCAGAAGCTCAACCCGCTCGCCCGCGTGCAATCTTCTGCACCGCAATTTACGCTCGGTGCTTTGCGGCGCGTTTCGCCCGACGCGAGTCCGCCGTCCGGGCAGGGGATGGGCTGGATGCTGGAGCTCGCCGGTCGCGCCGGCCCAGCGCGCACCGTGGCGGGAATCTCCACCGTGGTGTTCCGAGACCCGCGCCCGTTTCATCCGGGGCGCCTCGCAGAGGTCGTCGAGCATTGTCTCGGGCCAGACACAGTTGGAACGATTCTGCGGTCTCGTGGTCTGACCCGTTTGGCGTCTCGCCCCGACACCGTCGGCGGGTGGGCCAGCACCGGACGAGTGCTCGCCCTTGAAGCGACTTCGATGTCGAGCTGGGACCCGGATTCGCCGCTCGGACAGGAACTCGTTTTTGTTGGGCTCAACCTTCGCACGGATGCGCTCTGCCGAGTGTTGGGCGCTGCCTTGGTAGATGGAGACGAGCTCATTGCGGGGCCCATGGAATGGGCGACCTACACGGACCATTTCCCTGAATGGGATACCGACCACCAGCACTGAACTCCGGCACGATGTGAATTACGCGGAGGGAACTCGAACCATTCCCTCTTGGGCGACGCTCGCGACGAGCTCACCCTGCCGGTTGAAAATCTGCCCGAGGGTGAGTCCCCGCCCGCCCTTGGCGGTGGGGGATTCCTGTACGTACAGAAGCCATTCGTCGACCCGGCTGTAGCGGTGCCACCACATGGCATGGTCGAGGCTCGCGGCTTTGAGCCCGGGAGTTCCCCAGGCGATCCCGTGTGCGCGCAGGATGGGCTCGAGGATTGAGTAGTCGCTCGCGTAGGCGAGTGCCGCGCGGTGCAGGTTCGGGTCGTCCGGCATGGAGCCAATGGCACGGAACCACAGCGCCTGGTGGGGCACGTGCGCGCCCTCGACGGAGAAATAGACCGGCGAGGTGACGTGGCGCATATCAAAGGCGCGCTGAGTTGCCCAGTTCCGGGCGACGGGGTGATCAATGCCCGCCAGTGTGTCCGCTGCGCTGGGCAGTGACTCCGGGTCGGGAATGTCCAACGGCATCGAGACCTGGTGCTCGAGCCCCTCGTCGTCGACCTGGAACGACGCGATCAGCGACAGGATTGGCAACCCGTTCTGATACGCCTGCGTGCGACGCGTCGAGAATGATCGCCCGTCATGAATGCGATCGACGGAGAAGGTGATCGGTTTGTCCGAATCACCCGGGCGAAGAAAATATCCGTGCGTTGAGTGGATGAAGCGGTCGTCCGCCACTGTGCGGATTGCCGCAGTGATCGACTGCGCAAGCACCTGTCCACCGAAGACTCGGCCGAGCGGTTGCCACTGGCTTGGACCGGTGAAGATGTCCTCACTCGTCCGAGCACCGGTGTCGGTGAGATCGAGTGCGGCTAGTAGTCCAGACAGTGGGTCGCTCATGCCCTGTAGTTTAGATGTCGTATGACGCACACATTCACTCTCCAGGACTCCTTCGCTGCCCGCGATCTTCAGGTTTTCCTCGGCCGCGCTGGCCGGGTCGAAGACGGATCTGCACGGGTCATCGTGGCCAACGGTGTACTCGCCGTGTATGTCGCGATCTTTTACCCCGTCGGGCTGCTCGATCAAGCCCCGACGGTTCTCGGTCTTCGCACCTTTGAGGTTGTGGACACCCCCGACTTTGACGCCGTGGTTCCGGTTGGCTCGTTCCTCGAGCGCATCGCGCGCCGCTTGGACCAGACATCGGATGACGCGGCTGCGGTTACCGTGACCCTGCCCATGGAAGTTCACACCGTGACCTGGGCAGCGATCTCACCCCCGCGTGGCGGCTGGGCGCAGGTCGGGCCCACAACAGCGGAGCTCCTCGACAGTGTTGCTAACGCCGGGATCGCCGAGGTTGCCGAGGCGATCCCCACCGGAACCGGAGAGCAGATTGTGCATCGTGTCCGCTCCGAAGTGTGGGGGCGCCCGATCGAAGGCCTTGAACATGTTCCCGCGGGCGGAGCCTTCGCAGCGCTGTCCCTGGGATTCCTCGGCAACGAGAAGGCTGTCGCAATCTACGAGACGGGACCGTGGACTCGATTGACCACGGGTCGCGGCCACGTTCTGATCAAACGCAAGGCGTGGTCCCTGTCCCGCTAATCCGACCCAGGAGCCTTCTCCGTACTGCTCCGCAGGCGGCGTGGGCGCTCAGCGCGGGGGAGTTCCGACAATGGCGTCCGCGTTGCCCGCGATCCAGTCCATGAGGGGGAGCAGGCGCTCGGTAAGCTCCCGACCCCGGTCGGTAAGCGAGTAATCGACGTGAGGGGGGATCACCGGTTGCGCGACACGCAGGACAAACCCATCGGACTCGAGCACCTTCAGGGTCTGGGCGAGCATCTTTTCGCTGATCCCGTCCACAACCCGGCGTAACTGGCCCCAACGAAGCGATTCCGTTGACAGCGCGACGAGGATCAACACACCCCACTTGCTGGTGACGTGGTCGAGCACGGTTCGGGTGGCGCATTTGGCGGGCAATATCCCGTCCGTAAAACCAAATCCCTGCCGTGCCGGCATTGTAAAAGTGTCCATCTGATGAGCTTACCTAAAGGTGGGTACTGCGAGAAGGGAAGTTTATGTCGAGCGAGGCGGTTAGGCCCGGTGTACATCTTCGAAAGGAACTCTTATGTCTATTGTTGTCACCGGTGCCACGGGTCATCTCGGCCGCCTGATTGTTGACGGTCTTCTGCGCGATGGCGTTGCGCCCGCCGAGATCGTCGCGGCGGGCCGGAACACCGCGAAGCTCACCGAGCTGGGCAATCGGGGTGTCCGTGTGGTGCAGATGGACTACTCCGACCCCGAGTCGATGGCAGTCGCTTTTGCCGGTGCCAGCACGCTGATGCTCGTCTCCAGCAGCGAGGTCGGCCAGCGTGCCACCCAGCACGCGGCCGCGATTGATGCCGCACGTCTCGCCGGCATTGGCCACGTTGTCTACACGAGTGCTCCGAAAGCCGACACCACCACTCTCGTGCTCGCGCCGGAGCACAAGATCACCGAAGAGCTCATTCGCGCCTCCGGGATTCCCTTCACTATCCTGCGGAACGGGTGGTACACCGAGAACTACGTGGGCACCGCCGCGCAGGCGAAAGAAACCGGTGTCGTCGCTGCGAGTGTCGGAGACGGCCTCGTCTCCAGCGCGTCGCGTGTTGACTACGCTGACGCCGCGGTCGCTGTACTCACCGGAGTCGGCCACGAGAACAAGGTCTACGAGCTGTCCGGTGACATTGCCTGGAGCCACACGGAGCTTGCTGCCGTACTCGCCGACATCCTTGGCCGCGACGTGGTCTACACGTCACTCTCCGACGAGGATCACCTCGCCGCACTTCAGGCGGCCGGGCTCGACGCCGGAACTGCGGGATTTGTTGTTGCGCTCGACGCTGACACTCGCAATGGGCTCCTGGGGGAAACGTCCGGAGAGCTGACCGCTCTGATCGGACGCCCGACAACCCCGCTGCGCGAGGGATTGGTCGCCGCCCTGTAACAAGAGCGGATGGATGCGGCAGCATCCCCGAGAAAGCGGGTGCGACCACTTCGGTGATCGCACCCGCTTCTACTCCTCGAAAGTATTAACCATGGCCTGCGCGGCCCGGTCCAGGTATCCCCAGAGGGTCGCGTCGTGGAGCGGCGAAAGGGCGAGGTTGTCAACGGCTGCGCGCATGTGGAAAAGCCAACGATCGCGCGCCACAGGATTCACCTTGAACGGCATGTGCCGCTGGCGCAGCCGAGGATGGCCACGCTCTTCGCTATAGGTGCCCGGGCCGCCCCAGTATTGCTCGAGAAAACCGGTGAGCCGCTGGATCGCACCCTCGAGGTCCTCCTCGGGGTACATCGGCCAGAGCAGCTCATCCGTGCGAACACCGGCGTAAAAGTCCCGCACGAGGCGCTCAAATGTTGGTCGTCCACCGACCTCCTGCCAGAAATTTCCCTGTGCGGATTCGCCGCCCTGGCTGAGACGGATCGTGACAGGATTCGGATCACTCATGTGGGGGCGCCTTCGGTGCTCGTGGTGCGCGGGGTGCGCGCGGGGTTTTGGCAGGCTTTACCGCATCAGCAGCGGGTGCGGTTGAAATCGGGCGCGTGCGGGGCGGGCGCGAGCCGTTGATGCTTTCAGCGCCGTCGAATCCGTCGAGAACAACGCTGTGGAGCGACGGGAGCTTGATACCCATCTCGTCGGTGGTGGTTTTGAGTCGCGCCCGGAGGTCGCGAGCGACATCGTCCTTCGCTCCCGATCGGGTCTTCACCACAATACGAATCACGATGGCCTCCTCCGAGATTGATTCGATTCCCCATATTTCCGGTCGCTCGATAATGCGGGAGCGCCACTTGGAGTTGGTCGCCATGTCGACGGCGGTTGCGAGCATACGCTCCTGGACCGACTGCACGTCAGCTTCGTAGGGCACAGCGAGGTCAATGATGACGCGGGACCAGCCTTGCGACATGTTGCCGACGCGGAGAATTTCACCGTTTCGCACGAACCATACGGTTCCGTTGACGTCCCGGATCTGGGTGATGCGGATACCCACGGCTTCGACCACGCCGGTTGCCGGACCAAGGTCGACAACGTCGCCGACGCCAAGCTGGTCTTCGGCAACCATAAAGAGGCCGTTGAGCACATCCTTCACGATGTTCTGGGCGCCAAAACCAAGTCCTGCACCGAGCGCTGCGGTGATCAGTGAGAACGCCGCGGTTATTCCGGGGTTGACCTCCGTGACGATCGACAAGCCTGCGATGATCACAATGACGGCAGTGACCACGTTGTTGAGCACCGATCCCAGAGTGCGGGTGCGTTGTACCACCCGCACGGCGGTCAGCGGGGACGCCATTATCGCCTGAGTATCTTCAACACTCTGCTTCTTTTTTACGCCGGTGACGATGCGGTTGACCGCGTAGTCGATGACGAGTCGCAGGATGTAGCGCGCGGCGATCGCGATCACAATGATCACGATCACATTGATCAAGGTGTTCCAGTCGTTGTAAAAGTCTTTCAACATCTGGATGAATAACGTCCAATTAGCCATATCACCCAAGTGTATTCGTCAGCCTGGGCGTCGCCTTGGCGGGAGGTGAACGTCGCGTAGTGGGTACCGATGGTGACAATGACAAAGCCCTCGGGATCCGCCGCAGGTGCGACCGATCCCGAGGGCTCAATCGAGATGTTCTAGCGAGCGTCGCGTTCCTGCGCGAGGAGCGCACGCTCAACACCAGCAAGGTTCTCCACCATCAGGCGACGCAGCGCGGGAATTGAGCTGTTCGCGGCGAGCCACATCTGCGTTGCCTCGACCAGTTCCGCCGATGCCACCGCGGTCGGGTAGAGGCCAACGATGAATGTCTCCGCGATCTTGTAGCTCCGGTTCTCCCACACGCTGGCGACAGCGGCGAAGTACGGCTCGACCAGGGTCGTCAGCACTGCGGGATCATTTACGTGACCGAACCCGATGGTGATGTTGCGCACAATAGCGTTCGGCAGCTTGTCGCTATCCGCGAGTGAGTCGAACGCGGCCCGCTTCGCTTCGGCGGTAGGGAAGGTCGCCGATGCCCGTGCGGCGGCCTGCTGGCCATTGGCGGTGTTGTCGGCGGCCAGCGCTGCGTCGATGTCATCCTGGGTCGCGGCGTTGTTCAGCACGAGTCCCTCGAGGAGCTCCCAGCCCAGGTCGGTGTCGATCGTGAGGCCGGGCAGAGCGAGGGAACCGTCCCGGAGTGCGGACAGGGTGGCCACGTGCTCGTCTGTTGAGGCGATGCTGGCGAAGAACTTCACAAACTGGAACTGTGCGTCGGAACCGGCCTCAGCGGACTGGGCGAGAGACCAAAGAGCGTCACCAACACGCTGAATTGTCGCGTTCCGCTTGTCCGGTGCGACGTACAGTCGCGCGACCGTGCTGAGCTGGCTGAGCGTGGTGCGCAGCGTGGTGCTCTCGGTCTCCGTGGCGATGTTGGCGAGCACCAGGTCAACGTACGAACTGGCGCTGGTCTCGGCATCGCGCGTGGAGTCCCACACCGATCCCCAGACGATCGCACGGGCGAGCGGGTCCTCTATGGATGCGAGGTTGGCCGACGCACTGGCGAGGGACGCGTCATCCAGACGAATTTTCGCGTAAGCGAGGTCGTCATCGTTGAGCAGAACGAGGTCCGGGCGAGCGAGACCGTTCAGTTCTGCGACATCCGTGCGCTCCCCATCGACGTCGAGTTCCACACGGTGCGTCCGGCGCAGCACACCGTCGGCGAGCGTGTAAAAGCCGATCGCCAGGCGGTGGGGACGGATCGTTGGGTAATCGGATGCGGCCGACTGTAGTACCGCAAACGAAGTGATAACCCCGTTGGCATCCGTGGTGATCTCGGGGCGGAGCGTGTTCACGCCGGCCGTCTCAAGCCACAGCTTGGACCACCCGGACAGGTCGCGGCCACTGGTGGTCTCAAGCTCGGTGAGGAGGTCAGACAGCTCAGTGTTGCCGAACTCGTGCTTCTTGAAGTACGCGGCGACACCGGCGAAGAACGCATCGATCCCGACCCAGGCGACAAGCTGCTTGAGCACCGAACCGCCCTTGGCATAGGTGATGCCGTCGAAGTTGACCTGCACGTCATCGAGGTCGTTGATGGTCGCGACGACGGGGTGGGTCGAGGGGAGCTGGTCCTGGCGGTACGCCCAGCTCTTCTCCATGGCCTGGAACGTGGTCCACGCCTCGGTCCATTCGGTCGCTTCGGCGGTGGCGATTGTGGACGCCCACTCGGCGAAGGACTCGTTGAGCCAGAGGTCGTTCCACCACTTCATGGTGACGAGGTCGCCGAACCACATGTGTGCGAGCTCGTGAAGGATCGTGACCACACGACGCTCCTTGATGGCGTCGGTGACCTTCGAACGGAAGACGTAGGTCTCCGTGAAGGTGACAGCCCCCGCGTTTTCCATTGCGCCAGCGTTGAACTCGGGCACAAAGAGCTGGTCATACTTCTCGAACGGGTACGCGTAGTCGAATTTTTCCTCGTAGTACGCGAATCCCTGACGGGTTTTTTCGAAGATGTAGTCGGAGTCGAGGTACTGGGTGAGTGACTGGCGAGCGAAAAGTCCGAGCGGAATGGTGCGCCCGTCGCGGCTCGTGAGTTCACTGCGCACGACGGAGTACGGACCCGCGATGAGAGCGGTGATGTAGCTCGACATCACCTGCGTGGGGGAGAAGCTCCACACCGATCGTGTGTCGTCGAGCAGCTCGGGCTGCGGAGTGGGGGAGTTGCTGATGACCTGCCACGCCGTGGGTGCGGTAACCGTGAACTGGAAGGTCGCCTTCAAGTCAGGCTGCTCAAACACAGCAAACACACGACGGCTGTCAGGAACCTCGAACTGCGAGTACAGGTACACCTCGTTGTCGACCGGGTCAACAAAACGATGGAGGCCTTCGCCAGAGTTGGTGTACTCGGCTTCTGCGGCGACCGTGAGAACGTTGGTCTCGGCGAGGTTCGCGAGCTGGATGCGAACACCGTCGCTTACCTCGGACGGGTCAAGCTCGACACCGTTGAGGGTGATCGAGCGCACGGTGCGTGTGATTGCGTCGATAAAGGTCGACGACCCCGGGACGGCCGAGAAGCGCACGGTGGTGGTGCTTTCGAAGGTTTCCTCCCCCGACGTCAGATCGAGGTGGATGTCGTAGTTGGCGACCGTGATAAGAGCTTTACGCTCCTGGGCCTCGACACGGGTGAGGTTCTCTCCTGGCACGCGTTGCTCCTTTGAAGCGGGGGATTATGTCCGCCAATCAGCCTAATGCGATTGGTGAACGCCCCGCGGCATAGGAGCAACGCGAAGGGCCCGCATCGGAGATGCGAACCCTTCGCGGCGACGATTCAGACGCGGACTGGCATCCGCGTGGGAACGCTGATGCGCTGGGGTCGAAGGATTTCGCTCGTCTCCGCAATGACCTTCGTCAACAGACGTACGAGTCGTTCATCCGGGTCGAGAATGCACGCCTCCGCGATGCCGATTACCGACGCACGCAGGATCGCCTCATCAGAAATCGCGATCGGCCGGGGCCGCGTCACCGAGTCTTCGCCCTCGAAGGCCCGTGCCCATGCCTCGGCGGCTGGGGCACGATCGAGAGCCGCGCGCACCGTCGCGCGCGTGCGGTCGGTGACCGGTCCCGAGGATCCCGCCAGCAGGCGTTCACATCTCAGCAGGCCTGCCGCCAGAGCACGCTGCCTGATCTCGCTCGAGATGGGCAACGCGCTGGATGCCGCAAGAGACGAGACGATGAGTGGCACCCGCGGATCGTTGCCCACGAGGCCCACGACGGACGGGATGAGTGCGGTCAGACGTGACCGGGCCTCATCGCTTGTGACGTCATTGACCAGACGGGCAAGTGCCGCGACCGACGGGTGCGTGCAGGAGGGATGATCGCTCCAGCGCAGCCCGGCGAGGTAGGACGCGTATTCCATAAAACACGCACCGCGCCGCGGGTTTCGATGCCGCCCTGGGGAAAGGACGGGCAGCAGTTGTTCGGTGTATACCCCTTGCATGAGGGCCTCCTAGAGAGAAAACCGGTGTTACCCAGTGTGCGCTTCGAAGACGCGATTGACTAGACCTGTCTTCGTCGCTTTCTACCGAAATTTCCACCCCCTGACAGTGCCGGAACGGTGCCCTAGGCTCGTCAGCACTGCACCGCTCTGACGGCTGGGGTACACACGGAGAGGTGGATGGCATGGTCGACTCGAGGATCCTGCAGACACAGTCAGTACTCGCCAAAGCGATACTCGACCTCGCCGCAGACCGCGCGGTCTCCGAAATTTCGGTGGCGGAAGTCGCTCGGCGTGCAGGAATCAACCGGGCAACCTTCTACAACCACTACCTCTCGCCGGGAGCGTTGCTTGCCTCGGTCATCACCCGGGAACTCGACCGGGTGCGCGATGCGGACCTGGTTCTCCGGGTGCGCGCTGAGGAGTCCAGTTCAGAGATCACCCGTCGTGCAGTGGATGCCGTAGTTGCGCTTGTGCAGCGCCATCGCCGGCTGTTCGAGTTGACGCTCCTCGATCCGGAAGACGCCTCGCTGCACCGGGCATTGTCCCTGCATTTCGAGATCTCGTGTCGCCAGCACTTACAGCGGCACAACATCGCGGCCGACCAGGTAATCGACATCGACATCGTTGCCCGTTTTGTGGCGGAAGGAATCGTGGGAGGTATCGAGGCGTGGCTCGGCAAGCCCGACGTCTCGGCGGGTCGTCTGACGGACGCCATCGTGTCCGCCATGCCGCGATGGTGGCACTGACGACGCCGGTGGTACCGACGACGGTGGTGGCGCTGACGAATCCCTAGGATGGGAACCATGCGCATCCATATCGCGACCGACCACGCCGGCCTCGACTTCAGTCGTGACCTGCAGGCCCATCTGGCGGCGGCCGGACACACTGTTATCGATCACGGACCCACCGTCTACGACGCTGTCGACGACTACCCGAGTTTCTGCATCAATGCGGCTAGGGCCGTTGTCACCGACCAGACCGCGGGCGTTGAAGCCCTGGGGATTGTGTTCGGGGGATCAGGCAATGGTGAGCAGATCGCCGCCAACAAGGTGCGAGGTGCGCGAGCGGCACTGGTGTGGAGT
>Ga0247808_10000643_pt1 | contig 16686 bp, 14 predicted proteins | sample UWRJL089202R1_FD_179914 | JGI IMG/M metagenome (GOLD analysis project Ga0247808, IMG submission 179914) | Plant litter microbial communities from Arlington Agricultural Research Station in Wisconsin, United States - UWRJ-L089-202R-1 | ecosystem: Environmental > Terrestrial > Plant litter >... | reverse complement strand
CAGACAAGGGTGAATACCGCGCCCTCATCCAGAACCTCACCAAGAGCGAAGTAGCAGCCCGTGGCATCACCATCACCGAGAAGCACAAAGACGGTGCATCCAACGTAGTAGCTGTTACGCGACCAGACAAGAACGAAGCACTCTTCGAGGCGACATCAATCGTTGCAGAGGTATGGTCTAACAGACTGGACGGCATGGAGGGTCAAGACCCCAACTCCGTTGACACCTATGACTCCTATGTAGAGGCAATCGCCTACGCACGTGATTGGAGCAAGGAGATAGCCGAGGTTGAAAAGGCTAACGCCATGCAGCCCAATGGAAGAACCATCAGCTTCTCACAAGACCGCAAGAGCAAGCAGTTAGTCATCAAGGTGTATCACCAGCCGAAGCACAACCCACAGGGCTTTGTCGAGTATGACCTAGTGAGCTTCGAGAACCAGATACGTTCCATCAAGCACGCTGACGGTGCAGAGTCATTCATCCCTCACATGATCATCGACACACCTCGCTCCTATCAGGTGAAGGTAGACCCGAACACCCATGAGCCGAAACGTCACGCTGGTCGTGAGTGGACTGCTGTAACCAATGGACTTATCGCCAAGGTATCCAAGCTGGTAGCAGAGAGCAACAAGTTCGGAGTGGCATCAGAGGATGGTCGTCTAAGACTTCCTACTGGCTGGGAGCTACGTTCAAAGAACGCCGAGTCAAAGTCCCGCTAGTTCTTCAAAGAAGAGCGTTGTTAGACCAACGGCAGAAACACCGCTCTTGGAGACATCTCGGCTCGCATACTTACCGGTGTCAGAATTGATAAGGCTATAACCGACAAGCCTGTTCTCATCACTGAACTCACATGACCCGACCAAAGCATTCTTCTTGGTGAGCACAGAGAAGAACATAGGTACCTGAGAATCAGGTTTGAGGATGAACCCTCGCTTGTCTGCTCCAACAAGAACATGCTCTAAAGACCCCAGCACAAAAGCACTAGCCATTCCCGAGAAACGTCTGTCCGACTTCCTCTTGCGATACTTGGAAAGGTCGATGGGGTTATTCATCACCACGGTCATCCCGCTTGTCAGACTCAGCGCGGAGGCGCGACACATCCACAGCCAAATCGATAGTAAGAGCAAGTACATTCTTCTGCTTGGTGACATCAGCAACCATGCCATTGAGTTCACGAATGCCTACAAGCCTCTTCAACGTAACATCTGAGATACCACCATGAGAGATGATGGTCTTGGTGTTAGTTGATACAAGAGCTAGTGTTGACTTCAAAGGACGGGTGATATCCACAGCCTCTTCGGAAGATGACATCAGAGACGCAATCTCCCTATCAATGTCAGACTTCTTAAGCTCTGTCTTGTTGATGGGTGTACCGAACAGAACAGCAGTCATGGTCGATAGAGCTAGGTCAGACGAAACCTGTAGCCAGTTGGATATGACATCAATAACGTCTTCATCATCAAGGTTGTAGAACAGTGCATCCTTCTCGTCATCATCGAGGTTCATCACGAAAGAGATAAGAGCAGCGGAGTTGTTGTCAATCTTAGTCTCTTCGATATCTGCGTAGTTGATCGATTTCACGTTGATGCGTGAGATGTTGCGGATATAAGCTGCTCTGTCCTGACCTCGCTTCTTAGCTGCAAGGGCGGCAAACTCGTTCTTGTTGCGCTCAGAGTCGATAGCAGAGATGGCATTGGCAACCCACTTATCGAAGTCATCATTCTTCTCCTTGCGCTCTCGCTCCACATCGATAGCAACAGAGAGCAATGGCTTAGCCTTCTCGATTAGCTCGGTGATGGTAGTACCACCCTTCTTACCGAACACAACATCGAAGGGATCTACGTCATCTTTGAGGACTACTGCATAGAGGTCTTCGCGCTTGTTGATAGCCCACGTGAGCTTGCTGGTGGCACTCATGCCTGCATCATCACCGTCGAACATGAAAGTGATTTCCTCTGCGCCGTTGAGCATCTCCAAGTGAGAGGGGGTGGTTGCGGTACCGCATACAGCAAGACCGATAGCCGGTGACTCCGACTCGGTGATTGCGATAGCGTCGAGGTATCCCTCACAGATGACAACAGAGGTAGCTTTCTTGATGCGTGATAGCTCACCCCCATCGAATAGCACCTTGGACTTGTCATAGACGGATGTTGTTGTGGGGTTGATCCACTTTCCCTCGCCATAGTGCTTTACACCCGGAACCTCACGAGCGCCGAAGCCGAGAACATTCCCATAACGGTCGGTGATTGGGATAAGGATACGACCAACCAAAGGAGTCCACTGGTTGCCATCCGATTCACCCAACACACCACCGGCAACAGCAGCCTTAGCGCCGTACTCATCACCAGCAGCCTTAGTGATTACCTTGACTGCATCCCTACCGTTCTCAGGAAGGAATCCAAGACGGTACTTGTTGATTAGCTCGTCGGTGAAGCCTCGGTCGATGAGGTAGTCGTAAGCAAGCTCGGCAGACTTGTCCTCACCTTCAAACAGGTACTTAGTAGCAGCCTTTGAAACACTATCCAGAACTGCCTTGATCTTGGTGGGAGAAATTTCCTTCTTCTCGCTCTTGTACTCGGGAATGTCAACACCGAGTTCCTGAGCAAGTCCCTCTACAGCCAGACCGAAGTTACCTCGGTCATGTGAGTCATATCCATGCTGGATAAGCCAGAAGTCAAAAATAGAGCCAGCGCCACAGCCAGCAAAGCAATGCCATAGACCACGGTTGTCATCGACCGAGAAAGCGGGAGACTTCGTATTGTCATGGAGTGGGCAGAAACCAATGAACTTGCCCTCACCACCGCTCTTCTTGAGCGGTGAGATTGAGAATTGGTTGATGTAGTCAGAGAGGCGCATTGAGCGCTTGATGTCATCTAAGACCTTGTTTGAATCGTTCATCTGTCAGCAGTTCCGTTTAGTGAGTTTGATTTGTTACTGATGCCGCTTTGGGCGGTAGCCGAGTTTAGCACAAGACTACCGCCCATCACAGTTCGAGACTCTCGCCTCTTAGTCTTCCGTGTCAGAGTCTTCCGACACATCGTTGTCGTCGGAGTCAGAAGAGTCTCCGTCAACGTCAGCATCCTTGCGAGGGCGACCACGACCACGCTTGGGAGCGTCATCTTCCTCGCTCTTCGGCTTGGCAGGACGACCACGCTTCGGCTTCTCAGCCTCCGCTTCGGCTGTTGCCGAGTCAGTTGCTCCACCAGCGTTCTTGATCGCCTCGGCTGCTGCCGCACGCTTCTCAGCGACCGTCAGAAGACGCTTGCTGTTCAGAACGGTTGCATCGGGGCGAACCTTGCGGGTTGCGACAACGGGCTTCTTCTCACGAACCTTCGCGCGGATAGCCTTCTCCATAGCGCTTAGCAAGCGCGGGAAGTCAGCAAGGGAGTCGATGAAGTTGGCACGGAAACGAACGGTGTAGTATTCCTGATCGTCCTCGAACTCAGACTCGAAGTTGTCAACCGAGTTGGGGTTAACAAGCTCTCCATCCTCATCAACCTCGCCGCTCTTCTCAGCCTCGAACAAGCCGTTGTCAAGGTGGATGTCAAGCTCGTCCTCGCGGATAAGGTCAATCCACTCTTCCTTCAGCTTCAACGTGAAGTTGTTCTTGCTGGGTTCGAGCGTCTGCGTCTTGGCATCCCACTTGGTGTCAACGAGAACGAGGTCGGAGAGGATAGCTGCCTCGATGACATCCTCCGCCCAGTTCACGGGAAGACCGGAAGGCAGGTAGTAGCTTGCCTTACGACCCTGACCACCGCTGGTCTTGTTCTTGACGAACTTAACCGTGGTGTCCTGACCGACGCGGATGTTGTCCTTGCCCTCAACACGTGGCTTGGCTGAAATCTCCAAACGAGCAGAAGCAGCGAACTTGATGAACTTACCACCGGGAGTCTGCTTCTTAGCGTAACGTGCATTGGTTGCCTGAGTGTCAGCACGAGTCTGGTTGACAAGCAGGATGATGGAGTTGGTGCGTGCAGCGAGAGTGACAAGCTTCGGACCGTTCTCCGCCCAGCGGTTAGCCTCAGCCATCATCGAACGCTCACCAGCGCCCTTCTCCATAACCTCAAGAGACTTGATAGCAGGAACGGAGTCGAAGATGAAGAGGATACCCTTTGTGGAACCCTGCTTGACCTCAGCCTTCATCATCTTGAGCATGGTGTCCATAGCGTCCTCTAGGGAGTCTGGACGGTGTACCAGCATCTTCGATACATCAACGCCTAGGTCTGCGGAGTATTCGAGGCTGAGAGTGTTCTCAGCGTCAATGAACACTACGGGCATACCGTGGCGCTGAGCCGAAGCTGCGGTGTGAAGGAAGTTGGTGGTCTTACCTGCCGACTCATCGCCGTAGATTTCGACCATTCTTCCCTTGGGGTAACCACCGATGCCGCTAGCGACATCAAGTACGGCAATACCGGTTGGAAGAACGTTGGTTTCGTTATAACCATCGTTGCTGTTCTCTAGCGTGTTAACGCCAGCCTGTTCGAGAAGACGCTGAATCATCTTGTCGTCTGAATCATCATTCAGAAGAGCATCAGCGGTGTCTTCTACTACTGCCTCTTCATCTTTTGCATTACGCAGTCTAGCCATTTTGTTTTTATCTCTTTTCGTTGTTTTGTGAGTTGTCGAGCTTCTGTGTTACCCACTTATATTAGCCACATCATTGCACTCCTGATTCAGAAAATCAACAGTTATTTGTTAATCTTCTTCGCCCTGATATGGTAGTGGTTCAACGTTCACTCTTACATGCTGAGAGAGGTCAATATCGTACAGATTCTCTACGATTACGACTGCCTCTTCGAGTATCGAATTGTTTGCGGATCTAATATCCTGAATTCGTTTCCACGACTGTAAGGCAAAGTGAAGATCCAGATAATCGTCATCGTCTAGCTTGGAGAAAGATTCAACTCGCTTGCCGAGAACATCCTCAGCAAGCTCTAAACGATCATCTCGTGACTTGATACCGGCTTCGGCAAGGACGACGAAAACTCCGCGTCGAGCGCGCTCTACACGCTCTGACCGCTTCGATTCGGTACCCATTTCAACTCCACTCTTCTCTCGCAGAGGAAGATAGCACACCTAGAAAAATATGTAAACCTCTACCGAGCCATTCTGTTGAGCAGTGTTTCTATCTTGGGATTAACACGCTCAGACTTGCCGAGAGTGGACTTGATCTTGTTGAGAGCAGAGCCGTGAAGGTAAGACTTGATTCCTCCCGGCCACCGCAAAGCGAACACACTGGCAGGTGCAGAACCACGTGCATTGGTTGGCATGAACACCACAATTGCTTCTACATGCATACCCGAAAGATTAGAACGATACCTACTGAGAGCGCCAGCCATATTAGACCCGAGCTTCCACTGACCGTTCTTCATCATAGGAGTGATGCCCTTGAAAGGAAGTCCGAACAGAGTCCAGTAGTGGAAACCTCCCGCCCATCTCTTCACGTCAACAAGGATAAGACGGTTTCCTGATGCGATAGCAACATCAACATCACTGTTGTATTTAGTGCCGCCCGGATTACGAGGATCGGATGGAAGCTTTAGGCTGTACCAGACATCGTAATCTCGGCTGATACCAAACTGGTTCAAAATGGCAGCGAACTGCTGCTCACCGAAACGCCCAGCAGCGGCGGACTTGTCACCATACTTCTTGGCGATATCTCCGCTGTCGAATGATGCCCCTGCTGTGTTGCGTGTTGCCATTACTGCTCTCCTTGATTAGATGATTACGTCTGGTATGTCATCAGATGTCACATTAGCATTGCGTTGTCGAGCCTCACGCTTTTTCTGGCGTAGCGTCTTAGCAATGCGGTCTACCTGCTTCTTCACACCGTCATCAGAGGCGATATCCTCATCCGTGCAAGAAAGGATAGTCCACCCCATAGAGGCTAGCTCAGAGCGGTTGTCAGCGTCTTTTGTGGCACGCGAGCGGTTGGTGGCTAGGATGACATCGCTCTTATCTTTATCGGATGCACCCTCAGCGAGAATCTTCATCTTCTCACCGTCATCTTTGCCAACGTGCCACCACAGTCCGTCCATGAAGAAAGCCACCTTCGGCTCTTCCCATGCGAAGTCAGGAGTGGTCAACTCACTACCATTCTCACGAGCGATTCGGAGGTTCCTATTCGGTGTGGGGATATTGGCGCTGAGCAACGCTTTGAGAAGCTTCTCTTCTTCCTTGGAACCCTGCTTGGTCATACCAGCCTGACTAGTTCTGCGAACATGCTCAAAAGCGGAGACATTGATTCCTTGATACACCCTACGGAAAGTCTCTAGCTCACCGGAGTTGAACCTTGTGATATACCAGCCCTTTTTCTCAAAGCCTTCAATATTATCGCCCTCCATAGATATTCCTATTTTGGAGGAAGGGATTGCTATAGCGAGATGAGAGTCTGTTCCTTCGAGTTCATAGCTCGTCTCTATCTCGTGAGGATCTACGCCTAGTCGAGCGAATAGGGCGTAGACGGACTGGATGAAATGTTCGTCGTTCAACTTAGGAAAGCCTCAATGTCGCTCTCATCGACAGTAGTAGGAACTTCCTCGCCAAATAGCTCAGCGATATCATTCTCATCGACATTCGGCTCGGGAGGCTGAACGGGAATCTCTGGCTTCTTAGGCTCCCAGAAAGGCTCTGGATCGACAATCTCGCCAGTCCGAGGGTCTGCTCTAAGATCGGGAACGAATATCGGAGATCGTCTAGGTACTCCAACTTTCGCAACTTCGTCGTTCCCAAATCCTTCGAATTCAAGTGCAGGAATCTCCTTGCCGGTTACGCGAACAAGATCCGCAAGCTTTCCTTGCCACGGCCAGCCAGCAGGCATCTCGGGTCGGGTTGAAGCAAAGGAGGGCGGCGGAAGCTCAAATATGTGTTTGAACTTTCCAGCCTTGATGTTGAATGAACGAAGAGTCTTGATGGTGTCGTTCTGCTTGAATCCGTCCTTCACCAGAACACTGCTCGCGGCAGACTCACTCCAACCGGGAAGGTTTTCTAGGATGGATACGAGCCTGATAGCTGATACATAGTTGGCATCTCTATCACCGCCGCGAGAATATTCCAGAACCTCATCGATAGTTACTTCGCCGTCAACAATCCGCTGTAACCACGCCTCACGAACCTCTTTGGAACGCTTACGCGCCTCCACGCTGTCGATAGCTTCAACCATGCTCACATCCTAACCCAATGAGCATAGTACAGAGTTGGTTATCGCTTTTTGGCTATTCTGAAATGATTCGCTAGCTCAATCGTCAGAATCTCCATCATTGCGGCAGGAGGCATACCCGTGATTCCGCCTTTCAGATTCCCGTCTGCAATCTGAATAGAGTTCAGAGACTTTGCGATTCTGATGTCACCTAGAAGCTTAGCTTCGTTGAAGAGGAACTTTGCAGCGTATGGATTACCACCTGTCTCCTTCACGAAAGCCTGTGGGTTAGAGAAGTTCAGGGCTGTCAGGTAGCTCTGGTAACGCTTCCTGAGCATACCAAGTACGGCGAGTGGAGCCATCCCACCGTCAAGAACGCGGGTGAGGATGTCGATGGATTCAGCTATATTTCCATTTGCGATAGCCCCAGTAATCTTGTAAGGAGCGACAAATCCCATCTTGGTGACTATCTTAGAGATGCTATCTTTCCATGTCACAGCCCGACCGAGACTTCCCGCGATTGCTGTCTTACTGATAGAAACGGCAAGCTCTCTGTTCTCTCCACAGAACTCGGCAAGCTTGAAAGCATCCTGTTCGGATATACCGGAGTCATTCCGTTCAAAGTAAGAAACTATCCAGTTGCCAAAATCGGGGTTGTCCTTGGGGACGATGAAGTCAAAGTCTTCGTCAACAGCGTCGGCTATAGCCTTGATAGCAGCAGCGTCTTTAGTCTGAGTGAAAGCGACGGTGAGAGGGCTTTCCATCTTTTGCAGATAGGTGACGAGCTTCTTTACTTCTGGCGCTCCCCATTCATTGACATTCTTGATGACCATTGCTCGCTCTGAAGGGAATAGATCGAAATACTCACCACCCAGACCGAGAACCTCAATGCCCTCAGTGGCTACCTTTTTTGGGTCGTAGTCTGAAAGGTCGATGTATTCAATGACCGTCTGTTCGTCTTCTCGATTGGATTTTACCCACTCTTCTGACTGGCTTCTATAAGCCTCATCAATGGCACCTCGCCAAATAGATGATTTGCGCAGCATGAATCATTCCTTACAGTAGGTTCGTACTATACAGGAACCCCGATGTAAAGTCTAGCTGGCTTGTTTGAATTCAAGTCCGTGATTGATAGCTGCGTCAATCACGGCAACGTCATCAATAACGATGACTTGGTATCGTTCATCATCGGCTACACCGAGGAAGTTCGTTTCGTCATCGACAGAGAATCCTCGCATCTCGTCAGCCTCTTCGGGAGCCTTGTTATCTAGGCGGTGGATGTTTCCATTACCATCGATAATCGCTACCTCATCGCCGGTAATATTCCGACCCATCAGTATGATTGACTGCAACGGGAATCTTTCGAGTACGTTTATGGCGGTGGGCTTGTAACGATCATCACCATTCAGATAGGTAATGTGACCTTTCAGATCATCCACAGTGAAGAACGGGTAGCCAGAGACACCAGCAGAGTTCTGAGGGAACTCAACCTCTTTTTCCTTCTGTAGACGGTATTGCCAAGAACCCGGACCGGTTGCATTCCTGAAACCGTGTTGTCCCTTTGGGGTTACAGCAAGCTGCTCATGCTCGTGAAGGAAGCAGTAGCGAATAGGTGCATCAGACCTGATCGGGTTTTTGCAACCCTTATGCAGACAAGTACGCCCATTGCTTTGCTGAGCCATTAGCAGCCTCCGTCATCCTTCATCTTGGTATCCATCTTGACTACTTGATAAGCCGAGCCGTCATAGTTTGCACTTACGTCTTCTATCTCAATAGCCATAAAACTGTTGGTGTCAACGAATTGAACTTTGTAGACAACCGAGAAAGTGTTGATAGCTCCGACTTCTACTTCTCCGACTGCGGTGCAGAACGGAATTGCGTATGGGTCAAGAGTGCTGTACAACTCCTTCAATTCATCACTATACAGGTTGGGGATGACAGCGGCACGCCAAGCTTCCGTACTGAGATCCTTATTGATGAGCGTAGTTACGAAAGACTCCGCATAAGCGGCACCCTTTGTTTCCTGTTCCTCGCTAATCTCGTCGTGGCTGTGTTCGCCATCCTCACCGTTGAGTGGTGGCGGCGTTGTCGGAGTGGAAGTAGGCGTTGGAGTTGGCGTTGACGAAGTGCCACCGTTGTCTCCATCATCACCGTCATTGCCGTTGTTGTTTCCGCCTCCACCGGTACAACCGGTAAGAAGTAGAACAAGGACGACAGAGCTTGCGATTCCGTACTTACCCAGTTTTTGCCCAAGCATTTAGGTCACTCCTTCTTTCACATCTATAGTCGAACGTAGGACTAGCCTTCGTAACGCTGTTAAAGTTCAGCTTAGCCAGAATATCAGGCTTTGTCTTGATTAGACACATAGGATTTGCTGCATTAACTCCCTGTCCGCCCAATGTTGAGATTTCCCAGTGAAGGTGCTCTCCGGTGCTGTTTCCTGTAGTACCCATGAATCCAATAGGGTCGCCAGCTTCAACATGGTCGCCCTCATTGACCAAGGGTGCGCTTTTCATGTGGCAGTAGACGTATGAGAGTTTGTCGTCTGTCATCACGATAATGGAGTTTCCGCAGCCACCAGTAGAACTAATTTTGGATACAGTTCCAGCGGCAGTTGCGCACAACGGAGCATTAGGCTGACCAGCAACCCACATATCCATACCACTGTGGAAGCTGTAGCCGCCGAAGATAAAGCGAGGACCGAAGTAGTTTGATACCGTAGCGGCACTATCATTGCAGAATGGGTTGAGCCATGTGCCTGTCGGGTAAAGTCCCGAAGTGTCATCACATTTTTCTTCATCATTGATGTCTCCACCAGCAGCGCCTACCCATTCACTTAGACCGGATAGCTCGCTGGCGTAAGGGTTGGCATTGGTGATAGCGTTCGCAAGTACGTTACGGGCGCTCTCTTCATGCTTGGCGTAAGCATCTGGGAAGGCGGAAATTTGTACAGCCTGTGCAGCTTGTGTCACTGGCATCTTATCCCAATTGGGAACGTTGACCAATCGGTCATAGAAGAGGTTAGCTGACTTGTACGGGTTCATCCGGTCAGCGACAGTTCCCCAAGAGTCTCTTTGCTGGAACATTCCTCTTGAATCTGGACCAGCCTTGTCACCGTGGTCTACGACTATAAGACCGGACTCCTGCATGGCTGTTGCAAGTGCGATAACCGCCGCCTGTGCCGGGATATCACGATCAGCCGCCGCCTTGATAACCTGAGTGGCGTTTGACTTCTGGGTATCAGAAAGCTTCTCCCATGCGAAGCTTCCACCAGATTCTCCCTCGTCAATCACATGATCATTGCCGAGGTCTGTCTGATTTTCAACGCGACATGCATCTCCACCATATGCAACGCTGGAGGTTGCAGCAACCGTTACGCCGAACGATGCGAAGGAGATGAGGATCATAATAGGAACCAGCATTGCTGCGGCGGCTCCCACTAGTGGAACCTTCAGCGCATACTTAGAGAACTTGGTGAGTCGTCTTTCTGTGGCGTTTCCTAGCCTACCCGCCGCACCGGTTAGCTCGCTGCCTACCCCTCCGAGGGATTCACGGGCATTGGTTTTTCCGCCAGTACCAGCGTCCACCGCCGATCCAGCAGCCCGACCAACTGTGTCAATTGCGTCTCCGCTAGCGTCAAGTTTGTCAAAACCGGTCTTTGCGACCTGAGCATCCTTGGTACGCTCCATTACGCCACGGTCGTCTTTACCCTTGTCATCTATCTTCTGCTGTGCAAGGCGCTTTCTTTCGGAACGCTTCTTTGCGTCCATGAAGTTCTTACTTTTGTAGAAATCCTTCTCTTTCCCGAGGGTACCCTTGGCATCTTGACCCTTTTTGATGGAGTCTTCGATGTTCTTTTTGAGCTTGTCTTCTTTATCCTCGGGGCTTTTTGACTCTTCCTGTAGAAGGCTGTCGCCCTCGCCAGAAGCTTCTTTCGCTGCATCTGAAACATCAGAAATACCGTTTTCGGCATCACCCGCTAGCTTTGTTGTGTCAGCACTTTTGGCTGCATCGGTAGGATCAACACTTAGTGCATCCGCACCGGGAGTATTTGTGGCGGAAATCGCAGCATCAGAAGCGGCGCTCGTAGCGGCTGATTCACCAGCGGCTCCAACGGCAGTTCCCGCAGCACCTTCTGCGGCGGCAGCGGTACCCGCACCTGCCGCACCACTTCCCGCAGCGGCGGCAGAACCACCAGCAGCGGCAGCGCCACCTGCTGCACCACCAGCACCAGCAGCGGGTGCGGCGGCGGCTCCTGCACCACCAGTGGCAACGGCACCGGCAATAAGCGCGCCATCTTTGACGACAACTTCACCGTCTTTCATCACGGTCATTGCGTAGTCAGCGTCACCCTGAGCCTCGTTGATGCCCTTATCGGGATCGTTAGAGAACGTGTTGCTGTTGTTACCAGCGCGCTTATTGTCAGCGATGTAGTTCTTATTCCTGTTTGCCATAACTTACCTTTAGAATCAGCGAAAGCGGTCAACCTGACGGCGACCGCTTTCGCTTGCGATGGGTTGTTGTACGATTTTACCGCATTACCCTATGCTATTACTCAATAGCCCCGTGTCTTGCGGCGGTTCAAGGCGCGGATGCGGAGTAGGGCTACCACAATGGTAACCGCCCCAACCGCTCCGGCGATGTTGGCGGCAATGTTGATACCGCTCTCACCAATCGTTTCGCTTGGATTAACAAGCTTGTAAATGCCGTAAAGGAAGAACAGCAAAACTCCGACAGCAAGGATGAGTGTGTTTGCGACACTGCCCTTGGTAGTTGAACGCTTAGGCTGCTCAGAGCCTCCGAAACCCCAGTCTGAACTCATGTGTTATTCTCCAATCGAAGTTCTTTTGTATGCTAGCACAGGGAATTTAGCTAGCAACCAATTCTGATTTGTGCGAAGCCTTCATATCAATCTCTAGGGGTTCGTTTTCCTTGGAGACGATTTCGAACTGATTCTCGATGTATTCGCGGAGAATAACCGCCGCACGCTTCTCAATGGAGGCGGTGATCTTGATAGCCGCCTTGCGACGAGCCTGATAGTCGAAGATGTCCTCGACCGATTTGTTGGTGATATTGAGCAACATACTCTCAACCACACGACGCTCAGAGTCGGTGTTGCGGGAGTGGACGTGGAAGATGTTTTGCCAAGCATCCTTACCGAGGTGCTTGAGCGCGTTCTCGTAAGCCTCTTGCTGCTCTTCGGGGGTAGTCTTCGAGATTTCTCTTGCCCAAGTGAAGACGGTGTTGTCGAGGCACTGGGCGATGTACTTCATTAGCGATGTGGTGTCATTGTAGTTGACGGCTCGTAGCTCCTTGATGCGACGAGAGAAAGCGCCAACCTCAATCGGGTTGGGGATGTCATCGAGGTCTACGAACGAGGGAGTCTCTTCAAGGTAGCGAGTGATTGAGCGCAGAAGAACCCGACCGAATTCCTTATCGATCTTCCAAGCTCCATACTCGTCAACGATAAACTTCGGCGGAACCTTCATAACCATCGTGTTAGCACGCTCCTTGCCTACCTCCCGCTCCCGCTCTTCCTCATTCTCGATAAGGATGCGGAAGCTTCTGCTACTTGCGGATGATGCTACAGAGTTGACAATTTCGATTGTCACACCCGTCTCATCCTTAGCGGTAACAGTTCCGGCTCCGTGATTCTTGTGATGCGCATTGGCACCAATCTGGATGGAGTCGTAAATCTTCTGTTCGATGGCGGTTAGGGGTTCTGGTGTAAAGGGCATTTTAACTTTCTTCTTTTCGCTAGGTATTAATCTTACACCCAGAATGTGTCGAAAGTCAAACTGCTCATTACAGCTATCCGATTCTAAGGTTATCCACAGCCTACAAAGCTGATAGTAGCCTCCATTTTCGTACCAGCATTGTCACGCCGTGAGTCAACTGACGGCAGTTCAATCTTTGCGCCAGAGGAATCCACTGCTACCGGGTTTACAACGATACCCGCACCAGTAAGAGCCTCTTCGCCCTTGACAAATCTGTGCGACCGAACTCCACCGGTTGCCCTTCCCTTTGGTGGGTATGCATTGAACGGACTGACTTTGGTTGACAATCCAGTAGATGTGACAACTACAGCCTTCTCCACTTCAAGAGCGGAGAGTACCGTTGCGGCGAGGACAGATGCCCCCTCTGCAAGCTTGATACCGGCGATACCCGCACCTGAACGACCCTGTGGGCGAATCTTGTCTGCTGGGAATCTCAGTAGCGAGGAATCCGTAGAGAGGATTGCAACCTCAGCGCCAACAGCCTGTTCGAGCCAACGCGCGGTAACGATTTCGTCACCCGCAGAAATTGAAATCATCTCGAACTCGTCGCCCCTAACCGGATAGTCAGGATTAGTAATCTTCACAGTTCCGTTCTTGGTAGCGAAGAAGAATCCAACACCTGATGTGCTGTTGGGGTCAGCGGAAGTATCAGCGATAGGAGCTAGAGCTATAATCCGCTCACCCTTGTCTAGACTCACAACCGACTTGGCATCAACAGCCTTGTCCGAGATGTGCAACGCATCAACGCGGAAAGCCTTGCCCTTGTTGGAAACAAGTACAACCTTGCCACGAGTGCGTGCTGGAATGGTATCAACCAAAGTTGACAGTTTGCCGCCCTTTGAGAACGCCTTCAGCTTGGTGTTTGCCTCAACACGACGGATGGAGCCATCAGAGAACAGCGCAACCTCAACAGCAGCGTCTTCTACTTCAAGCGTCATCGACTGCGCGACTGTCTTAGCCTCTTCAATGTGCTCGGCAATGTTTCCGCCGAGAATCAGGGATGCACGCGGACGGTCGATGAGCTTTTTGACGGCGGTAAGTTCCTCGCCAACAAGCTTTCGTAGAACGGAATCGTTATCGATGATATCCGTGAGTGCGGCAATCTCAGCCTTCAAACGGTTACGCTCGGCAGATAGCTCAATCTGATCGAACTTGGTAAGGCGACGCAACTGGATGCTCAGGATGTAGTCAGCCTGAACTTCATCAACCTTGAACTGCTTGATAAGACCAGTCTTTGCTGTATCTGCATCAGCGGCGTTACGAACGATGGCGATAACCTTATCGATGTCGATAAGCGCCTTTAGAAGACCCTCCACCAAGTGAAGTCGAGTCTGGCGCTTGTCACGCCGGAACAGGCTCCTGCGCATAACCACGTCAATGCGGTGGTCAATGAAAATTTGAAGAAGATCCTTCAAGCCCAGCGTCTTCGGCTGACCATCAACTAGAACGGTGTTGTTCACGCCGAATGTAGTTTCTAGGTCGGTCATTGAGTAAAGAGCGTTGACGACTGCATTCGGATTCACGCCAGCCTTCACAACGAAGACAATACGGGTACCCTGTCTGCGGTCAGAGAGGTTCTTGATGTCAGCAACACCGAGAAGCTTCTGATTCTTTACAGCCTCTACAGCCTTGGCGATAATCTTCTCTGCACCGATTCCATAAGGAAGCTCGGTGATCACAACATTGCTCTTTCCACGGTCGCCCTGCTCGATTTCCACAAGACCGCGAATCTTGAAAGAGCCTCGACCGCTCTGGTAAGCCTCACGGATCTGGTCAACTCCGATGATGATTCCGCCAGTCGGGAAGTCCGGTCCGGGGACAAACTCCATGAGCTTGTCGAGATTGGCGTTCGGGTGCGTGAGAAGCCAACGAGCCGCCTCCATAACTTCGCTTGGGTTGTGGGTCGGCATCTTGGTAGCCATACCGACAGCAATACCGCTTTGACCGTTGATGAGAGTGTTGGGGAACTGAACAGGCATGACATCGGGCATCAGAAGTGTGCCGTCATAGTTGTAGCTCGTCTCTACGACATCTTCCTTTAGCTCTCCGGCAAGCAACATCGCGTTGGAATCAAGCCTAACCTCGGTGTATCGCGCTGCTGCGGGACCGTCATCAGGAGAACCCCAGTTACCCTTACCATCGGCAAGCGGAAGCATGAGGTTGAAGTCCTGTGAGATACCCACCAGTGAGCCGTAGATAGACGAGTCACCGTGAGGGTGATAGTTACCCATTACGTCACCGACGACCTTAGCAGCCTTGACGTATGCCTTCTCAGGCGTTAGTCCGCTGTTGAACATGCTGTAGAGGATTCTGCGGTGGACTGGCTTCAAACCGTCGCGTGCATCAACGAGAGCACGGTCGGTGATAACGGAGTACGCATACTCCAAGAACGAGCCTTCTAGCTCATCCTTAAGCTCTGAGTCCTCGATGGACTTCGCGGGTGATACGAAACTAGACCCAGCGTTGATAACCTTTTTCTTAGCCATATTATTTTCCTTGTGCCTTAGTCTAGAATCGAACGGTCGAATGTGTCACTGGAATCAATGATCCAGTTCTTACGGGGAGCTACATCAGTTCCCATAGCCAAATCAAGCATTGTCTCGGCGCTTTCCACATCCTCCATAGTGATGCGTCGCAGTGTGCGCTTTACCGGGTCGAGTGTTGTCTCCCAGAGATCCTCTGGCTCCATTTCACCGAGTCCCTTGAATCGCTCGATAGGCATACGAATCTGTCGCTTTTCCTGAGCCAAGCGCTTCTTCAAAGCTTCTAGCTCTTCGTCATTCTGAGCATAAATGCTTTCCGGGTTCTTCCCTAGGGTCTTAACGACAAACAATGGAGGAACCGCAGTGTACAGCTTTCCGCTAACAATAAGAGGTCGCATAAAACGCGCGAACAAGGTGATTAGAAGAGTTCGGATGTGCGAGCCGTCAACATCAGCGTCAGCCGCGATAATGATTCGGTCATAACGCATCATCTCGGGGTCGAAGTTCTTTCCCATTCCAGCACCGATTACCTGAATAATTTGAGCTACTTCGGCATTGCTCAGAGCGTCTGAAACAGAAGCCTTCTGAGCGTTGAGAATCTTTCCACGGATGGGAAGAAGCGCTTGGTGGCTGGAATCTCGTGCCATCTTCATACCACCGGCAGCGGAGTCACCCTCCACAATGAGAAGTTCGCTATGTGAACCCACCCCGACAAACTCACAGTCGGTAAGCTTTGCAGGCATAGAAGCGCTCTCTAGCGCCGTCTTTCTGCGCGCAGTCTCCTTCTGTAGCTTAGCCGCTAGTCGCGCCCTCGAAGCCTCGGTAACCTTGGTGTAGATGATTTTCGCTACTGCGGCATTCTTCTTGTCGTCTAGGAAAGTCTTGAGCTTGTTTCCGATCTCCTGAGACAGAAGCGAAGTGATAGCTGTAGTTCCTAGTGCGGATTTCTCCTGACCGGTGAACTGCGGCTCTGGGAACTTGATGGAAATGATGGCAACAAGACCCTCCTTGACATCCTCTAGGATGGGTGGCTCTTCCTTGGGGCGCAGCATTCCGCGAGTGTTTTTGATGTTATCCACGATGATACGGCTCATAGCGCGGTAGAAACCGGACTCGTGAGTTCCACCGTGCTTGGTGTTAATGATGTTCACGAATGACTTGGTAACCGTGTCATAGCCGTTGACGTATTCGAATGCCACATCAATGTCAACGTGACGTTCGACATCACCAGTGGAAACCTTACCGTTCTCATCTACGATGGTTGCCTTCTCAACGAAGTTGCCCTCAG
>Ga0247808_10000642_pt1 | contig 16695 bp, 15 predicted proteins | sample UWRJL089202R1_FD_179914 | JGI IMG/M metagenome (GOLD analysis project Ga0247808, IMG submission 179914) | Plant litter microbial communities from Arlington Agricultural Research Station in Wisconsin, United States - UWRJ-L089-202R-1 | ecosystem: Environmental > Terrestrial > Plant litter >... | reverse complement strand
CGGTCCCCGTCGTTGAATAGGACTCCTGAGACTTCATCGCTTGTTTCATCTCAAGGTGGCCCATTACTGTATTATAGAACATATCGACGCAAGAGATAAATCATGAATTGTCATAATTTGGCTTGCAACTCCACCTTGTGCAAATAGTGAGAAATGTGTCGACTGTAAACAGTTGAAGTGAAAGTGGACAGTATTGAGATCTTGAAGCTTTTGAGAGCAATGCTCTCACATTTCAAAAGCTATCCATTGGGGAGGCACTGAGCAGCAGTATGCTCCATCCAGAACCTGTAATATATATAATTAATATCAAGGATGTACATGCTAGATCTTGAGTATGGTCAATCAATAGGGAATCGAATATACCGATGACATTTGTAGTACGTCAACTTGATTGAAATGTCAACAACGTACTATGGCATAGAACTTTCACAGAATTGCTCTCGGATGGAACACTTTAATATGCTCTCTCTCGGAACAGTTTTGATTTATCATTATGCTCCTAAGTGTTTGGTGATGTACAGAGACAAAAGAAATTATTGCCGCATTTGTGCAAGATCGCGAATTCCCATACCTATAGCCCTTGCCATAGATCCAAACAATTCGCGCCTTGCAACCCTGAATCTTCATCATACTTCAAATGACCTCCATGCGCTGCTATTCTTTCGAATCTAGACGCACTCAGTGGTGTGAGCTGGTCTCGCCTCTGTATCCTATAAGCTTCATTCTGCCGATCATTTCGCCAACTGTGAAGAATCCCAAAAGTTCGGCTCCAATAACACCAGCTGTAATCATCTGCGCAGAGTTGACGTTGCGGATCCTTTGGAGTACGCCCTCGGGGTTTGCCTTGTTGACTGACTCTGGAAGCAAGCTGTTGGGGTTTCGGGCGCTCTTGATAAGTCTTTGGAAGTATGATTGGAAAGTCGAGACCGGTCTAGAAACAAGTTAGATCACCGCACATTACTATTGAGAGGTGTATTTCTTACGGTGGGCTCATCTTTTGGCCTTGGAAAACCAGCTTGGACAGCTCTAATCCGACTCGCGCATAGTAGATAGTTGGTGGGATGCCTCCTGAAGACGTAAGATTAGCCATTGAAGCCAACAGATCTCGGATTTAATATCAATTGATATACCGGGGACAATACATACTCTCAACAAATGCAATCAGCCTTCCAGTTCTACCGCCGACCTTAGAGAGAGCGTTTCCCAGCCCCTTGGCAGCATTGGCAATTGCAGGCCCAGCAGCAGAGCTGACCTTTGTCAAACCCTCGCTAGCTTTTGATTGAAGATTCGAGGCAGTTTCCTTTGCAGTCTCTGATGCCTTTGTTGCGGTTTCCTTTGCGGTTTGCGATGCCTTTGATGCGCTATCCTTAGCAGCTTCCGTGGCTTTTGAAGTGGTTGACTCAAATCGACGGGCAGTTCGTCCAGGAAGTCTTGCGGTGTGCCGTAAGGCAGTTCGGGAGACTGCTAAAGACATGCTGGAGGTTTATGCGCACAGTAGGACTAAAAGAAAGGTGTCGCTCGGTGCAAGGGAGGGAGGATGGTGGACAATTGGTGAATTGATTGAGATGATGGTCCGAGATTGTACTTTTTCGTTTGCTCATCGGCCATCCTCGGAAGAGCCACGCTAAACAGGGATTAGCTCCTGCCAGTAACAATGGCACTCACCAAATCTGCTGTATATATCACAATCAAAAAATTCACTACCTTAGGTTCAGGTTGTAGATGATCATACATTGCAATGCAGTACAATACACTACAATAATACAAAATGATAATCCACGTAGTACAATGATGGTCTATAGATGTATAATAATCCCTTGTCGTCTCTACCCATATCTCTTGTTGGCTGATGCCTCAGTCATGTCAAATCTCAATCCTCGCTCTTTATCTGGACCTTGATCGCCCCCGTTTTAGGGTCTGCCGCCGTCTCAAAAGCCTTGATTGCATCTTCTAGCTGGAAACGATGTGTTACGAGCTTCTTCATGTCAATGAGGCCACTTTGAACCAATCTAATGGCTCTGGGCCATGTATTGCAGTATCGGTATTGAAACTGCAGGTCGATCTCGCGGACGCTCAGTCTCATGAATGGAATATTCATCTCGTTTTTTCCTACGCCGATTACGAACACCTTTCCGCCGAACTTCATAGCCCAGATAGCAGATGAGATACTGCTTTCTACACCGGTACACTCGAGCGCGACCGCAGGCTCAATGCCTCCAAATGCAGCAACAATCGCCTTTGCTGTTTCCTCCGCCGGCAGTCTTTCTACCTTGTACGTGGTAACAGATGGGACCAGGTCTTTTGCAAATGCAAGTCTTCCTTCGTCAATATCTGTAATGACAATCGGACAGGCCCCAGCAGCTTGACAGCACAAGAGGGTGATTAAGCCAATTGGTCCGGCGCCGCAGATGAGAACGGGATCTCCCAACTTTACCCCAGATCTTTGCATGCAGGCAAGCGAAACGCTGAGGGGCTCTAGGCACGCTCCATCTTCAAACGACATATCTCCAATTTTGTGACACCAAATGGCAGGATGGTTGACATATCTTCGGAGGAGCCCTGGTACTGGTGGGGTGGATAAGAACTGGACCTTTTCGCAACCATTGTATCTTCCTGTGAGGCAGGGTTCGCATTCGTAGCAGATAATGTTAGGTTCAATAGCAACCCGGTCGCCGACCTTTAGATGCTCGACAGAAGAATGCACTGCCAATACCACTCCCGCGGATTCATGCCCAAGAATGTGTGTATCTGTGACAATCATCGGACCAATACAACCGGCGTGCCAGAAATGGACATCTGATCTGAAGCTGTTAGCTGGTTGTAGGTAGAGGATAACTTGTAGCATACCCGCAAATGCCAGTGCTCTTTATTCCAATCGTGACTTCTCCCACCTTCAAGCCAACGCCCTTCTCTACATCCTCAACTGACGGAGTGGCTTCACCCACCCATAGTTCGTGAGCAGGATTCGTGTACACACCAATGTTTGACTTGGATGGGCTCATCTTGCTGTTGCTGGTTACTGGCAAAGTCCCGGGCCCACGTGGAATAGAGAGAGAGAGAGAGAGAAGACAAATGGCACTGAATGGGATTTATGTTGATCTCTAGAATGAAGTTTTTTATCAACCGACCAGCTGCCCTGGGTTCTTGTTGTCCGACAAAACGGCAAAAGTAGGGACATATTATTAGCCGTCCATAAACCAATTGGGAAATCGGGGCCCCTCCCACCATCCCACCACTACTAACCCATACCTCCAGCACAAATCAAGTCCACGAATGAGCTCTCCTGTGCCTGGGAGCCACCGAAACTCTGCGCTCAACGCGTGGAGAAAATTGGAGGTGAGAACCCCGCGATGAAGAAATCTCAACTAAGTGTAAAAGCGCGCCAATCAGTGCCGCGTATCGAGTATTATGTAAGAATGCCGTATAGCCTTGGTTCTCTTACTAGATGCTCGAGCTTCTTAATAGGATTTTTCTTGAACTTTTATTGCATCAGGTGCCATTCTTATTTCTTTTTGGCCTCATCTACTATCAGAAACAGACAGAGGTGTGTGCGTGTGCGTGTGCGTGTGCGTGTGCGTGTACGCGCGTGTTTTAAGTTAATTTAATATACCTTTTTCCACCGACATCTTCCAGTGATTATTTATAGATCTAGACTGCTCCAAGTAATATATACGTTATAGGAGCATCGCGACTATAAGGCTAATTTGCGCGACACGGCGTGATCATCCGGGTGTGCGAAATATCACTGAAATAATTCATAACGTTACATACTTTTACGCTTCAAAAGCGAGCATCTTTCCATTCCTGACTCTATATGTGATATTCGCTCGGTAGGTTTGTACCGAATTAGAATCCTCCACCAGCTAGCTCAACCTCATCAGACTCACCCCCACCTTCAAGATGCGCCGATCATTTATTATGACGAATTACTATCTTCTTCATTAATAAAACTTACTAGATATTCAAGTAGGCTTGGTTGTAACATACACTATACAGGATCCCAGTTCAATACTCAGTCACTCAATCAGTTATCTACCGCAAATCTGCGCAAACCCCTATCATGCCACCAATACCTCCTTCTCCAATCAAATTGGCCATCCTAGATGATTACCAAGGAATAGCTACTGGATATTTTGAGGCTCTCAAACCAAGGTTTGAGATTACTGTTTTCCGAGACACCCTGCTACCATATAATCAAGCTCCTGCAAGCATTAAGCAAGAGCTTGAAGAACGGCTTCGGCCATTCGCCGTCATCTCTGCTATGCGAGAGCGCACGCCATTTCCAGCCACTCTTCTGGAAAAGCTGCCCAACCTAAAGCTCATTGTGACCACCGGTCATCGCAATGCTTCTATAGATATCGCTGCTTGTCAGAAACTTGGGATCAAAGTTACCGGTGCCGGTGCCAATAGACATAAAACATCTAAGAAGCAGCAAAATCCTGGCCCAGATGGAACCACACAACACACAATTGCTCTCATCCTGGGACTTGCCCGTAACCTTGCACATGATGATAGAACTGTTAAAAAAGGTGGTTGGCAAACACAAACCAACACAAATCTCTCCCGCAAAACGTTTGCTGTACTTGGGCTGGGGCGCCTTGGAGTTAATGTAGGTCAATGTTCTCATATCGCAGCACTTGCTCAGGTGACGTGATGTACTATCTTCCCATCTTCTGTAGCATGTTGACTAAACATTCATTTTAAATCGAATATATTTTCCTTTGGAGCATTGATTTGAATATACTGATTTATCCGACAGGTAGCCAAAATTATGCACCAGAGCTTTGGTATGCGGATCATAGCCTGGAGCAGTAGCCTCACCCAGGAAAGCGCAAATCAGAAAGCTGAAGAGGTAGGGTTACCAAGCACGACTGAAGATGGTGAGCCAACATTCTTGGTTGTGGGCAAAGACAAGCTGTTCCGCGAAGCAGATGTATTGAGTGTGCACTATGTTCTTTCCGAGCGCTCGCGAGGTATCGTTTCAAAGAAAGACTTGGCCAACATGAAGTCAAGTGCACTCTTTGTAAACACATCACGCGGGCCTCTAGTTGTAGAGCAGGATCTACTTGAAATATTAGAGAACAATAAGATTCGAGGTGCCGCGCTCGATGTATTTGACCTTGAGCCGTTGGCGCCGGAGAGCCGTTGGAGAAGTACAGATTGGGGTAGCAAGGTAAGTAACTATCCCAACCAAAGAGTGGGTTGCTTTTATTGAGGTTCAGTGTTTTAAAAATGTTCTTGTCTCGAACCAGTTGAGAACTCAGACCTTGCTTCAAAAGCTCCAAAATAGCCCCCCCCAGCCTACAAACCCTTTTTCTGAAACCTCTTCTTTCCCATACTAACTTGTCGAGTAAGGTGCTATTAACTCCCCACATGGGTTACGTTGATGAAGACACGATGACGGGTTGGTATCAGGAACAGGTGGAAATCTTAGGGAAGTGGGACAGAGGAGGTGAACTCTTGAATGAGCTCACATAAGTTTGTGATTGAGGTAATTATAAATCCCGAATTGCGGATAATGTATTATTGCCTCTTCAAAAATAAACTGTATGATTATTTCAGGGTTTCTGCTCTGCTACACGTCTACGACTTTCCTGCAGTGTGCTCATCTGAATGCACTTCTCCAACGGACTTTTATAAAGGCTCTCTTGACAGAGATCTGGGCGCTAGATACATGCATTGTTTGATCGCATGTGAGAGATGAAAGACTTGGCAGTCACCTAGAAAGCATTAATTGAGCTATCGCCTGCGATTTTGATATCATACCGAGCAATCGACACAGAGGTTATAGGGAACTGTCACGTGCTGCTTCGATACTCTCGGTATTAGGTGCTGATAGAATTGATCAACAGGTTAGCACTCAATTGAAAGTAGTTCGGAGTTGAGCTTGATATGATAGTGAAGTTAGTGAAACTGCAAGAAACCGAAGCCAGCTGCAAACACCATCCAAATATAAAGGGTCGTGGTTTAGATGGCATGTCTGATTGGCTGCATCTATTGTCCTTAAGCGAGGCGCCTCGACGTCGATATTAGAACCTCCTCCGTCTGGTGCTCCAGATGCGAATACCTTTGCCACATGGTAATCCGATGCTGAGATCTCCAATCAGGATATCTAAGGGCAAATTGATGCGAGTCATGTTGAATTCTTTCTCAGAGTCTGAGATAACGGGTATGAAGAGCGTAAGATGATAGCAACAGTTACTCAACATAACAGACTTCATCCTCATGAGTGAACAAGTATTAGTTAGTGTATACTTCTGATCACAATTAGCCCGAATATATTTCAGGCAAGGGGTTTTGCTCAGCGGTTGATTGTAAAGAAAAGCTTTCCTACTTAATTGCGTAGCTTCTTCAGCCAAAATAGCAATAACATACAATTCCTAGCCCCGGCACCTGTGAAAGTATCCAGAAAGATAGACATGCCAAGATCTAAGGGACCTCTTGGGGAATTGCCATATGTCAGTAATCATTCGCTAGACGAGTGGCATGCCATGTGCCTTTATGGTAGGTCGGAGCCACAGGGACTATCTGTCCTGCATATATCCCATCAACCATCGTGGATTGCTAGCTCCGTGCCAGTGAGGGGCACTGGTCCCGTGTTATTTCAAGTATATCCTTTTGCTCAGGCGCGTGAACCCCTCTTCCCCTCCATCAATTCTCATTCACATTTGAGCATCCAAAATTCATCGAACCTTCTTATTGATTAGGACTCTGGCAAGCAATGCGAGAGTATCATGGCTTCTCTTATCCCTAGTATCCTCCCAAAGGATGTTCATACCCAAATTTTTATTGTTGGAGCATCTTTAGTTCTCCTAGTGGGTGTTATCTTCGCCATAACTCTCATACAATCCTCCAAAAAAGACGAGGAAAACCCCGGCACAGTTGCGTCCTTCCTGCGGTTTTTCTATGCCTCTTTTCTAAAGCCTCATACTGGTGATGGCATAGGTAATGGACAACAAGACGCACTTGAATCTTTTTATTCGGCACAAGCTGGCGTTTATGATGCGACTAGAAAGAGACTGTTAAGGGGGCGTGAGGATATGTGAGTCTAATATACCTACCTACCTAGTTTGTACCGATACGTGAGCAATTTCACGTGCTTTGAGAGACTCATGTTCAGTCAAGATGGGAATGCTTCTCAAAGAGATTGGACCGCTCAGCAGCTGCCTGTTAGCTTAATATCATATTCCTCGGAGCGAAACTAATTTCCCCATGTTATAGGCTTGGATTAGCTGCAGCCCAGCTCGTACAAAAAGCGGCCAAAAGTCGGACACATGACACAAGGCGAATTTGGGTTGACGTAAGTGCTAGTCGCATTATACACGTTATGAGGGAGACTTGTGTCCTGTGAAGCTGCACATACTGACTCTCCCTATAGATTGGCGGAGGAACTGGCTGGAACATTGAAGCAATGTCTGAATATGTTGAAGTTCCGGAGTTCTTTTCCAGCGTTTATCTAGTTGATTTCTCTCCTTCCCTTTGCCAAGTTGCACGCAAGAGATTCGAGCGACTGGGATGGATGAATGTCAAGGTAATTTGCCAGGACGCAAGACTATTCCGCCTCGAGGACCACGAAGATTTAGGATATGGAAGTGAAGCTGCTCAATCACTGGCTACTGCATATTCTACATCTGATACCCAGAGTATTGTCGGGGCTGATTTAATCACACTTTCTTATAGCTTGTCAATGATTGTGAGTCTTACAAACAACATCATGAGTGACTTACTAACTTGAATAGCCCGACTTTTACTCTGTAATTGACTCGCTGACTTCGCTCCTATCACCTTCTGGTACTATAGGAGTTGTTGATTTCTACGTCCAGTCTATCGTAGATTTGAGCTGCAGAAATTACACTGGTGGTGTCATCAATCGCCATGTAAACCTGTTTGGCCGTACCTTTTGGAGAGCCTGGTTCGACGTAGATCGTGTGGGACTAGAAGCCGCGCGACGAGATTACCTCGAATATCGTTTTGGCACTGTCCTGAGTGCAAACTCTCGAAATCAGCTACTTGGATCAATTCCTTATTACGTCTGGCTTGGCTGCCCTAAAAGACTATCATCATCATTGAACACACCAAACTACCCGCATGAGATAGTAGAAAGATTAGACGCTGCAGCAACCGAGTCGCCTTACCTTTCTCCTATTAATCACACCCAATCGCTTTCTCGCGCTGTTGAAAAGGCATCTCCGGAAATTCGGTCCAAGGCATTCGATGCTGCCATAATTAATCTTTCGGCGAATCTACCACTTCCGTCATTCTTCTATCAAAACAATCACTGGCGTATTTACTACGATGATCAACTAAAAAAGCATACTCAGTTCAAAAGCGAATATATCTATGCCTTCACTTGGGAGGATACACGTGTTGATCATCGTCTCTTGAAACTCGGTTCGGAAGACGTTGTTCTTGCTATAACATCAGCTGGCGACAACATTCTCTCATATGCCCTTAGCTCTCCCGCTAAGATCCATGCCGTTGATTTGAACCCCAATCAAAATCACCTTTTGGAATTGAAGGTTGCTAGTTATTCCGCTCTACCATACGTTGACTTTTGGAAGCTCTTTGGTGAAGGAAAGCACCCTGGCTTTCGATCATTGCTGATCTCTCGCCTGTCTCCACACATGTCGTCTCGTGCGTTTCAGTACTGGCTCAACAATGTCCATGTTTTTACTTCGGGCAAAGGTCTCTATGAGACTGGTGGCTCTCGCCATGCAATAAGAGTGGTGCGTATGTTATCAACAATTCTAGGTTTCCAATCCGAGATCAAGAAATTGCTCGCAGCCAAAACGCTTATTGAGCAACGCGAAATCTATAATAAAAAGATTCGACCATTTATTATGTCACGTTTGCTCTCCTATTTGATCGTTAGTCAGGAGAAGTTCTTGTGGGCTGCGCTTGGTGTGCCACATAATCAGTAGGTGACACCTGGGATATTATAAACCGCCTGTTATCCATTGTTCTCTTGATCTTTGCTTCAGTTACTTGCTCTATGAATTGGTCAAAGACTCCCTATTTGAGAGGAGATTTCAACCAAGGTGTTTTGCAAGCAAAGAGACCCTGTGTATTTCCTTTCCGACCGAACTTGTACTGACTCGCCTCTGCTATAGGTTAGCCATGCTAGAAGCAGATCATATTGCACTAGAATCGCTTCCCAATTCAGTGCCATCAGCTTCTCCTCTGGAGCATTCCGAAAAAGAACTTAACTCAAGCAAAGGAAAAGCCGTCTGGGAATATATGCTACAGACTCTAGACCCTGTCATTGAGACATCATTGATTGGGGAAGATAATCCGTACTACCTCGTCTGTCTTCAAGGCTCTTACTCCCATCGCTGCCATCCCGATTACCTTAAGCCAAAGTCTCATCAGAAGCTATCACGTGGAGGTGCATTTGATGGACTTCGTATACACACTGATGAAATTAACGAGGTGATCTCGAGGCTTACACCTGGTACTTTGACAGTCGCAGTTGTAATGGATAGTATGGACTGGTTTGATCCTGGGTCAGAGGCAGCCGCCGTTCAGATACAGAAACTTAACCTTGTTTTGAAACTCAAAGGCCGTGTCCTGTTAAGGAGCGCTGCTTTGACTCCCTGGTACATAGCGAAGTTCGAATCTCTTGGCTTTCAGGCGAAGAGAGTTGGTGCCCGGATTGGAGGAGCTTGTATCGACCGGTAAGTTTCATCCCCACGTATCTAATAGCTGGATATTTTGCTAACTCAGACAAGCGTAAACATGTAAGTTGAATCCATTGCCAAAATTATGCAATGCCCACCTCCTATATTCAAGGCCCGGTTCAACTCTCACCAAGTTTGATGGCAAACTATTTCTGTTTGGTATTCCGACGTCCAAATGCGGGTCCGGGATTTGCTAGAAGAAAGAGACGGCTTGTAGAAGAGATTTACTAACTCCTGTCATCTAGGTATGCATCTTGCTTTATTCTTACCAAGGTTGAGAACTTAGTACCATTGCAATCCCCCTTGACTTCTCAGAGAGGTAGGGATAACTCCGTTGATCTCGAAGAGCTTGAGATATGACTACCCGACGCCGCTCTCCATACAACAATGCATGATTTGGAACAGTGGAGGAGTCATCAACGAGTTGTCCGCAGCCTGGATATAACTCACGAAGGCATGCGGCTGAGAGACCTCAGTCGTACCCCAACTCAGAAAGATCCTTACTCGACAATATCAGAGATGGATAGGATTGGAGTTTCATCATCGCGCAGTGCCACGAGGCAAAGAGGAAAGTCCTTTTGATCTTCTATTTAAAGTTGTCATAACAATTACATCATAGTTTACGTTTCCAATGGAATACTTCAAAGTAAAATATTAAATGTATTCCTCTTTAGCTAGTAGCAATATTTGTACGCAGTTCGTCTCTTTTCTAGTGCCCTTCGCTATTGACGAATTTAAGTTGGTCACGTTTAGAAAAATAAGCTCATGCTTAAATTCCTGGTACAGCTAATGGAGTACAACGAGTTTTCAAACTATACTCTATTCTGGCGCATGAGAGCATGAATATTATGGTCGAGGCACTTATACTTAAAATGACTGTCCCATTGGAAGTATCTTACTATAACACTATATGGGCAACGAGCTGTTCTACACTATGGATTTTCGAAAGATGAGAGAACAACCTCCCTACACGGTTTGCTAACTTGACAAGATGAAGTTTCTGTCTATGGTGGCGAGTTTCCCAATTGCGAATCTGTCATCAGTAACCGTTTATCCGAGACCATTTTACCAGCGAACCAGCCAATTATTGTGTTCTGCGGTATCATTTATTGACTTCCGCTTTGGTTTCTTTTCACTAAATCCTGATACGCATTCTAATAAACAAAACCTCAGCCCATACTCAATCCTCGTTGGGTGGGAGAGTCGTATAACCAAACGTTCCATCTTTGTTTACAATCCTACGTACTCCGTCTGGCAGCGTAAATCCATTGGGGTAACGCTCGATAGCGTTATAATAGACCTCCCTCTTCTCTTTTCTCTCTATCCCGGTATAACTCACGATCTTATAGGGTATAAGCATATGAACAAACTCAGAGCTTCTTATCACTCACAGAGTTGAACTCAGACCAGTCGGTAATTTGTTTGGTCGAAAAATCATCTCCTTCATCGTCTTCCTTAGATCCAGTTCCCCCAGAGTTTTCAAGCCGGTCCTTCTCAGTTTTCCAAGATGCTAAAAAATGCTCAACGTCCTCAAATTGGCGCTCACTAACTGGTACGTGGATGCTGATTGGCGATTGAAATACCGGCACAGCTGGGGAAGAATCAGACACTGAATCGGTAGCGTTGCTCGAGGGTCCGGTAGTTTTATAGACTTCTGATATTACCACTGGGGTTAAAACTGCTTCCAAAGGGCTTCGTATGGGGCTGGAGACAACCAGCAGTTGACTTGAAAGACTAGAACTATCATCAGTTATTTGTCCTGATGCCGCCATAATTCCCTTTAGTTCCAGACTAGTGGACATCACTGGATCAATATTTCTGGCTGCGGAAGGTTGTTTTTTTCGACCGCCCGCGGTCTCCTCGATTATCTCGCCTGGAGCAAGTGCGACCACACGCTCTTGTCGTTTTGTAACACGCTTCTCGGCCAATGCTTCTTCGGCCTTCCGCTTCTTCAATTTTACTCCTACTTCTGGTTGGGACGAACCAGACGTTCGACTGTTCTGGTCGTTTGGATCCTCTGCAGACGGTAAAAGATTATAATGCAGGCGACGTTCATCCATGACACGACTTGGAGTTAATGTCTGATGAGGAAATCCCTTATTTGCCTTGTATGCATTCAGAGCCACTGTGAGTAATGACGGAGAAGTATAGAGTTGATGATTATCAGCGGCCTCCCAACCAGTCGGCGATGAAAATTGATGTATTTGATCTGATACAAAGCGTCCAGATATAATCTCCTCCACAATGACAGACTTTTGGCTTTTTTTGTTTGGTTGATCTAGGGTATGTGAGATTGTTTTTCTCTTTCGTAGCAGAGGTTCATTGACTGATGCGGGTGGCCGTATTCTTTGGTGATGAGCAAGAACTGGAGACTTGTATATTGGTTCTTTGATGTTATCAGGAATATTCATATAAGTGTTCACGGTTGCCCAAAGTTGCAAAGGAATACCTGTATCATTTCCCCTTTGGTTAGGAAGATTATTCTGATATAATCTTTGCAGCTCATGGTTATAGAAGTTACCAGATTTGTAATGTTCATCAGGAAAAGGGTCGTGGTCTAAGCGTGGCTGTAATTTATTGACCACAGAAGGACTTGGTTGATAACCTCTATAGCAATCAGGCAAGGAGCTTTGGTATGGATGTTGACGTTCATTCATAGGAAGACTTTTTGCCACCTGCAAATCACAATCTTTCACTGATCTGCCACAGGGAACATCCCCTCTCAAGGCTTGCTGAGAACAAGATCTTTGGTAGTCCGCAATCTGTCTAAACTTTTGTAAGGTTTGCTCAGTTATGCCTGGGATATTGTTTGCACCAATTCCACTTAAGATCGAAACTATCCATGAGACAAAATGACACGTCCTCGGATCAATTGCTCTGCCATGGCTCATTGCAAGGTGCGCAGATCTTAAAGCTTCTTCGATTCTACCATTCTTCCAATGCTTACCGAGCTTGAACCTTTCCGGAAGCGGTGTAATTGAGGGTGCATGTTTTGCGTTAGACTCTTGTCCTTCTTGGGTATGCATATAGCTATGTGGAGAAACTTTTACTCCTGCTGGACTATATCCACGAAAGTTAGGCTCATTATGAGAACCGTTTGGCTGACGACTATGTGTGCATGGTGTGATGTTATACTTGGGCGAATTACCCGTGTAGCTAATCGAGCTATTCTTAGATTCCATTGAGTGAGCTGCGGTATATGTAATATTATAATTTTGGTATTGAGACGATTGGGTGCTTCTCCGCCTTTCACCCCGATGTTTATCTTCGGCACTTATGTACTGATGAGAGTAATGCTTTTGGTAAGCAGTACTGAACTCACTTGGCGGAATTTGAGGAGTCTGTTCGGAAGGATGAATATCCCCTACTAAGTTTCCCAGTTTTGGGATAACACCTTGTGAAACCCCCCTTAAGTATGGTGGCTGAGATGACTCGAGGTGCGCGGGTTGATGGTGCGCAACTGATTGCTGTACTTGTCGCCGAGTCTCGCTTTCCTGATGACCTGGCATGATATTGGGGACGAAACGCTCCTCTATCTGGTTCTTAGATCCCATCTGCATCTTATGATCAACGTCTGGCTGGTTGATAGTCTGTACCGAGCGTCGGTTGTGGACCACCTGATCCTTCTGAACACAATCTAGATCCGAAGAGCTGTAGGCTTCCGAAGTTGTCTGACCGTGACCCATGCTATTATCTTCCTGATGAAAAGGATAGCTGTCAATTTCATAAGGAGATATATTTCTGCTCCAGTGGGGGGGCGTATGTGTTGGAGGGTGTAGATGTGATGAAAGAAATTTATTCTTGTGTTGTCTATTGGAAGTACGAGAAGGATTTTTGCATAGCTCATTATTGCCAGCAACATTTTGGGGCTGATCGTGGGAGGTGCAATGTGGAGTAACAGCCTGCTGAGTATAATTGGGCTGCGAACGTTGGTAGGTACTCTGCCATGGGAAGAATTGGTACCTGTATACGATGAGCATCGATAATTGATACGGAATTAGCCTTTTACGTACTCTTCGCGTATTGAATAACTGTCTATGATATACTTGATCGAGGCTGCTTTCCAAGCTCCTTTTCTAGTTGGTCCATATATCTTTTGCATCTCGCGAGCTACCTCATCATAGTTTGGTTTTGGGCGACTAGGGTCTGTGTAAGCCAAAACATCGTGAATCTGTTGTGTTGTGTACGAGGTTCTTCCAGGCATTGTGTCATAAGTTTTGGTAGTTGTGTTGCGTTTATTATGTGTTGGTGCGTTGGTGATTTGCTGCCTTTAGGATGATTTGAGGAGTGATTCGCCTCCCTTATAGGAAACCCGAGCTGCTTTGGTATGTTTCGATGACAAAGCGGTACCAATTATGACTGGTTCTTTTGCTTGAATATCGGTTTGTGAATATCTTTGCCATGTCAACCAGTCATGAGATTTCTTGGTATATTCTAACTGTGGCTACCTCGACTAAACTGCATATTTTGACAGAAATATTCGAAAGGAAACGAACTTACGCTACTCCATAACTTACTGTAAAAATTAAAGCTTAGTAATACAGCGAGATAGAAAGATAATGGAAAGGGGAGTCAGAGCTGATTCGGGATTCGGAAAAGGTTTTAAAAACACTAGTGTCATCAACTGGTAGAACAACAACAGGCTCTAGACTAGGATACGAAGCTTGCTAAAAGAAGAATTTAGGGAGACCAAGTGATATTTCATAATTTAAACTACCCAAAGTAACCGGAACCTCGAGAGGCGGTAACAAAGGATAAAAAACGGTCGAAAAATTAAGTATGTCATGGGTAAATAAATCTATTAGTTACTCCAACCCCCTTTTGAGAATTAGCAATTGTCTGCATCTAATATATGATCGCAACTTACAGACACTCCAGTAACAGGTTACCCCAGCATCATCCGAACCTCCCCAGTCGTCTTTAAAGTTCTCACCACCTTGATGTTTAATCTCTAATTTGTTTTCTCTCATGACTTGCACGAAGTCTCCAAACATTGACTCCGTTTTTTTGTCCCGAAATGGTACTATTGAAGCAGCCTGTTAGTTCGAAATCTTTGCTTCTGAAATTCTCCATCAAATGGGGTCCTAGATAAAGGACGTACCAGCAACTAACGCAGCAGGAGTATGTCCATGCATCAAGTATTTAGCTATCATAGTCGCAACGAGGCGTGGGTGATCGTCATCGTACATTGGATCTGCTGCTACCACGACCTATTTCAGAGGTTAGATTGAAGCGTAGTTGTAAGCTTTTAAGTAGGATGCCGACCTCGAACTTTTGCTTCCCAAAATCTCGCGAAGCTCGCTCTTCATCCTTCCAATCCAAAACTTTGCCTGTGGCCGAGCCCCCCATACTTTCGATAAGATCTTTGTTTGCGTTAATATTGTAGAGCAAATTTCCTTCAATTCCAGGTAGGTCAGTCAGAACAACATTAGCACTCCAAATGGCAGCCAGTGCTATTCCAACAAGGCCAGTGCCTGAACCTAATCTTAAGTACGAGTTAACTTTATGTAATAATAGAAATGTGTTGGTTGAGAATCATAAATTTAACATACTCTAGTACTCGCGTTTCCCCATGTGGTTCTAATGTAGACCCTGAAGACGTAAGATGATGCCTGGATGATGTAGTCTGAACATGGCTGAAGTATTTGTTACCAAGCGTCCCGAGCAATTTCGAAATCGCAAAGGCCGTTCCCCAGGTCTTAAATCCTAAGTTGTCCTCTGTCATGGCAGGCTCTCTAATATCGAATTTAAGTTCAGGAAATTTGCCAGAAGCTGGAATAATCCAACTTCTGGTCATCTCCGGCATCGCTGCGTTCCAGAGTCAGCAATTGAAATAGTTTGGTAGTTACAAGAAAAATTGTCGAACATACCTGATCGACCACAACGCTCTGAAATTCGTTTACTGGCCATGGTGTATATCTCGTCTCTCTGCTCTTCCGTATGCCATTCTAAATCGCTCCCAACGACAGACAACAAGAACTGACTTACAGTCTTCGCATTTGATACACTGCCATCAGTATCCAAACTTGCTTCGGTCCAAGTATTAGGCTCCAGCTTTAATCCCTTCAGGACACGGCATAGCTCGTTATAGGACGGCTGATGCTTAATGTTAGGAATAGAATCTGTGCACTATTAGAAAAGATGGGTTCTAGACGAAGATGACCTTAATCTGCATACCAGCTTGCCTACTGGCACCGGGAGCAACAGAAGACATATTGCCAGTACCTCTTGACTTATGGAGGCTCAAAGACAAATCCGAAACCACTATGCTTGCAAAGTGTCTATTCGGTTGCAGGTAGGAAACCAAAACCGGCACACAAGGTTTGTCGTTTAATTATACACCTTACCCTCTTTTTCCTAATATCTTTGCGCAGCTGATCCAAGAAGCATTTTGCATCTAACACAATAACCACCTTACATGTAGTGACCCCAGCTCACGTAGAAGAATCGTCTATTAGCACGACTGGTCACCCGAGAAAATAGCCTCCTCTCACACTAAGGCAGAGCTTAAACAAGAGATCTTTAACAGTAGATGGACACCTCATCAAACTAAACCAAGCCTATAATGTTAGGTGAAGCAATTGCGAGAATTTTTTAACCTTTCAGGCACATAAGCATAATTATCCACTTTGGAAGACTTTACGCACTGTAAGATATTTGCTATCCTCTTCTAAAATCCGAAATCAGTGAAACATTTCCAAGCCTTGATTTATTTTGAAGATTGACCTTATACTGCGACGAAAAAATCAGCATGAGCATGTTGCACCTAGATGGCCAATCAAAAGCCAAGAGTGGGACCCGGTATCTGCAATCATACCCGTAACTCTCTTAGTATCGACGTCTATCCAAGTTACAACAGATGGCTAGCTTTAGATGACATGACATACAAGTATATCTGGGCGGAACTTCCCTGATACGATCGTCCACTGAATATATCAAATCAGTTAGGAGCCTTAATCAATTACCCTGTCGGTCACGAAGGAACCTTCTATTGTGATTGACCACAAATATCAGCCAA
>Ga0247808_10000641_pt1 | contig 16695 bp, 19 predicted proteins | sample UWRJL089202R1_FD_179914 | JGI IMG/M metagenome (GOLD analysis project Ga0247808, IMG submission 179914) | Plant litter microbial communities from Arlington Agricultural Research Station in Wisconsin, United States - UWRJ-L089-202R-1 | ecosystem: Environmental > Terrestrial > Plant litter >... | reverse complement strand
AAAAAATTATAAAATTTCGATTATTTAAACCTTTCATAAGCTGCTTTGTCAAGCATTTCACGGTCATCCGGATGTGAGATTTCTATCAAGGCTTTTGCTCTTTGACGAAGATTCTTGCCATAAAGATAGGCGGTTCCAAATTCAGTCACAACGTAATGAATATGACCTCGAGTCGTCACAACGCCAGCACCTTGTTTCAGGAAAGGTACAATTCTAGGAACGCCTTTTTTTGTTCTGGAAGACAAAGCCATAATTGGTTTTCCGCCTTCACTCAACGCCGCGCCACGCATAAAATCCATCTGTCCGCCTATCCCGCTGAACTGATAAGTCCCGATAGAATCTGCACAAACCTGACCAGTTAAATCAATCTCAATTGCAGAATTGATGGCGTGCATTTTCTTGTTTTTCATAATGTTAATCGGAAAATTAACGTGCTGAACATCCATAAAAGCAATGGATGGATTGTCATCCACGAAGTCATACAATTTTCTCGTTCCGAAACAAAAACTCGTAATGGTTCTGTTGGTATGAGTGCCTTTGTATTTGTTATTAATGATATCATTTTTAATTAAATCGATAACGCCATCGCTCAGCATTTCTGTGTGAACACCAAGGTCTTTGTGGTTTCCTAAACATTTCAAAACTGCATCCGGAATGGTTCCGATTCCCATCTGCAAAGTCGCTTTGTCATCAATTAATTCTGCAACATGTTTTCCTATCAGCATTTCTTCTGCTCCAACTTTGGAACCATAATCTATAGTCAGAAGTTCTTCTTCACTCCAGACCAATTTCTCGATTCTGTTGATATGAATCATTCCGTCGCCGTGCGTTCTCGGCATTTTTGGATTCACAATAGCGATGATTGTTTTCGCTGTATCAATCGCACTTCTCGCAACATCGACCGAAGTTCCAAGTGTACAATAACCGTGATTGTCCGGAGGTGAAACTGTTATTAATGCAACATCAATTGGTAAGATTCCGTTTTTAAAAAGAATCGGAATTTCGCTCAAAAAAATAGGAACGTAATCGCCGTTTTCTGAATTTACAGCTTCACGTACAGGTGTTGAAGTAAACAAAGAATTGATATAAAAACTGTCTTTATACTGTTGTTTCGCAATTTCAACATTTCCCTGTTGAGTGATAGAAACCATCTCAACATCTTTCAAACGGGAAGATTGTTTTGCTAATTCATCATACAAAAGATTGGGTGTACAAGCACTTCCGTGTCCGAAAATCCTGTCGCCGCTCTTGATGATTGAAACTGCTTCTTCTGCGCTTACGTAATTGATCATTGCTTTTAATTTTTAACAAAGTTAGATTTAAATTAAATGGAAATAAATGAGCATTATCAGTCAACTGTCTATTTATCAGTTAAAATGATAAAAATCACAATAATGTTTTGATAATTCAATAAAATGATTTTACTTTGTAATTCAAAGTTCTTTATATAATTAAAAATTAAAATAATGATAACACAAAATCAAACTTCGGTATTTATTTATTCGGTAGCGGCAACTATTTTATCTCTGCCTCTAATTGCAATGCAGTTCACAGCGGAAGTCAACTGGGCAGCTTCCGACTTTCTGATAATGGGAGCATTACTTTTCGCAACCGCATTTGCTGTAGATTTAGTCTTGAAAAAAGTGAAAACTTTCAAATCCAGATTGATTTTGGTTTTTGGAATTCTTGCTTTATTAATTTTAATTTGGGCAGAAATGGCGGTTGGAATTTTTGGAAGCCCGATTGCGGGGAGTTAATGATTTGATACTGAAACTAAATTTAAAAAGCTAACATTTTTGTTAGCTTTTAGTTTTAAAAATTGATGGCAAATCCAAAATTAGTAATTGGAATTTGAGTGTTTTTTTGATACTCATAACTAACAGCCGGAGAAAAATTAAATTTTCTTTTTCGCACAATCGCTGTGATGTAAAATGGCACAGAAACTAAACTTGTCACAACTCCCGCAACAATAATTAATGCGCCTGCAAATTCTTGTCCAGAAATAATTGTGACCCAACCATTACTCTTAGTATTGTCTGTTGCAATCAGAATTCCACCAACTAAAATCAATCCTCCACCGGAAGCCAAGAGAATATTTCCAGTTTTCATCAATGGTTTGTAGGATTTCAAATATTTTTCTTTCGCAATACTGCTGTCAATCGTTTTTTGCTGAGCAAGGTTAAAATTAAAGCCAACTAGCAAAATCATAAAAGTCAAAATCGTTTTCATAAATGTAATTTTTATCAAATATGAAAAGATTACATCGCCAAAACATTGATTCAAATCAAGACTCATTTTTTTTCTTGCAGCGCGAATAAGTTTCCGGAGTGATTTGTAAGTAAGAAGCTATGATTTTGTTTGTAATTCTCGATTCCAATTCCTGATTTTCTTTAATGAAAATTTCAGTTTTTTCCTGAGGAGCATATTGCGTCAAAAATTCCAATCTTTTGATTTGAAAATTCTGAAACTCTTCCAAAATAGCAGTGTAGATTTTCTTTGCATTCTCGGATTGGGAAACAAATCGCAGAAAATTCTCCTGAGAAATCCTAAATAAAACACAATCTTCCAAAGCCTGAATAAAAGCCGGTGATGCCATCTTCTCCTGAAAACTTATCAAAACCGTACAAAACTGATTTTCTTTAACAATCAATCTTGTAAATTCCGTTCCGTTGGAATTGATATGAAATGTTCTAAGAATTCCTTTTTTAATAAAATAAATATGTTTGCAAACTTCGCCTGAATTCAGGAAAATCTCATTCTTTTTCAGCGTTTGAATTTCAAAATAATCATCGATTCTTTTAACATCATCGTTATCCAATCCAAATCTTTTTTGGACATAATTTATCAAGTAATCGAAGTCAGACATTTAAGAAATTATTATTAAAATTAATCTTCCAACCAACTCGTCTTATAACTCGGGTCTTCCACTTTTATTGCTTCTTCCGTTAGTTTGAAAGGTCGGAATGGATCAACCATTACAGCGTATTCGTCAGTAGATTTTTTGCCGATGCTTCGTTCCATCGCGCCGGGATGCGGACCGTGAACAACGCCACCTGGATGAAGTGAAAAATCCATCAAATCCACGTGATTTCTGCTCATAAAATCACCTTCCGTATAAAACAAAACCTCATCTGAATCGATATTCGAATGGTTGTACGGCGCAGGAATGGCTTGTGGATGATAATCGTACATTCTTGCCACAAAAGAGCAAACCACAAAATTATGCGCTTCAAAGTTCTGATGAACCGGAGGCGGTTGATGAATTCTCCCCGTAATCGGTTCGAAGTTTTTGATATTGAATTTGTAAGGATAAAAATAACCATCCCAACCAACAACATCAAACGGATGAGTGGCATAAATGAAGTCTGTGATTTGATTTTCTTTTTTCACTTTGATGAGGAAATCGCCTTTCTCATTTTTCGGTTCTACGAAAGTTGGCGGGACAATATCGCGCTCACAAAACGGCGAATGTTCCAGCAATTGCCCAAACTCATTTCGGTAACGTTTTGGTGTATAAATCGGAGAATGTGCTTCTATGAAAAGGAAAACGTTTTCTTCTGATTCCAACTCAAGCTGATAAATTGTTCCTCTTGGAATGATGAGATAATCACCGACCGAAAACTCAATGTTTCCGAGCATCGTTTTCAGAATTCCTTTTCCTGCGTGTACGAAAAGTAACTCGTCGCATTCTGCATTTTTATAGAAATAATCGGTGGATTTTCTTGGTTTTGCCAGACCCATTTTCAAATCGTTGTTTAGCATCAAAACCTTTCGGCTTTCCAAGAAGTCGTCTTCAGCGGTTACTTTTGCACCTTTTATCATTCTTGGCGTCACGTTTTTCTCGACCGCAATTTTCGGCGTCACGTCTTTTGCTTCACCGATGGATTTGATTTGAGTCGGGCGATGCGTGTGATATAACAACGACGCAATCCCGTGAAAACCTTCTGTTCCAAAGAGTTGCTCGTAATAGAATTTATCATCTTCGGATTTGAAAATAGTGTGTCTTTTTGGTGGAATCTTACCTAACTGAACGTATCTCATTTTATTGGATTTGGCTTTTCTCAAATGTAATATTTTTTTGAGAATTAGATTGCAACTTATTTTTGAACGCAAAGTGCGCTAGGATTTTTTTGAAATTGTTAAATATATTTTAAGGTTCGCAAAGACGTTAAACTCATCAAAGAAAATTAAAAATAGTTCACATCAATTTTGTCATTCCGGAGGAATCTAAACTGCTGAGATTCCTCCGGAATGACAAAACTGGGTTTTTATGCTGACCTTTGATTTGTACCGAAAGCTGCAGCCCGACTTGAGTGGAAATCCTTTTTTGCGGCTGGAAAAGATCAGGCAAAAAGATTGGGAACGGAAGGCGGATAAAGCTGCCCAAATAAAAAATAGGACATCAATTTTTCTTGATTCTTCATTCTTGATTCTTGTATCTTTTCTTATCTTTGAGATTATTAAAATTTTTCAAATGAATGATTCATTAATGGTTTCTCAGATTTCAGAAATCGAAAGAGCAGAATTTTACAGAAAAACGTATATGCACGTCGCAGTGGCGATTTTGGCATTCGGAGCAGTGGAATATTTGTTATTGAAAACGGTTCCATTGGAAATGGTTTTATCGATGGTTTCAGGAAAATATATCTGGCTTGCCGTGATTGGTATTTTTTGGTTGGCGTCTATGCTGGCGACAAAATTATCTTTTTCGGTGTCCAGAAACACACAGTATTTGGGATTGGGATTGTACGTTTTGATAGAAGCCGTCATCTTTCTTCCAATGTTAGGAATCGCAAGTATGTATGCACCGGAAGTGATTACTCAAGCAGGTTTGGTAACGGTTTTTATGTTTGCCGGATTGACGGCTGCAGTTTTTATGACGAACAAAGACTTTTCTTTTCTTAGAAATATCATGTGATCGGTGGATTTTTAGCACTTGGCGTGATCGTAGTCGGAGCAATTTTCGGATTCAATCTTGGACTTTGGTTCTCTGTTCTGATGGTTGGATTGGCGAGTGCGAGTATTCTTTATGAGACTTACAACATCAAAAACATCTATAATAAAAACCAATATGTGGGTGCCTCTTTGCAAATGTTTGCATCGATAATGCTGTTGTTCTGGTATATTTTGAGAATATTTTTGAGCAGAAGAAGCTAATTGAGATGCTAGATTTTAGAGGTTAGAATTTAAAATAAAATAATATTAAAACTCATCAGATATTGGTGAGTTTTTTTTATGTCTGATTTTAAAATAAATTAAAAATTTTGTATTTCTAATAAAATTGTTAGCTTTGTCTAACATTTTTGTTTTATGAAATTAGTTTTTTCTCTACTTCTTTTTTCCTCTGTTTTTATTAATGCTCAGATAGATTCTGCTAATGTTTCTAAATCTGACACAATCAACAATTCGAAAAGCATTGATGAAGTCACCATCACTCAGTTTTCTGTGAAAAAATTGAAAGGTGCAATTTCGACAGATGTTTATTCTCAACAATTCTTTAGAAAAAATCCAACGCCCAATATTTTTGAAGCGATTGCGATGGTAAACGGGGTGAAACCTCAGTTGAATTGTGCGGTTTGTAATACCGGCGACATTCACATTAATGGATTGGAAGGTGCTTACACAATGATTTTGATTGACGGAATGCCAATCGTAAGCTCACTTTCCACAGTTTATGGTCTGAGCGGCATTCCAAATAGTTTGATCGACAGAATCGAAATTACGAAAGGTCCGGCGTCATCTATTTATGGTTCGGAAGCAATGGGCGGAATTATTAATATCATTACAAAAAATGCATTGCAGGCACCGGATTTTGCAACAGATTTGATGACGGGAAATCAAGGCGAAATCAATCTTGATATTGCTAAAAAGATTTTTGAAAATAAGAATTTCTCGAGTTTATTAAGTCTTAATTATTTCTATTTCGGAAACAGAATTGATCAGAATAAAGATAATTTCACAGACACACCTTTGCAAAACCGAATCTCAGTTTTCAACAAATGGAATTTCAAAAGAAAAGAAAATAGACAAGCGAGTTTTGCTTTGAGATATTTTTATGAAGATAGATTTGGTGGCGAAATGCAGTGGCAAAAACGAAACCGAGGTTCGGATGATGTTTACGGCGAAAGCATTTACACCAATCGTTTTGAGTTTTTTGGAATTTATCAATTGCCTTTGAAAGAGAAATTTCTGCTTCAATATTCTTACAATTATCATCATCAGGATTCGTATTATGGAAATACCGCTTATATGGCGACTCAGAAAGTTTTGTTTCTGCAACTTAATTGGGAAAAGCAATTTGGGAAACATTTATTAAAAAGTGGCGCTACTTTAAAATCGACTTTCTATGATGACAACACGCCAGGAACCGCCAATTCTGTAGGCGGAAATCAACCAATGAAATCACCGATTTACGGTTTATATATCGAAGACGAATGGGAAATTAATGATAAAAATACGTTGCTTCTTGGTTACAGATATGATTATCACAAGATTCACAAATCTGTACATTCGCCGAGAGTCGCCTGGAAATTTGAGCCAAATCCTTACCATACTCTGCGGTTAAGTTTTGGAACCGGTTTCCGTGTGGTAAATCTTTTCACAGAAGACCACTCGGCGCTGACTGGCTCGCGGGAAGTGGTAATTGCAGATGATTTGAAGCCGGAAAAATCTTTGAACACGAACCTGAGTTATCTGATGAAAATTCCAATCAAAGATTATTTTATCAATGTTGATGTGAACGGCTTTTACTCTTATTTCAACAATAAAATTGTGGGTGATTTTGATTCCGAGCCGGATAAAATTATTTATGATAACTTGGCTGGACACGCGATTTCGCGAGGGATTTCTGCAGACTTCAGCACGAATTGGAGTTTGCCGATTCAGTTGATGTTTGGAGTGACTTATATGGATGTTTATCAGGAAAATGAAGGCGACAGAATCCAGCAATTGCACGCGCCGAAATGGAGCGGAACTTACAATCTGAGTTATCAGTTTGCGAACAAATTTTCGATGGATTTGACTGGACAATTTTACGGACCGATGCGATTACCAACTGTTCCGGATGATTTCCGACCAGAATATTCGCCTTGGTTTACGTTAATGAATATCCAGTTGACAAAGAAATTTGATAATGGTTTTGAGATTTATGGAGGCGTGAGAAATCTATTAAATTTCACACCGAAAAATCCAATTCTTCGCCCATTTGACCCATTTGATAATCAAATGGATGATGTTGCGAGCAATCCTTATGGTTATACTTTTGATACGACTTATGGCTATGCGCCGATGCAGGGAATTCGGACGTTTTTGGGCATTCGCTATCAGATTAGGTAGCAGGTTTTAGGAATTAGTTTGAAATTAAATCTAATGAAAATATTGACTTTCATATTATTAATGATTTCCGGGATTTTTAATTCGCAGGAATTGAAGCATTATGGATTTGAAAGTTTACCGGAAAAGTTGGAGAAACCGATTTTGATTTATATGAAAACCGATTGGTGTTCGCTTTGTAAAATTCAGAAATATCAGGTGGAGAAAGATTCGGAGTTGAAAAATCTGATGAATGACAAGGTTTATTTTATCACTTTCAATCCTGAAAAATATAAGGAATCGATTAGATTATTTGGTGAAAATTACAATTACATTTCGAACGGAAATTCTGGGATTCACGAATTGGCGGTTGAGATTTCATCAAACAAAAAACCTGTTTATCCGAGTTGGATTTTGATTGATAAAGATGGGAAAGTTTTGTTTCGGAACGAGGGATTGGTTGATAATGGGACTTTGAAATTATTGATGGGGAAATTGAATTAATGTATAATCAAACGCATTAAATCAATTGTCAAATGAATAGGCAAACGCATCATTCGCATAGGAATAAATTCCTATGCTGGGAAATCGGTCGTCCCTTTGGGACTTTAAGTGGTTTTTCTTGCGGATTTGTCATTAATAAAAAACCTCCTGAAAATTAATCCAGAAGGTTGATAATTTATATTTAATAAAATTTTATTTCGTCAAATCCAATCCGCCGAAATTACCGGAACTCATCATCACAAAAGCACCTTTCGACTTGTCCAAAGTTTCCCAATATGCGTGTAGGTCTTCGGCATTGGTAAAGACTTTCAGGTTTTCATTTTTGAATTTTTCCTTAATCAAATCCGGAGAAATCGGGTCCATCCTTTTGATTTTCAAAGCGTCTTCTGAATAGAAAACGACAGCGTTGTCCAAACCATCCATTGCGTGGTCATATTGCTCAAGGAAAACTGGATTCAGACTTGAATAGGTGTGCAATTCTAAAAATCCAAACGTTTCAGTTTTTGAGAATTGTTCTGCAAATGCGGAAACGGTCGCTTTCACTTTGCTTGGTGCGTGTGCGAAATCTTTGTAAAGCAGTCCACCATCAGCTCTTTTGACAATTTCAAGACGTTTTGATGCGCCTTTGAAACTCATAATCGCTTCATAGAATTCCTCTTCCATTATTCCCAATTGCGAACAGATGAATCTTGCGCCTTCCAAATTCAGCAAATTGTGTTTTCCAAAAACAGACAATGGAATATCGCCCATATCGGTTTTCAGATTGACGATGCCGTCCACGATTTCGTAATCTGGCGTTTTGTAAGGAATTTTTCTGAAATAATTTTCAGCAGACTCCACCACTTTCACCACTTCCGCATCTTCTTCGTTATAAACCAAAACACCGCCAGCCGTGATGCTCGCCACAAATTTTCTGAATTGGTCGATGTAATCGTCAAAGGTTTTGAAAACGTTGATATGGTCCCAAGCAATTCCGGAAACCAAAGCGATATTGGGTTGATATAATAAAAATTTGGAACGCAAATCAATCGGAGAAGACAGATATTCGTCGCCTTCGAGAATCATAAAATCATTGTCATCCGTAATCTTCACCATACAATCGAAGCCTTCCAATTGGGCACCGACCATATAATCAATGTCTTTCTGATGAAAATTGAGAACGTGCAGAATCATCGATGTAATCGTGGTTTTCCCGTGGGAACCGCCGATGACCACTCTGGTTTTTTCTTTGGATTGTTCGTAGAGAAATTCTGGATAAGAATAGATCTTCAAACCTAATTCTTTTGCTTTGGCAAGCTCAGGATTGTCTGCGTGAGCGTGCATTCCGAGGATTACGGCATCAATATTCGAAGTCAGTTTTTCCGGAAACCAACCCAATTCTGCGGGAAGAATTCCTTTTTTGTCCAAACGGGATTTTGAAGGTTCGAAAATAGCATCGTCTGAGCCTGTGACCTGATAGCCTTTATCTTTGAGCGCAATAGCAAGATTGTGCATCGCAGAACCGCCAATAGCAATGAAATGGGTTTTCAATTCTGAATAATTTTAGACAAAAGTAAGGAAAGATGTGTGAAGTTAGAAGCCGGAACTTAGATTTTTGCTTTCATTAATTTTGGACATAAAAAAACCTGATTCGTTTTTGCAAATCAGGTCTTTTATTTTTTAAGCTACAATCTCTTTTCGTGTAAGATTGTGTTCAACTTTCAATTCCTCGCCCGTAAGCGTGTAATAGATATTCTGTAATTGATGAAGATGGGTGCATTTGATATAATTTCCAAAGAACAAAAATCCTTCAAGAATTTTATTTGAACTAAGATCAAAATCATATCTGCAGAAATTCGGAAGGTCGAATCGCACTCTCGTGGACGAACGATAAACTTCCTTGAATCCCAATTTCGAAAACCATTCTGCTGTAAGGGCAATCGGTTTTAGCTTTCTTTGATCTACCGCTGTGTAAGGATCGATCTTTACAAAAAGACCATTGTTTTTGTTTTCCATCCCGATTACCGGTACGATCTCATCTTCATAGATGACCAAATTGTTGAGTCTAAGTTCTGTGGCTTCCATATTTGAAAATGTTTTGTGATTATTGATAGGTATTTATCTACCTAACAAAATCGTTGCCAAAAAAGCTAAACACTTCTTCTTTGCTACTAAAAAAGCAAACTTTAACAGTTGAACAGGAAAAAAAGAAAAAAATATAAAATTCTACACAAGGATATTTCTTTAAAATTAAATCTGATTTGTTCTTTTAAAATTATATGTTAATCAAAATTTACAAGTAATAATCTTTGGCAGTATTATTGATAATTAAAAAACACCATTCACTATTATATATAGTTTTAAGAATAAGTAGGGGGACGCTTTGTAGGTCTCCCTATTTTATTTTTGGCTTTCAAAAATAGTTACATGATTTTTCTCCATTTCGCAATCGTATTTCTGCTGGTCTTGAAATGATTGGCAAGCTGGATATTGTTCAGGTTGTTTTTTCTTTGATAATCTAAGATTTGTAGGATGTCAGATTTCTGATATGAGCGGAATCTATGATTGTTGGTTTTTTTTGTTTTATCTTCTTCCCCAAAAATCTTTTTATTAAGCTCCAATATATCCATGACAGATAATTCCTTTTTTACAAGAAGATTTCTGCATTCTTCGCTCTTTTCAGGATTTTTTTTATTGATGATATCTGTATATATCCTTTTATAATCAGGTCCTAATTGTATTTTTCTATCCATTTGTACAGCGTTGTTTTTGGTATTCTGTATTCTTCTATGATCTGAGCTTTGGTTTTTTCTTTGCTGTCAATTTGTTCCAATATAAAGTCTATGACTTCCTTCGTATAAATATTTTTACGAAATCTAGGCAAGGCTGAAGTATTGATTTTATCTTTATCAGCAGCAGCAGACACAGGCGCAAAAAGTATGAGATGCTGGGAATAGATTCTGAAAAAATCATATTCCAGTAATTTGCACCAGCGTAGGAGCAACTCAGAATCCAAGCTTTTGGACTTGTACATCAAGGCAATATCCTCTTCCGAACAAGCCAGAAAATTACAGATCCGCGCAGTTTCTATATTATTTTCCTCAACGCTTTTTTGGATAAATGAGCCAATATGGATGTCTTTAAAATTAATTCCCATTTGTGTATGTGGTTTTGTTTATTTCTGGGCAATCAATAATGTTTGAATGGTCTAAAGATCAATTCAAACTAATTAAGAACAATAACTAACGTGATTATTTAATTCGCCTGTCCAATATCTAAACGGTCAAATTTCCCTTCACTATTCTGATGGAATTTAAAAAAGACCCTGAATGTTCCCCATTGTCCCGCTTTAAAAGTTCCGTAAATATCTTTTCCGTCGTTTTCTACCTTATCTATTGTAAGAAATTTTTCATTTCCGAGTGCTTTTGCAAAAAAGTTTTTGAAGTCAACTTTATTCCCGTCATCTGTCATCACAGGATTTTCTGTAAAATAAAAATACCAGCTTTTGTCGCCATTTTGCAATGCTTCCATTGCTTGTTTCACTGTTGTGTTTGTTATTATTGATAAGTCCATTATTTGTTCTTTTTTAGATTGTTTTTCTGTTTTTTCTTGTTTTTCTGTAGATGTATTTTGCTGTTGACCGCAAGCTGCCAATGAGAGAAAAAGCGGCAGCATGATTATTGGAAAATTCTTCATACACTAGTTTTTAAGGGATACTGAAGATATATAATTACAAGATTGAGCAGCAAAAACGGCATTTCAACAAGAACGCCTTTTAAATCTATATCTAAAAGATGGAAACATATAATCATCAGAATACCAGCAGCCATAAGAAAATTTCCCCATAAAAATGTTTTCGGATGAAGAATTAAAAGTGCAGAAATCATTGTTACGGCTCCATTAATCATCAGTGCAGTTTTTGAAAAGCCCCATTTTCCGAACATTTCCATCATTTCCGGCTTGCCCGAAAACATAGCGTAACCTTGTTTGAAACCCATAAACAATGTAACAAGTATCAGTATTGAATTAATAATTTTTACTATCATCTCATTGTATTTTTTTTATTAATTATTCATCTTGAAAAAAGTATAAATGCTGAAAGGAGCTATCCAATTCAGCATTTACAAATTAAAAATAAGATTGACTAAAAGACTATCTCGTAGTATAACCTCCGTTTGCAAAAATTGTCTGTCCGGTAATCCACCAACCATCTGTCACCAAAAACTCTACTAATGGAGCAATGTCTTTGATATCTGTCAAGCCGCCCAGTGCCGCTGCAGACTTGTGATAGGCAACTGCATCATCAGCTTCCTGCCCATAGAAGAAAGGCGTATCCATAGGACCAGGTGCTACTGCTGTTACAGAAATACCTCTTCCTCCAAATTCTTTTGAAGCTGCTCTTGTGAAATGCTCTACCGGTGCTTTCATACCTGCATAGGTAGAATATAATCCTGTGTAAGCAGCCAAAAGTGAAGTTACGATCGTACAGATTTTACCTCCGTCATTTACTTTTTTACCAGCTTCCTGAAGGAAGAAATAAGCTACTTTTGAATTAACATCAGACATAATATCATACTCAGCTTCTGTAGTTTCTGTGAATGGTTTTTTCAATACCATACCTACTGTGTTGATTGCAATGTCGATACCACCGAATTTTGATTTTGTCTCATCAAAAAATCTGGAGATATTTTCAACATTTGTCAAATCTCCTTGGAATAAAAAAGCCTCAGCACCCAATGCCTGTACATTTGCCAAAGTTTTCTCACTTTCCGCTCTTGAACTTTCGCTATTGTAGTGGATAGCCAATTTTGCTCCTTTTGCCGCAAAGTCTCTACTTAATAATCCACCAAGGTTTTTACCACCTCCGGCAATTAAAACCACTTTTCCATTTACATCGTGTTTTGTCATAATAATTTTTTTATTTAGTGATGCAAATATGTAGATTGAATATTATACTACCAACCCGGGTAGTTTGTTTCGTGAGAGGAATTCCGGAATTCATTTGGTTAAAAATATATGGTAATTATCTGGTTTATATTATTTTAATAAACTCTTTAGAATTTTTTACAACACAATAAGCATTGTTTCATAAAATTATCTTTTGTAAATTATTTTTTATTCTATTCTGCAGTTTTTAAGTAAAGTGTTTTGGATTTATCCTTAGATATATTTAAATTATTTATTTGAAAAACTTTACAATCCATTAAAACTAAATTCGTTTTTGATACGGATATCAATAACCACATCATTTTTGAAGATTATATTTAAAAATGTTTTTCTTCCATACCAAGTTGTTTTTAGAAGATATGTCCATATATCATAAGCATAATAGTTGAACTCTTGCCCCAGCCTTTCTTTGATTTTACATTTTTCCATTCCTTTAAGGTGTTGGTATTGCTTCTCCATTTCCGTATGTTTAAAATATTCCGATGTAATAATCTCTCAATAGTCCCTTGTGAAAGTATAAGTGAAGTTTTTTTGAGAACATTCCAAAAAAGTATGTTTCTAGTATGTAGATTCTCTCACCACTTTTTTTAAAATCGGCTCGTCTGCCAAGAAATCTTTGAGTTTCGTGCTGTGATTTGCCAATCATTTTCTCTTCTAATATTTTATCAAGCATATCAGAGTCCATAACATTTTGATTTTAAGAGGTTAATATTTATATTTTATGCAATCAGGGTTTCCAAAACGTCCAAACTGTTCCGTTATAGACAGCCAATTGTTTTTTTTCTGAATCATAAACCATCATTCCTGGTGCAGGATCAATAATATTAAGGTGCGGACTTACAACTTTGGGGAGTATCATAGCCTTGTTGTTATCAGAAAGAACCAGGATGCCGTTAGCTGTATCCGTAGTTGTACCAATTATTACCTTGGCATCCGTAAGCTCGGTTTTGGATTGCTGGATATCCGGTCCTGTTTTCCCGGAGTTATCTATCGTTAAGTCAAACCAGTTTCCGCCTTTCAAATATTTCAATTTGTAATCGGTTGTATCAAAGATGATGGTTCCGTTCTCGGTTACGCCGTCTTTGTTTTCTACGTAAGGCATTACGATTCCTTTCTTTTCAGAATCGGAGAACTCCAGCGATACAGAATTATTTGTAACGCTGGTTTTCCCGATTGCTACTTGAGATTTTATAACAATTGTCATAAGTATCAATGTAGCTGATAAACTTTTTTTCACTTTGTTGTTTTTAGAATATTTCGTTTCCATCATTTTTTTGTTGATTTTTATAAGGTTTTATTACAAATCCGGACATGTCTGAACAGAGATGCAATACCAGTTGAAAGTGTTTCCGTTATCTTGTGAGGTATAAATTTTCAGGCAGTTATTGGTTATGTCATAGACAGCCATTCCCTCTACAAATTCTGTTGAGTTTATGCCGACAGGGACATCCGGCGTAGCAGCATTATTATCAGCATCGGAAAAAGCGACACGATTCAGGACAAATCCTTTTGTTTTGGATTCCAAAGCGATCCAACCTCCTTTTCTTACCATTGGCCAGTTATCTGCGTTAACACCTGCTCTGGCAAGAGACGTGATGCCTACTTGGGTATCCAGTATAGCTCCTCCTGTTGTTGCCCCAGGTTTATAACAAGCACAGCTGCCTCCTCCAGTAATTATAATTGGATCTGCAATATAAATACAACCATTAGCCTGAGTATATGCAACCGTGTAGGATCCAAGGGCAGTAGCAGTATAGGTTTGTGATATAGCTCCTGGGATAAGTATATTATCTTTATACCATTGGATTCCTGTTGATAAAGATGAAGTAAGTTCAACTGATATGGGTATGCTAGTACAAACAGCAAGCGTTCCGTTTGTTGCCGCCGGATTAGATGTTATGATTGGATTCTGAACTCCGAAAGCTTCCTGAAGACTTGTCATTCCATAGATTTGTCCGGATGCTGGAGCGTTCAAAACATTAGCTGAAAAAGTCATCGCCCCCGGTGAAAAAATTAGCCTTCTGACGGTATTATCTGTAAATCCACCATATAAATCTCCTCCGCTTTGTGCCATTCCAAACATCAGTAGTGAAAGACCAGAAGTGTCAGGATATATATTTTGGACACTGGTTACATTATAGGACGGATCTAGTGCCAATTCATACATATAGTTCTGTAGTGCGCTATTAAGCATCGCTGCATAGACTTTGCCTTCGAACAAAATGAAATCTCCACCCGAGCTGGCGGCATTTGGATCCATGATTGTATACCAGTTGCTAACTGTATAATTATTGCCGGATATTGTTATTCTTTGAATTGTAGAATTGAAATTATTTCCTGCCAAGGCTGTACCATCTGGTAAAAAAGAGAGAGAATTGCTTCCTTCGACTAGCTCTATGCCACCTGTATTAGTAAGTTTAGTAAAGGTACAATTAGAGGTGTTGAATCTGTAGAAATATGATTTTCCCTCAGAAAAATTATAGTTAACAGTATACAAAATTCCGCCGGTATTGAATCCAATATCAAAAACACCTTCTCCAATTGTATAGAAATCGCTACAAACCAAAGTTGACACGCCGGTATTAACATCTGCTGCGTATAATTTATTATCATCGGTATGATACCAGACTACAGGATCGCATGCTGTAATTATCTTCATATCTGTATCTGTTGCAGTATTATTAGCTAAATTGTTATCAGATGTTGCAGAGGATGGAGTTATAGTCGCTGTATTGCTTAGACTGCCTGTAAAATTAAGAGGCACAGATACTGTTACGGTATAGGTGACGGTACCACCTATAGGTAATGATACATAATCATTGATAGCTCCTGTCATCGTTCCGGTAACTGTAGTTGTGCTTCCGCTGGATACAACTGCAGTATATGTCATATTGGCATTTGGAATACCTGTAGGAACACTATCGGTTACATGAGCATTTTGCGCACCGAATATCCCATTATTACCCACAACTATAGTGTAAACCGTATTAGATCCCGGGGTATAAAATTGTGTATTATCTGTTTTGGTAACATACAAATCAGCATCAAACGTAATAGGCATAGTTACACAGTGTGCCCCATCATTTGTACCACTTGCAGGAGAATCAGATATCTTGATCTTCACACCGGTAGCAACATCAATTTGGTAGAGACCACCATTATTGTCTGCTCCAAAAATACCGGATGGACTGCCAAACATTGCTCCAAAAGTCATAGGACCTGTTGTGGTTCCAATAAAAGTTACAAGACCTGTAGTTGTATTGATTGAAAGAAATCTGCCATCTATATTGACAGAGTAAAGTTTTCCGTCATTAATGTTGTAAGCAAGATCTGATATTTGTAATCCTTGGGACAAGGTAATTGTTGTAGCCGTTTTGGTTGCAATGTTAATTTTATACATTGTTGTTACACCAGATCCCGCCGGAGTTATATAATAATTTCCCTGATCATCTATCTCGCCTGTATTGTAAGAAAATGTTGTACCTGCCGGCATTCCTGTAATATCTCCTAATTCTACAAAAGTTCCATTGCTATTAATACCTATTAATGTTCGGGATGCGTTTTTCATACCATACATTTCACCATTAATGGGACTGATGGCGATAGCATTGTACTGTATTCCTGAGGCAGATCCAATTGGTGGATAGGTAATAGGATTGGTAGATCTATCAAAAAGAAATAATTGAGTATTAGCATTTTGCGACAAATACATATTCACACTACAGGTTACAGGACTACATCCAAGCGACACATTTTGCGATTCGCCAATACCCTGACCTTCATCTCCGCCAATATCCGCTGCTCCTCCTGAGTTCACAATACTAGGAACACCATTAGAATTTACGCAGCTGCTAGTGTTGCATAGGTTTTGGTTGAGTGCTGGGGATCCTGTTCCTGAAGTAAGCCCTGAAGCAGCTGTTACTAATTGTCCAACAGTCACATTTTCATCTCCCT
>Ga0247808_10000639_pt1 | contig 16706 bp, 13 predicted proteins | sample UWRJL089202R1_FD_179914 | JGI IMG/M metagenome (GOLD analysis project Ga0247808, IMG submission 179914) | Plant litter microbial communities from Arlington Agricultural Research Station in Wisconsin, United States - UWRJ-L089-202R-1 | ecosystem: Environmental > Terrestrial > Plant litter >... | reverse complement strand
GTGTCCACGATATTTCAACCATGGTCCGGCCATAGAAATATGGTCAGTCGTACATTTTCCATAAGCTTTGATCAGAAGTTTCGCACCTGTAATATTCTTACCATCCCAAGGTGTGAAAGGCTCCAGCAATTGTAATCTGTCCGATGTCGGAGAAACCACAACTTCTACTTTGGAACCATCTTCTGCGGGAGCAATGTAACCGGGGTCGTCTACATCAAATCCTAATTTTGGAAGTTCATCACCATTAGGTTCGTCAAGAAGAACCATTTCGCCATCTTTATTTTTAAGCTTGTCTGTCAAAGGATTGAAGGTCAAATCTCCGGCAATTGCCAAAGCTGTTACCAATTCCGGAGAACCTACGAAAGCATAAGTGTTAGGATTGCCATCCGCTCTTTTGGAGAAGTTTCTGTTGAAAGAGTGAACGATGGTATTTTTCTCCTGTTTCTCAGCACCTTCACGAGCCCATTGTCCAATACAAGGTCCGCAGGCATTAGCAAAAACTTTACCACCAATTTCTTCAAAAGTTTTAAGAAAACCATCTCTTTCTACTGTGAATCTTACTTGTTCAGATCCTGGTGTGATGGTGTATTCGGCTTTTACTTCGAGGTTTTTTTCTCCTGCTTGTTTTGCAACGGAAGCTGCTCTTGCGATATCTTCATAAGAAGAGTTGGTACAAGAACCGATCAATCCAACTTCAATTTTTGTTGGCCATCCGTTTTTCTCAGCGATTTCTTTCATTTGAGAAATTGGCGTTGCCAAATCCGGAGTGAAAGGCCCATTAAGATAAGGTTCCAAAGTATCAAGATTGATCTCAATCACTTCGTCATAATATTTTTGAGGTTCTGCTAAAACTTCCGGGTCAGCTTTCAAAACGTGAGCAACGGCATCAGCAGCGTCGGCAAGATCTTCTCTGTCTGTTGAGCGAAGGTATTTGCTCATATTGTTATCATAAGCAAAGATTGAAGTTGTAGCTCCAACTTCTGCGCCCATATTACAGATTGTTCCTTTTCCTGTACAAGAAAGAGATTCTGCACCTTCTCCGAAATATTCTACAATAGCACCGGTTCCGCCTTTTACGGTAAGGATTCCGGCAACTTTAAGGATGACATCTTTTGCTGCAGTCCAGCCGTTAAGTCGTCCGGTCAATTTTACACCAATCATTTTCGGGAATTTAAGTTCCCAGGCCATTCCGGCCATGACGTCAACGGCATCAGCACCACCAACACCGATGGCGACCATTCCAAGTCCGCCTGCGTTCACAGTATGAGAATCGGTTCCAATCATCATTCCACCAGGGAAAGCATAATTTTCTAACACTACCTGATGAATAATTCCAGCTCCTGCTTTCCAGAATCCAATGCCGTATTTATTAGAAACGGATTGAAGAAATTGGTAAACTTCGTTGTTTTTATTTTCGGCTTCGATAAGGTCTTTTGCTGCACCAACTCTTGCCTGAATCAAGTGATCTGCGTGAACCGTCGAGGGAACAGCAACCTGTTTCTTTCCTGCCTGCATAAACTGCAAAAGCGCCATTTGCGCTGTCGCATCCTGCATTGCCACTCTGTCTGGGGCAAAATCTACGTAAGATCCGCCGCGTTTGAAAGATTCTTTCACCTGTTTTGGGTCCAAGTGGGCACAAAGGATTTTTTCGGAATAAGTAAGAGGTCTTCCCATAAAAGCTCTTGCATCGTTCACTCTGGTTTCGAAATCAGAATAAACCTTTTTTATCATATCCAAGTCAAAAGTCATATCTCGATTTTATTTTATTATTGATTAATGTGATTTTCCTCGATTTAAAGGGAAAAATTTCTGGTAATAGTGTTATCAAATTCTATTCCTACGATCGTCTGATTAAGATGTATAGAATTAATGATGACAATATTTTACAACTATCAAGTTACTAAAAATTAAAGTTTCACATTTTAAATTTCAGTTAAAAAAATCATAAGATGTTTAATATGGAAAAGTTCTAAACAAAAAAGAAAGATCCTGAATCCTAATGGACCAAGATCTTTCTTTTATATAATTTTCAAAACAGTCTTAAGACTAATTTATAATAAATTTTATTAATGACCAACTGTAACCAATTCTTTTATAGATGGGACGAAAGTCGTTAAGTCAATACCTTCAACTGCTGCTTTGTATTCTTCAATATTAGGAATTCTTCCCATAATAGCTGAAAGTACGACAACTGGTGTAGAAGCCAAAAGAGATTCTCCTTTTTTACGTTCAGAATCTTCAACCACTCTTCCCTGGAAAAGTCGGGTAGAAGTTGCTAGAACTGTATCTCCTTTTTCCGCTTTTTCCTGGTTACCCATACAAAGGTTACAACCTGGACGCTCGAGGTACATCATATTTTCGTAAGCAACACGTGCATTGCCTTTCGGAGCGTTATCATTAAATTCGAAACCTGAATATTTTTCTAATAATTCCCAATCGCCTTCCGCTTTTAATTCATCGATGATGTTATAAGTTGGAGCTGCTACTACAAGCGGTGCTAGGAATTCAACTTTACCATTTTGTCTTTCGATGTTTCTAAGCATTTGAGAAACGATCTTCAAATCGCCTTTGTGAACCATACAAGATCCAACGAATCCAAGGTCTACTTTTTTGTTACCGCCATAAAAAGTAAGATCTCTTATGGTGTCGTGCGTATATCTTTTGGAAACATCTTCGTTGTTTACATCCGGATCGGCGATCATTGGTTCTGCGATGGCGTCAAGATCAACAACAACTTCTGCGTAATATTTAGCATTAGAATCAGGAGTTAAAGCTGGTTTTTCACCGGATTTAATTTCAGTAATTCTCTTATTTGCTTTATTAATTAAACCTTGAAGAACCTGAAGATGATTATCCATTCCTTTGTCGATCATAATCTGGATTCTGCCTTTTGCAATTTCCAAAGATTCGATCAAAGTATCGTCTTCAGAAATACAGATTGAAGCTTTCGCTTTCATTTCTGCAGTCCAGTCGGTGAATGTAAATGCCTGATCTGCTGGAAGTGTTCCGATGTGAACCTCGATAATTCTTCCCTGGAAAACATTTTCTCCTCCAAATTGCTGAAGCATCTGCAATTGAGTGGCGTGAACTACATCACGGAAATCCATATGCGCTTTCATATCGCCTTTGAAAGTGACTTTCACAGATTCCGGAATCGGCATAGATGCTTCACCAGTCGCCAGTGCAAGAGCAACAGTACCTGAATCAGCTCCGAAAGCAACACCTTTGGACATTCTTGTGTGAGAATCTCCACCGATGATGATTGCCCATTCGTCAATCGTAATATCATTCAAAACTTTATGAATAACGTCTGTCATTGCGTGGTATTCTCCTTTCGGGTCACGAGCAGTGATCAAACCGAAATCATTCATAAATTTCATCAATCTTGGAATGTTTGCCTGCGCTTTTTTGTCCCAAACTGACGCTGTATGACAACCAGACTGGTAAGCACCGTCAACGATTGGAGAGATGATTGTTGCTGCCATAGATTCCAACTCCTGTGCAGTCATCAAACCAGTTGTATCCTGAGAACCAACAATGTTAACTTCAACACGAACATCTGAACCTGCGTGCAATAATTTCCCTGGTGCTACACCAACTGCATTTTTATTGAATATTTTTTCAACAGCCGTAAGACCCACACCTTCTTTGGTAATTTCTTTTGATGGTGCGTAAACAGTAGGGATTTCGATTCCTAAGATATTTGAGGCCCAAGTCTGTAATTTTTTACCAAAAACGATGGCGTAAGATCCACCAGCTTTGATGAATTCCATTTTCTGAGGCGTGAATGACTTAGAAATGTCTTTCAGTTCCTGATCACCGTTGTATAATTTTTTTTCTTTGATATTAATGGTAAGAACGGTTCCGGTTGCAACAGAGTAAACTTCTTCAAGAATTGGCTCGTTGTTTTCATTACGAATCACATTCCCTTCAGCATCAACTTTTTTTACCCAGTTCTGAAGATCGATTCCGATTCCACCTGTAACATCTACAGTCGTCAGGAAAATTGGAGAAATACCGTTTGTTCCAGCTACAATTGGTGCAATATTGACGAATGGAATGTATGGACTTGCCTGTTTACCTGTCCAAAGTGCCACATTGTTTACCCCTGACATTCTGGAAGAACCCACACCCATTGTTCCTTTTTCAGCGATCAGCATCACGCTTTTGTCAGGATGTTGTGCCTGCAAAGCTTTGATTTCCTGCTGAGCTTCTGGCGTCATCATACACAAGCCATGAAGTTCACGGTCAGATCTTGAGTGCGCCTGATTTCCAGGAGACAATAAATCTGTAGAAATATCACCTTCTCCCGCAATATATGTTACCACTTTAATTTCTTCCGGAGCTTCCGGAAGTTTGGTGAAGAATTCAGCTTGTGCATAGCTTTCAATCAATTCTTTTGCGATTGCGTTTCCATTGTGGAAAGCTTCTTTCAGACGATCTGTGTCTGCTTCATAAAGGAAAACCTGAGTTGTTAAAACTTCTGCTGCTTGTTTTGCGATATTTTCGTCATTACCTAAAGCCAAATCCAATAATACTCTGATTGAAGGTCCGCCTTTCATGTGGGACAATAATACGAAAGCATAAGCAGGAGATATTTCTAGGATTTCGGATTGTTCAAGGATGATTTCTTTTAAAAACTCAGCTTTAACGGTTGCTGCACTCGTAGTTCCCGGTAAAACGTTGTAAATAAAAAAATTAAGAGAGTCTTCCCTGTGTGTGTTTTCAGAATCTTTAATTTGCGTAATGATTTCGCTTAGTAATTCTGCACTGTCAATAGGCTTCGGATGAAGACCTTGGATTTTTCTTTCTTCAATCTCTTGGATGTAATCCTGGTAAATATTCATAAATAGAAATTCTTTTTAAAATTAAAGGTAGAATTATAAACAGTTATTAATAATCTGTTTGAACTGTAATTCTACATATTTGTTTGTTGCATTCCGGCTTCTATTAAAAGTCGTGGCTTATAGGTTTCGATCCTTTTTAAACCGCACAAATTTACGAAATTATACGCTTTTAAACGATTGGATTAATTTAGATTCAGAATAAATTACATTTAATTTATCTATATTATCTATTTTCATCAAATTAATTTTTACTTTACAAATTGAAGTTACTAAACATTATGATTTTGAAAATCAATACATTAATTAAAAATAATAAAAAACAAATTGCTTTTTGTGTGTTTTTTACGTGTTTGATTTGTCTTTATTTTTTTATTGATCCTTCAAAAAGCGGTTATTTCCTCAAATGTCCGCTGAAGACAATTACTGGCTATGAATGTGCTGGTTGTGGTGTTCAGAGAGCGTTTCATGAATTGTTGCATTTCAGGTTTTTGGAGGCGTTCAAATTGAATCCTCTTTTCGTTATTTCTATCCCTTTTATCACCATTATCTCAATAATCAATTTTTCGGAAAATGAAAAACTAAAATCTCGCTTTACACGGTTTATAAAAAGTAAATTTTTTGTTTTTTTATTGTTAATAATAGTTTTAGTATTTTCGCTGCTGAAAAACACAGACTTTTACAAAGATTTTATTTTAAGTCTTTAAAAAACACAAAAACGCGATGAAGAAATTATTAAGCTTGATTTTTACAGGCTGTTTCCTTTTGGCTTCCTCTCAAATGAGGGAAGATCTTTTGCCTTCCCTAATTCCACAAAAAACTAATCAGAAAGCGGGTTACGTTGACCAGAATGGTAATATTGTTATCACGCCGGAGTATCACATTGCGATGTTTTTTTCAGAAGATTGCAATCTTCTCAATTCCCCAAACGAAGATGTCAGGATTTTTGGCTCAGCAGACTATGCAACAGTAGAAAAAGATCAGATTTCTTACAGGATTAATAAAGCGGGGTTTCGTGTTTATCAATACAAAAATTCTGATTTGGGAAAGTGCCTGCAACCTTACGAAGCGTACAAATACAAAGCTTTTGTTTTAAATGGAATGTATGGTCTGGTGAGCAAACAAAATATAGATGTCGGAGGTTACAAAGACTTTGATATCTATCCTCAATATCAGATGTTGTACGTGTTGGAAAGCGACCGGGAAAACCCAATGATTATCGCTGTCAAGAATGATAAATTTGGAATTGTAGATAAGCAGAATAAGATCATAATACCTTTTGTTTATAATGATATCAAAGCTAATTTTTCGTGGAAAACGGCCAATCTCTTTGAAGTTTCAAGGGATGGGAAAAATTATTTTTATGTTGATAAAAATAATAAAGCCTATTAATTCGAAAATATTTGTAATTTCGCAGTCAGAAATTTAAGGGGTGCTGTAACAAGCTGAGATTATACCCAATGAACCTGGAACAGATAATGCTGTTTAGGGATACTTTATTAATGAAAAATTAAGAATTAAAAATTAATTTCTTCATTATAAATTCTTCATTGTTAATTCAACGTCGCCCCTTTTATTCTAAAATAATTTTAACAAACAAAATTTTTTAAGAATGAAAGGTTTACTTTTTTTAGGAGTGTTCATCGCTCCGTTCTATTTTTCACAAACTACAGATTCTGTAGAAGTTACAAGCATCAAAGCTGTAGAATTTACAAAACGAACGCCGGTTGCGAAATCAATCATTAATGTCGAAAAAGATCTTGTGGACAAAAATCTGGGTCAGGATCTGCCAATTCTTTTGAAAAATCAAATGTCGGTTGTTTCCACTTCCGATGCAGGAAATGGAGTAGGTTACACAGGTTTAAGGATCAGAGGAACTGCGGGAACAAGCATCAATGTAATGCTGAATGGTGTTCCTTATAATGATTCCGAATCTCAGGGGACTTTCTTCGTGAACGTTCCGGATTTGACGAGTTCGGCTTCACAAATTGTGATTCAGCGTGGTGTTGGGAGTTCGTCCAATGGTGTTTCTGCTTTTGGAGCGAGTGTGAATGTGATTTCCAGAGATCCTGCGGACACTTTTTCTGTGAGAACGGATGATTCTTATGGATCATTCAACACGTACAAATATTCTGCCGAGGTCAATTCCGGGAAGTTTTGGAAAAACCGATTGTCTGTAATGGGAAGATACACGCGCATCCATTCAGATGGTTTTATTGACAGGGCTTTTTCAGATCTTCATTCTTATAATTTCTCGGCCTTGTTTCAGGAGAAAAATACAGAGTTGAGATTGTTGGCTTTCGGCGGAAAAGAAAAAACTTATCAAGCATGGAATGGAATTGACAAAGCAACCTGGGAAACAAATCCAAGATTCAATTATTCCGGAGCAATCTACGATGCCAACTGGGAAAACATCACAGGATATTATGATAACGAGACAGATAATTACAGACAAAATCATTATCAGTTTTTGTGGAATCAGCGTTTCTCAGGTGAATGGAAACTCGAGACAACGGCGCATTATACAAAAGGAAAAGGTTATTATGAAAATTACAAACAGGGCGATCCTTTTGCGAGGTACAATTTGCCAAACCAAGTTGTAAACGGCGCAGAAGAAGAGTATTCGGATTTCATCAGAAAGAAATGGCTGGATAATGATTTCTATGGTGTGATCTCAACTTTGTATGGAAAGATTGGTGATCTTGATATTAATGTTGGTGCGGTTGCCAACCAGTACTACGGAAGGCATTTCGGAAATGTAACAGGCGTTTTTTTGCCGATAATTAAAGAATCAGAATATTACAGAAACCGTTCTGTGAAAAACGAAGTTTCCGGTTTTGCAAAAGCTATTTATAAACTAGGTCAATTTGAAATTTTCGGAGATCTACAGTTGAGGAATATTGATTATGATACCAAAATTTTATTGGCTGGCGATTCTGAGGGTGCAGATCTTGAGAGAAAATGGACGTTTTTCAATCCGAAAGCAGGCGTTAATTATAATATAGGAAACGGAAAAGTATTTTTATCTTATGCCAACGCTCATCGCGAACCAAACCGAGATGATCTTTTCGCTAATCCTGATACGAAAGCAGAAACGCTTCACGACTTCGAAGCAGGATTGGAGCAGCAGGTTGGAAAGGTAGCTTTCACTGCAAACGCATATTATATGTATTACGAAGATCAATTAGTTTTGAATGGCCAGATCAATAATGTTGGTGAATTCATTAGAACAAATAGCGGGAAAAGTTACAGAGCCGGCATTGAATTAGGGGTTTTAGCCAAGTTTTCTAATAAATTACAATTGTCTGCAAACACCACTTTGAGTTCCAATAAGAATAAAGAATTCATTTCTGAAACCGATGAAGGTTTGGTAAATTATGGAAAAACAGACATTTCCTTTTCACCAAATGTAATTGCCAATGGAAATATCACTTATTCTCCTTTTAAAAATTTTAATCTTGGTGTTACAGCGCAGTATGTAGGCAAACAATTCCTAGACAATTCCGGAGACAAAGTGAACCAGTTGGAAGATTATTTGGTTCCGGATTTCAATGTTTCCTACAAATTGCCTTTCAAAAAAAATGAAGTGGTTTTGAGATTTTTATTAAATAATTTCACAGATGTGAAGTATGTCAACAACGGTTTCAGTGGACCGTATTACTTCTCACAAGCCGGAATTAACTTCATGTTTGGTGTTTCTATTAAGGTTAATTAAATTTTTTATATCTGATTGTCAATTAGTTAATGTAATTTAAGGCTAAAATATCACTTTTTTATTTGTTAATTTAAAATTAATGTTAGTTTTACATTACGTTCATAGTGCTATTGTGAGAAGCCAAGAACGAATTTATATAGACCTTAAAAATTAACATTTATGAGAAAATTTTATTCTTTAGCACTTGCTTTAGTTGCAAGTGTAGCTGTGTCTGCACAGCTTACTACCCAGATCGTAAGTGCGGGTGTTTTTAAATTAACTTATGGTGCATCCAACGATTATACGTTTTATGATCCCGGATTCCAAGTTCCAACTTTTTATGTTCATACATGGATTCTTTCAGCGGACAACTCTGCGAATATGTCTTATGATGATGCCTGGAGCAATTCTAATGTAACAATGAATTGGGATTCTACAGCAAATGCTTATGTGGGAACTATTGATCTAAATTCTAAGATGTTTACCAATAGCAATAACAAAGTTGCTGCAGGAACTACCGTTCAAAAGATAGGAATTGTGTTCAAGGATCAGCAGAATGGTGCCACGAAACAATCTGGTGATTCTTCTGTTCAGGGACCAACCACGCTTCCAACTTTAGCTGTTTCTGAGGCTGGCGGAAAATCAAAATCTCAGGTTGCTGCCGGTAAGTTATTTACTTCTGCAAAAGGAAATATAGATCTTACGGTTTATGATTTCGGAGGTAAAGTGATCAAAACACTTAAAGTGAACGCCAACGGAAGTCCAATCGATTTGAATGTTTCTGAAAAAGGATTATTCTTGGTACAGATTTCCAGCGATAATGTTTCCGAAGTTGTAAAATTTGCAAACTAGACCTTAATTATTCATATCAAATTCAAAAGCTTGCTGTAAAAAGCAAGCTTTTATATTTTCTATAACCTCAAAAATTATGTAGTTTTGTGCCAAATGAATCTTGAGCATTATCTATATCAATATCTTCTGAAGCATCACAAAGCAGAAGTTCCGGATTTTGGAGTTTTCGAACTTACAAAAGAATCTGCAAAAATTGATGCAGAGAATTCTATCATCATCCCACCAAAGGAGATCGTAAACTTCCAGTGTAAGAGTGTGGATTCTGATCTTCTTGCCAATTATCTTGCGGATGAAACTAAAACAGACCTTGTTACTGCTCAGAAAAATCTGAAAAGTGAAGTCGAAAAATGGTTTCAGACATTAAAATCAGAACACAATCTGAAGCTGGAAAATATTGGACAGTTTCAGTTTGATGATCAGAATAACATCATCAAAATTAGTGAAGACAGCGATGACGTTTACGGCCTGGAAGCTATTAATATCAAGGCACTGAAGAATCCGGTTTCAAGTAAGAATTCTGTGTCCGAAGACTATTCTTTTAACAAAAATGTGATTTGGACATTCCTCGGTTTAATTATTATAGGATCCGCCGCACTTTTCCTTTTCGGAGATCGGCAGTTGATATTTGGTAAATCCTCACAGATTCCGACAAAGAAAATTGTCAAAAAAGATGAGCCTAAAAAAGTTTTAGCAATTCCCAAACAAGATTCCACAAGACAAGACAGTTTAAAACAAACAACGAATGCAAAAATCCAAAAAGTCAGCAGATAGCCTTACGGTAATGACGAACATCGTCTTGCCCAACGAAACCAATTCTTTGAGAAATCTTTTCGGTGGCGAACTATTGTCAAGAATGGATCGTGCTGCATCTATCTCAGCCACAAGACATTGCGAAAGAAGAGTTGTAACGGCTTCTGTAAATCACGTGTCATTTAATCATCCCATTCCCGAAGGTGGAATTGTGGTTTTGGAATCCAAAGTTTCCAGAGCTTTTTCCACGTCTATGGAAATCTATGTTGACGTTTGGTTGGATGACCCGATTAATCAGACAAAAATTCAGACCAACGAAGGTATTTATACTTTTGTGGCTGTAGATGAGTTCAACCGCCCAATTCCAATTCCGCAACTTGAGCCGGAAACAGAACTGGAAATTGAAAGATACGAAGCTGCACTGAGAAGAAAGGAATTATCGTTAATCCTTTCCGGGAGAATGAAGCCAACAGATTCTATAGAGCTCAAAAAATTATTCCTTGGAGAATAATCATCAAATATAAACGGGCTTTGATTAGCCCTTTTTTTACATCTAATTTTATCAAATACAATGAAAATCCTTCAGCTCGATAAAAATCATCCATTAATTTCAGATCAATTGACTGCAAACGGTTTTGTAGTAGAGGAAGATCATTTTTCTGATTATGATGAGATTCTGAAAAAGATTCATAATTATGAAGGTATAATCATCAGAAGTCGAATTCCGTTGGACGAAAATTTCCTCACGAAAGCTTCTCATCTCAAATTCATTGCAAGGGTAGGAGCGGGAATGGAAAATATCAATCTGGAAACTGCAAACAAATTTGGAATCAAATTGATCAATTCTCCTGAGGGAAATCGAGATTCTGTGGCGGAACATGTGGTAGGGATGTTATTAATTTTAATGAACAGATTATTCATCGCTTCCAACGAAGTGAAAAACGGAATCTGGAAACGAGAAGAAAACCGCGGTGATGAATTGCTCGATAAAACTTTCGGAATCATCGGTTATGGAAATATGGGAAAAGCCACGGCTAAAAGGCTATCTGGTTTTGGCGTTGAGGTTATCTTTCACGACATTCTTCCAAATCTTTCCGATGAATTTGCAACGCAGGTTTCATTGGAAGAACTTCAAAAACGAGCAGATATTCTCAGTCTTCATATTCCTCTGACGCAAGAAACAAATTATTTGATTGATGAAGATTTTATTTCTAAAATGGAAAATAATTTCTATTTCATTAATACAGCTCGAGGAAAAAATTTAGAAACTAAAGCTTTAGTACAAGCGCTTGAAAATGGAAAAGTTCTTGGCGCTTGCCTTGATGTTTTGGAATTCGAAAAGTCATCCTTTGAAAATCTGGAAACGGAAAATCAGGATCTTAAATTTCTTTTAAATTCTGAAAAAGTGATTGTTACGCCGCATATTGCAGGCTGGACTCATCAAAGTAAAGTTAAATTAGCTCAGGTTATTGTAGATAAAATCATTGCAGATTTCTCTGAGTAATTTCGACGATCTTAGAAATTCATTGGTTTATTTAACATTTCTTAAGATAATTGCACTCGGTCAAAATTTCATTTTATGTTAACTTGCGTGCCTTAACGAAGTTTGGATTATAATGAATTTTAGAAAAATTATTACATCGGTTTTATTAGCAATATCTGTTTTATCCTGTAAAAAAGAAAAAGAAACTCCAGCAGAAACTTACGATTCCAAACTTCCGAACTTCGGTAATATAGACCTCAACAAAGTTTTCACTCCGGAAGAATTAACCTTTGCCAACCAAGCTGCAATTGTATCGCAGATTAATAATTACTACCAGAAAGTCTGGGAACAGGGCGATCTTAGCGGCGGAATCTTAGTAGCAAAAGGCAACAAAATTATCTTCGAAAAATACAGAGGATTTGGGAGAGAAGGCAAGCAAATGCCAATAGACGCAGACACGCCACTTCACGTTGCATCAGTAAGTAAAACTATGACGGCAATGGCAGTTCTGAAATTGGTAGAAGCCGGAAAACTGAAACTCGAAGACAACGTTACCAAGTTTTTTCCAAAATTCCCTTATCCCGAAATTACCGTTTTCAGTTTGTTATCTCAAAGAAGCGGACTTCCAAAATACGAACATTTCGATCAGGGAATAAAACCTGCTCCGGAAGAACTTAAAAAAGAATTCATTACCAATCGGGACGTTGTGGATATGCTGATAAAATACAAGCCGGATCTTGCAAGATTATCTAACACCGGATTTATGTATTGCAATACAAACTTTGCGCTTCTCGCTTTGATTGTGGAAAAAGTAACCGCTACACCTTTTCCCGAAGCCATGCAGGAAATTGTTTTCAAACCTTTGAAGATGACACATACTTACATTTTCCAAAAGAAAGATGTTCCGACTGCTTCACAATCGTTTTTCAGTGGTTACAGACTTTACCCGTTAGATAAACTGGATTTGATTTACGGTGACAAAAACGTGTACACAACGCCAAGAGATTTGCTTAATTTCTCTGTCGCATTATATTCCAAAGATTTTCTGAAACCGGAACTCGAAGCTAAAATTTTCGAACCTTACAGCAACGAGAAAAAAGGAGTCAACAATTACGGTTTCGGATTCCGAATGAAGAATTTTGATAACGGCGAAAAACTCACTTATCACAACGGCTGGTGGCACGGAACTAATTCTGTTTTTGCGCATCTTCTGAAATCAAAAGTTACGATCATTGCGATTGGAAACAAATATTCCGGGAAAGTTTATTCTGCCTTGTCACTTTCAGGATTGTTTGAAGATTTTCCTTTTGAGATGGATAAATTCAACAAAACGATGAATCCGGTCGGAGCCGAAAAAGATACAACATCTGCAGGAAACGGCGAGTTGTAGAATTGTTTGGGCGCCTTTATCCGCCTTCCGTTCCCGCTTTTTTCTGTCATTGCGAATGAAGTGAAGTGAGCTAAAAGAAATTTTGTCGTCGCAATGACAGAAAAAGAGCTTCACTCAAGTCGGCGCGCTTCGCAAGGCATCAACATTTTATTATAAATCAATGATTTGTCATTAGTAGGAATCTCAGCAATAAGGTTCGTACTAATGACAAAAATATAGTGAGTAAATTTCATTGCTATGAAAAACTGCAGAGCAGTGATCTGTTAGTAGAAATAAAATTATACACAGTAATCAAAGCTCCATAGGAGCGAACTGTAAAATATCTCGCAAAAAGACTTTCAAGATTTTAAATCTGGAAATGCTAAATTCCATTGCTATCAATTAAATTGAAATTCTCCCAAATAAAATAAAACTTTATTAAATTGATTATCAAAACCTTAACAATTATTAAGGTTCTTTTTTTATATTTGATGTAATAATTGTTACATTACAGATGTCTTACTTTTAAACAACCAAGAACTTTAAAGGTTTCCAAGCTTAAAACTTTGAACCTCAAACATTAAAAGAATCAATATGACTCAAGAAATATTTCAATCAACGGTTTACAGTCTCAAGAATGAGATGTTCCGTTTTGCGAAAAAGTTTCTGATGAGCGCAGATGAAGCCGAAGATGTCGTAATGGATCTGATGATGAAGTTCTGGCAAAAGAAAGAAGACCTATTGGTTGTTGAGAATCTGAAAAGTTTCGCGATGAGAAGTGTGAAAAATGAATGCCTGAACCGCCTGAAACACCACGAAGTGAAATTGGGATTTGCAAGCCAGACAAAACACACTTCCGAACTTTATCAGATCGAAACAAATAATATGAGAGAGCAGATTTTGGGATTCATTTCCCAACTCCCGGAAAAACAAAAAATGGTCATTCATTTGAAAGATGTGGAAGAATATGAAATCTCAGAAATCGCGGGAATAATGGAAATGGAAGAAAATGCAGTCCGTGTGAACCTGATGAGAGCAAGACAAAAAGTGAAAGAATCAATTAACAAACTCTATGCGTATGAAAACCGACAAATACAAGGATTGGGAATCTAAATTCTTCGGTGGCGAAGAGCTGACGCCGGAAGAGGAATTGTTCCTTAAAAATGAAAGTGACAACCCATATTTCTCATTCCTGAAAGAAGAGAAACAGGAAAAACTAGATATAAGCTTCGAAGATTTCTTGAAAAAAACTGAAGAACCAAGAATAGTCGCACTTCCGATTAAGAAGACATCTTACAAAATGTATTGGATGGCAGCGAGTCTGGTTTTATTAATGGGAATGAGTGCATTATGGATGTTCAATCAGCCTCAGAAAATTGAAACAACGATTGCTAAAAATCCGGATGTTCCTAAAAAAGAAAAAGTTGAAAAAGTTCCGCAAGTTGAAGAAATAATTGAAGAAAATCCGACTCCGAAAACAGTTTTAGCAAATCAGGAAAATCAGAAAGTTGACAAAGCTGTAAATGATAAAATGGTGAAAGAGCTTGTGCAAAAGGAATTTAAAAAGCTGATGGCGCAACAAGATTTATCAACAACAAAAGAAGAAAAGCATATCCAGGTTCCTACAGAGTCTACATCAGATTACAATCCGAATTATGTCATCATCAATGGAAAACCTATCTATGACGAGAGCGAAGCCATTGCTGTTACGGAGAATGCTTTTAATTATTTTGCAAGTAACGTTACCCAAACCATAAATCACGCAGAATCTGCCCAAAATCAAGTCGATTTTTACAGGATTCTTAATTATTAATTTTTAAACCAAATGCCATCGCTGCTGAAAATATTTTCAAACTAGATCTAATCAAAATGGCGATTGCATGAGACCTTAAACAAACAAATATCAAAATGAAAAAAATATCAATATTACTCGTATTATTTCTGTTGTCCACAAACATTTTCGGACAGTCGGAAAAGCTAAATGAACTCTTCGATCATTATCAGGATACGGAAGGCGTAACCTCTATCAAAATAGCAAAACCAATGTTCAAACTTTTGAACAGCCTTAAAATTGATGACGAGGAGTTAGGGAAAATACAGCCACTTTTGGTTAAAGTAAACGGACTTAAAATGCTGATTCTGGAGAAACCAAGTGCTTCGGAAAATGGAGATTCAGGAAATCAGAAAATGCTTCTGCAATCCGGAAAAATTGAAAAGGAAATTGCAGCCTCTCTCAAGAATATGAAATATGAGGAACTGGTAACCGTGAGCAGCCGCGATGCCAAGATCAAATTTATGGCTCAGGACATTACTGCCAATGTGATGGATAATCTGATCCTTAATATTATGTCGGAAGACAGCTCGGTCCTTATGCTGCTGGACGGGAAAATATCTATGGATGATATCAGCAATCTGATGGCGGAAACACAGAATGTAACTTCTGTAAATCCAGTTTCTACAATCACTTCGAATAATACGAATATGGGAAGTGTGAGAACGGTTTCTGAGTTTAATGGAATCGAAGTTTCCTCCGGTGTGGAAGTAGAATTCAGTCAAAATCCGACGCGAAATGTGACGGTAAAAACTGAAGCAGATAAGCAGCAATATGTAATGACAGAAGTTGAAAATGGGGTTTTGAAAATATTTGTAAGAAACAAAGGTGTTAGAAATCTGAACTTTAATAATCTGAAAGTAGTTGTTTCCAATCCGAAATTATCCAGACTTGTAACGAAATCCGGTGCATCTTTCAGAGCGGTAACGCCAATTAATGAGACAACGCTGGCCTTGAGCAGCAATTCTGGTTCATTGGTTTCCGGAACATTCAAAATCTCAACTAACACGGCTTTGGAAGTAGAATCAGGGTCCAATGTAAAAATCAATCTTGATACGAAATCAATTGCAATAGACGCAAGCAGCGGAAGTTCTTTGAAACTGTCTGGAACGGCAAACTCGAGCGTCATCAGTGCAAGCAGTGGAAGTTCTGTTTCTGCAGGCGATTTCATAACAAAATCAGCGGTTGTAGATGCGTCTTCCGGATCCAGTGTTAAAGTTAATACAACGGTAAGTGTAACAGCGAGTGCAAGTTCAGCAGCATCTGTCCAATATAAAGGAAATCCTTCAAAAGTGACAAAGTCTGCTCAGGAAGTGACTGGAGCAAGTATTACATCATCAAACTAAAAACTTAAAATTATGTTACGATTCTTATACATTATTATTCTAGCGGTTGTCGGTTTTTTTCTACAGTCGTGTATGGTTTCTCAGAAAAAAGTGCATACCGATTTCTTTGATAACCCGGGATTCAAAAGCAATTCGACATTTGTAAGTATCAATGTTCCAACTTTCTTAGCAAGATCTTATGTGAAGAATGCTTTAAGAGAAGATGGCGAAAGTCAGGAAGTCATAGATCTTGTGAAAAAGATCAAAGACGTAAAAGTTCTGATCGTAGAAAGCTCTACAACGCCAGTAAGAACTGAATTTCAGAAATATCTGAACAGTAATAATTACGAAGAATGGATGTCTGTGAAGCAGGAAGGAAACCTTATCAGCCTGAATGCTCAACAATCAAAAGACATTATCAACCGAATGATCATTACTGTAAGAGATGAAAAGGACGAAACGATTTTCGTAGATGTCACAGGGAAATTTACCGCGGATGATATTTCAAAGATCATTAACGCCACAGAGAAAAATCAAATCAAAATCAATAGAAATTAA
>Ga0247808_10000638_pt1 | contig 16706 bp, 17 predicted proteins | sample UWRJL089202R1_FD_179914 | JGI IMG/M metagenome (GOLD analysis project Ga0247808, IMG submission 179914) | Plant litter microbial communities from Arlington Agricultural Research Station in Wisconsin, United States - UWRJ-L089-202R-1 | ecosystem: Environmental > Terrestrial > Plant litter >... | reverse complement strand
TCTTTTTCAAAGAAGCCTGCTTCGGCCATAGCGGCGTACTGGACCGGATTCGTGTGGCCGTTACTTAGCATCAAAATGTCACGGTCTTCCCATTCAGGGTTCTTTGGATCAAGGTTGAGAATATTAAAGTAGAGGGCGGCAAAAATATCAGCCAAACCTAGTGGACCAGCACTGTGTCCGCTGCCGGCGTGCTCGAGCATGGTGATAATATCTTCGCGAATGTCGTTCGCTTTTTGCTGAATTTGAGGAATGGTTAACTTATCCACTAAATGACTCCGTGCTTATTAATTTCTTTCGTCAGGGTCGCGTAGGCCGCAGCTGGATCGTCCGCTTGATCGATGGCACTGCCAGCGTTCAAGACGGAAACACCACCTTGGGCAAGTGTATAGGCATTCTCGATACTGACGCCACCGTCCCAACCGATTTCGGCTGCTGGGTTGATGGCTTTAACGAGTCGAACTTTTTCAAGTTGCATCAAGCTAGCCGTGCCACCGTGTTTACCCAGGTCACCAGTAAAGATCATGACGTGGTCGGCTAATTTAATAATTTCAGCCACTGTTGAAGGGACTGTCGGGCGAAGGAGCGCGATACCTGCTTTGATACCGGCAGCTTTAATCTGATTAATCAGCGCAGCGCGGTCTTCTTGAATCTCGGTATGAAAGATAATCATGCTTGGTTTCAGGGCGATCAATGCCGCCAAGTGTTCACTCGGTCGTGCCACCATAGCATGAATGTCAACTTCCCAGCCTTCAGGCCAGAATAGTTGCGACTCGCCGAGCAGAAAAGTAGGCGCAAATTCACCATCACTAATATCAATGTGCACGCGCTTTGCAAACGGTTGCAGTTTGTCGATATCAGCCTTGTACTCGTCAAGCGTTTCAACCGTTATTGCTGGTGCCACCACACTCATGATTACAGCTCGTCCATCTGTGCATTACGGCGCTTAAAGCGAGCGGCTGAAGCAAATGGCGTATTTAGCCAGGTCTCGATAATCCCCTGCCAAACAGCGGCTTCGTCTTCTAGGACGCGTGACGGCAGACAGAGGACATTACTATCGTTATCGTTACGGGTCATTTTTGCTTCGAAAGCATCCCAGACAACGCTGGCACGAATACTCTTGAAACGATTCGCCGCCATAGCCATACCTTGGCCACCACCACACAGCAAGATTGCGCGGGCTTCGCCTTCTTCTTCACCGATGACTTTCAGTGCGGCCGCTTGGGCAAACTCTGGAAAGTCATCAGCTGGGTCAAGCACGTTGTCACCTACGTCGTGCACATCATAACCATGTTTTGCGAGGTACGCAAAGACATGCTCTTTCATCTGGAACCCGTTGTGATCACTACCCAAAAAGATCTTCATATAACGTAAAGTATAAGCGTTACGGCCTTAGGCGCGCAAGCTCTTTCCCACATCCGCGACTAATTCGACAAGGCGGTTGCTGTAACCCCATTCGTTGTCATACCAGACCATAATCTTGGCAAGGTTGCCGCCAACGACTTTCGTTAGAAGCAGGTCAACGATACCGGAATGGCTATTACCGATGTAATCACGGCTCACGAGTGGTTCGTTACTGACACCAAGGATTCCCTGGTAGAACGGATCGGTTGAGGCTTTCGTAAAGACGGCATTAATTTCTTCAACTGTTGCATCTCGTCCAAGTAGGACGGTAATATCGCTAATTGAGACAACTGGTGTTGGAACGCGAATACTCAGCCCATCAAACTTGCCAACGAGTTGTGGCAAAGTCTTGGTGACAGCAATCGCTGCACCGGTGCTGGTTGGAACCATGTTTTCAGCCGCGTTGCGACCTTCGCGAAGATCTTTAGACGGAGCATCCTGCAAAGCTTGGCTGGCAGTGTAACTGTGGACGGTTGTGAGGAGTGATTTCTCAACACCGAATTCGCCGTCAAGGATCGCCATAACCGCACCAAGTGAGTTCGTCGTACAACTGGCGTTGCTAATAACTGAACTCGCGCCAGCGATCTTGTCTTCGTTTGCCCCAAGGACAATTGTGTCGACACCATCGCTCTTGCTTGGGCCACTAATGATGACGCGCTTAGCACCGGCAGTAATGTGCAGTTCAGCTTGTTCTTTTTCGGTGAAGCGTCCGGTTGATTCGATGACCAACTCAACTCCAAGATCGCCCCATGGCAGTGCTGCTGGGTCGCGCTCAGCGAGGACCTTAATGTGTTGGTCGTTGACAATGATACCCGTGTCATCAAAGCTCACTTTATTTTTGTACGCACCATAGTTGCTGTCGTGTTGCAAAAGGTAGGCTAAAGTTTTTGTGTCGGTCAGGTCGTTGATAGCAACGATCTCGAGGTCGCTACGGTCAAAAGCAATCTTGAAGGCATTACGTCCAATGCGTCCAAATCCGTTAATACCGATTTTAGTTTTGCTCATGTAAAGTAATTCTCCAGTCATAGCTGCTTAAGCCAATAATCATAACCTTTATAGTATATACGCTGACCGTTGTTATTCAAAGAAGTCTCTGCCTGACAAAAACCACTATTGCTCGTATACTAATAGGACTATGAAAAAGAGTGACCTGCTAGCAAAAGCCGCACCACACTACGACGAGAACCAAGTCCTCGAACTGGAACACGCCATCGACCTGGCCACCAAGGCTCACACTGGCCAAAAACGCAAAAGCGGTGAACCGTATATTATTCACCCACTATCCGTTGCAGGTACCTTGATTGACTGGGGTATGGACATTGATAGCGTCATCGCCGGCGTCCTGCACGACACAGTCGAAGACACTGACACCACACTGGAATCATTGGAATCGCTATTCGGTAAAGACGTCGCGTTCTTGGTTGATGGCGTCACTAAAGTCTCGCAGGCCCGCGCTGGGATGCAGGACCTGGCCGAATACCTGCCCCAAACTAAAGACAACTTATCAAAACTATTGATCGCCGTTGGCCAGGACGTCCGTGTCATCATCATTAAACTCGCCGACCGCCTCCACAACCTTCAGACCCTTCAGCACATGTCGAAGGAAAAGCAGATCAAGATCGCCCGCGAAAGCCTAGAAGTTTTTGGACCAATGGCCGACCGCATGGGTATGGGGCGCGTCCGGATGGAGATCGAAGAGCTCGCCTTTAGCTACCTTGACCCAACTGAATTTAAACGCCTGCAAAACGTCGTGCGTAAACGCCTTGGGAAAAGTACCCGTAAATTAGGAACGGTCCGCGAAGAAGTTGAAAAGGCGCTGAAAAAAGAAAGCATCACGTCCGACATTAATGGCCGCGTTAAAAGCGTCTACAGCCTGCACAAGAAACTCAAAAAAGTGAATGGCAACATGGACGACGTCTACGACCTCATGGCGCTGCGCGTTATCGTCGAGACGAAAGAAGATTGTTACCGCGTGCTTGGTATCCTTCACTCACTCTACCAACCGATGATCTCGCGTATCAAAGATTATATTGCTGTCCCAAAACCTAACGGTTACCAAAGCCTCCATACGACCGTCATCACTCCCCAAAAACAAATTGTTGAATTCCAGATTCGCACCTACGACATGCACGAATTCGCTGAACGCGGACTGGCCGCCAGCTTCCACTACCACGACCAAAAGAACTCGAAAGATTACACTCGTAACAAAAAGAGTGCCGTCTTGCCAACCCACATGCAGTGGATCACTCAGCTACAAGAGATTGCTACTAAGCTTCGCAGTGGCGAAGACATCACGAGCGATCAGTTGAATGTTGACCTCTTCGGTGACCGCATTTTCGTCTACTCGCCAAAGGGCGATATCTATAACCTACCCGAAGGCGCGCTACCGCTCGACTTTGCGTACCTGGTCCACAGTGACATCGGCAAGCACGCCTATGGATTCCGTGTGAACGGTGCAATCCAGCCATTTGACAAGCCACTCCATAACGGTGACATCGTCGAAGTGATGACCCGCAAGACCAATGCCCCGAAACAAGCCTGGGTCGAACTCGTCACTACCACCCACGCTCGCAACAAATTGCGCGCCCACCTACGCCAACTAGGTATTATTGGTGGCATCAGTCACGCTGCCGCAATCATTCGCCAAAAGACACTTCAAAAGAAAACGAAGTGATGGGTATCGTTACTGCTCTTTCAACTGTCGCCGATGGCAGTATGTATAATCGTCAAGACATGACGGACCAGTCAGTCATTACGAACCGTACCAAATTCTTAGCAGTCCGTGACATTGCGATGACACAAACAACTCGCCTCCATCCAACATTCGATAAACAAGATTTTTGTATCTACCGCGAAATCGACGAGCTCGATCAAGGCCTAGGTATGACAGATGACACCGGCATTCGTGCCGATGCGATCATCACCACCCAACCTAACCACGCACTCTTTTTACCCGTAGCTGATTGTGTCGGTGCCTCGATCTACGACCCACGACGTAACGTCCTCGCGCTGGCACACCTAGGTCGCCACAACCTCGAACAAGGTGGCGCCCACAAGATCATCACGCATCTGGCGCGTCGCTATGGCAGTAACCCTTCGGACCTGCAGGTCCAACTCACGCCCGCAGCCGGCAAACGTGAATATAAAATATGGGCGCTTGAAAACAAAGGCATGAAAGAAGCAACGCATGAGCAGCTCGCTTCAGCCGGTATCCTACCGTCAAATATTATCGATAACACAATCGAAACCACGAACGACCCAGATTACTATTCATATAGCCAATTCTTGCAAGGCAACCGCGATGAAGACGGCGACCATGCCATTGTGGCCATGATTACGAATGAATAAGAACTAGATGAGGCCGCTGGTTTCGATCGTATCAACTAATACTGGTGACCCAATAATAAACTGACTACGCTCGACGCCCTGTTTGTCATCATATGGCAATAATTTCGCACCGGCCTCTTCGGCGATCAACACACCCGGTGCATTGTCGTGCAGACCGTTACCAGCATTCAATACAATGACGCCGTCTATCTTGCCTTCGGCCAATGTAATGTAACTATGCCCAGCCGCACCAACTGGTAGTAATGCACGGATATGCAGTGCGTCCATCGCTTCTTGAATCAATCCGAATTTGGTACGTGTCATCGAGTAGGCAAATAAATTCCCTGCCGCGCGGGTAGTATTGATACGAATACGTTCGCCATTTTTAAAAGCGCCCTTGCCCTTCAGAGCGGTATACAAAACGTCATTCACAAAGTCGTAGATCACGGCCGCAACCACAACACCATCATGGACAAGTGCTGCCATGTTCGTTGAAAACGGTAGTCCGCGGATAAAACTCGAAGTCCCATCAATTGGATCAACCAACCAGTATGTTTCACGGCTGCCTGACGTGCCAGTTTCTTCGCCTTCAAATCCCCATTCAGGAAAGAGGGCATTCAATCGAAGCTTCAATGCTTCTTCGACTGCAACGTCCCAAATCGTGACCGGCGAGTTGTCGGCTTTACGAGTATGTTCGATGTTTCCGAATACTATCAAAAGTTGGTTTCGGAAGCCTTTGAACACATCGACGACCAGCGCCTGCGCAGCAAGAACTTGGTCGTCGTTTAGCATTGGATTACTTTGTGTTCCAGCGTTCGATAGCTTGGTGGATGATTGTTTTTGCTTCTTCGATGTCACCCCAGCCCTTTACAGTAGTCGTGCCGGCTTTTTTGAGGTCTTTGTAGTGGTTAAAGTGGAACTCGATTTGGTTAAGCAGTTGCTTTGGAAGATCTTCGAGTGAGTTAATGGCGTTGCCACTGTTTCGTTCGTCGGCGGGGACAAAGACAACCTTGTCATCGACTTCGCCGTCGTCTTCGAATTTCATGACACCAATGATTTTCGCTTCCAGGAAGATACCGGTAGGCAGCGGTTCAGATGTAATGACAAGTGCATCAAGTTCATCGCCGTCTTCGTCGAGTGTCTGTGGGATAAAACCGTAGTTTGTTGGCTTGGCGAAAATTGCTGGGTCGACACGGTCAAGCTGGAAGGCTGCGACGTCACGATTCCATTCAATTTTGTGGCTACTGCCGGTTGGGATTTCGATGACGACGTTCGCGAGTCCGTTGTCAGTATCACCAGGTGTTAAGATCTTATTAAAGTCAGCCATGTATTCTCCTTTGTTCTATTACTGTTATTTTATCAGTTTTGGCCTAATTACACTATTAACGACCAGACAGTTATATAATCGTACGAGATGAATATGAAACTCGTCTTGCCGACTGAATATGTCGCGCAAGCAACCAAGCTTGTTAAAAAGGCCAAAAAGCGCGTCTTTCTTATCTCTATGGTGATTGCCGATCACCCCGCCACCCACGAATTGATCGAAGAACTGATGAACGCAGCTCGACGCGGCGTCTCGGTTACTGTCACAGCCGATGTCTTTACCTACGGTGAAGTAAGTGGCGGCTTCCTACCGCTTCGCTACTACAGCCCCGGTGTCAAAGAAGTAAATACAATGGTCAAAAATCTGCGCGCGGCTGGCGTCAAGTTTCTCTGGTTAGGACGTGCCCGCACGACATTACTCAACGGTCGCACGCATACGAAATGGTGTGTCATTGATGACGTCTCGTTTACCTTCGGTGGAGTTAACATGTATCAAGGTGGTGTCGCCGAAAATACCGACTACATGTTCCGCTTGAAGGATTACCGCCTCGCCGATCGCCTTGCCCGCGAACAAGAACGCATTCGTAAAGCCGAACGCACAACCACCAACTACCCGAGTGTCTCATATGAACTGAGTGGCAATTCAGTCCTGTTCGATGGGGGCATTATTGCCCACTCGATTATCTATCGACGCGCCCTCGAACTTGCCAAGGAAGCGACCGACATCTTATTTGTCTCGCAATATTGCCCAACCGGCAAACTGGCTCGCATCTTCAAGAAAAAAAATGTTCGTCTGTATTTCAATCGCCCCGAGAATGCCGACCTCCTCAATGGCTCGATGATCCGCCTCAGCATGTTCCAGAGCGGTTTCAAGACATTGTATACACGTGATGCATATCTGCATGCCAAATTCATTATCTTCACCATGCCAGACGGCCACAAGGTCGCCATCACTGGATCGCATAACTTTGCCTACACCGGAGTATTATTCGGTACCCGCGAGATTGCCCTTGAAACCGTCGACAAGAAAATCATCAGTCAGCTCGAAACATTCTACAACGAAAAAATCGCCTCATAAACTGAGGCGATTTTTTGTTTGTCACGTTACCTACGCTTTTGCTTCGCGGTTGTATTCGGTCAAAAATTCACGAATTGAAAGTGCGGCTGACGCACCCTCACCAACGGCGCTGGCAATTTGCATCGTCGCACCACTGCGAACGTCACCGCTCGCAAAGACACCAGTAATATTTGTTTCGAGGTGCATGTTCGTTTTAATCAACCCACGTTCATCGAGTTCAATACCACTTCCCTCGAGGAACTGCGTGTTCGGCAGTAATCCCACAAAGACGAAAACACCATTAGTATCAATCGTGATTGGCTCGTTGGCCTTGATAGCGTTGACTGCACTGACACGACCATCGGTAGCGATGATCTCTTCGGTTGTAGTGTTCAAGTGTATTGTTACTTTACCCTCGTCAACAAACTTTTGCATATCGTGCTGCAAGATTTCACTGGCAGATACCGTGCTTCGAACCAATAGGTCGATGTGTGACGCGTATCGAGTCAGGAAGAGTGCTTCCTGAAATCCAGAGTTACCACCACCGATAACGACCAGTTTTTTATCACGGTAGAACGCACCATCACAGGTTGCACAGTAGTGTACGCCACGACCATAGAATTCGGCTTCGCCAGGAACACCGATTTTCTTGTAGTCGCTGCCGGTTGCGATCAGGACAGCTTTGGCTTTAACTTCAGCGCCGTCGACAGTGACGACTTTGATTTTACCTTCATCACGAAGGGCGGTCACATCACCGTATTCAACGTGCGCACCGAAACGTTCGGCTTGCTTTTCGAGGTGCCCCGCAAGCGTTAATCCTTCGATACCTTCTGGAAATCCAGGATAGTTATCAACGATATCAGTAATAGCCGCCAGACCACCGATAGCACTCTTTTCGTATAGTGTCGTATCGATATCTTCGCGGGTTGTGTAGATGGCAGCGGCAAGAGAACTTGGGCCAGCACCAATCATGACTACTTCTTTAACTGAATCGTTCATATTGCTCCTTATTACTATATTAAGTATAGCATACGTCTGTACGCTATCGGGTTGGTTTTCGTAGACTATTGTGCCGGTGCGGCTTCAATTGAATTAATCTTGACAATGAATTGCAGTGGGGCATTGGCTGGGATAATCCCAGAGGCCGTTGCGCCATAGGCTTGATCAGCAGGAATCGTCAATTTAATGACACTCCCAACGCGCTGGCCAGTTAAACCTGTCGTCCAGCCTTTAATCACACCAGAAAGTGCAAGGGTCACCGGCGCGTCATCAACACCTTTTTTCTTTGAACTATCAAAGATCGTGCCATCGTTCAACCAGCCAAAGTAGCTGGCGTTAATTGAATCAGTCCCCTTCACTTCGTCGCCAGTTCCAGCAACGACGATTTCAGCCTTGAGGGCAGTGACACTAGCAGCGTCAAATGCTTCGGCGCTGTAGCCAGGTAGTGCTTCTGAGTTAGCGGCGTTGGCTTTACTCGCCTCTTCTTGTTGCTTGGTGTATTCCTCAAGCTGCTTGGCGTAATCTTCTTGCTGTGTAGCCGAGTCGGTTGCCTGATTATCATTTTGTAGAACCAAGATCGCAAATGATCCAATCGTTCCAACGGTCATCACAATTGCGATGATCCAAATTCCAATTTGTTGTCCTTTTGTTGCTGACATTATACAACCTTTCCGTTTGTTGCTGCGGTCACTTTTTCAGTCACTTCGGCCATTATAGTAGTAATTTCTTCACCCGTTAACGTCCTGTCGTATGACCCAAGGGTGATACGCAGCGTTATGTTCTTGGTCTCGCCTGATTCTGGTTGATAGATATCAAGCGGTGCAATGGTAATACGCAGCGCTGAATCGGTCAGTGCTTGTTTCGCCGCTTCGTAGACCTGCGCATAAGGGACATCACTCGCAACCTGGAAACAAATGTCACGGTGAGACCCTGGGTACTTGCTGAGGGCTTCGTAACTATTCTCTTGGTTCACAGTAAGTTTCAACAGAGCCTGTGGAGCGATTTCAAATCCAGCGACGTTATCAGATAGTTTGAATCCTTTTTGAACCGATCGCTTAAACTCACCAATCACACCAATGCGTTCGTGGGTTTTTGCATCCCACACACGGGCACTACGTTTTGGCTCGTATGGCTGCGTAACGGGATAGTTCACTTCTTCGAGTGGTTCGTAGGTGAATTCCAGTCCGAGTTCACGGCCGATATATTCCAGGTATTGTTTTGCTTCGTAGTAGGCAGCGCTTTTTGCTTTCTTGCTCGTTGAAACGACAAAGGCGAGGCCATCAAGTTCTTTCGGAACATTCTCGTCCGTCAGACCGTGGATTTTGGTGTGGAATTTATTCAGTTCAAAAATCGCGAAGTGATCGTAGCCGGCTTTGCTGTTTTGGAAGACATTCGAAAGCAAGCTTGGCGTGATGCTTTGGCGGTAGTACTGCAAGTCAGGACTAATACTATTTGTCAGGCGGTAGGCAGTTTCTGGATCCTGGCCAGCTTTTCGCATCACGTCACCATGGATAAAGTTGTAGGTTAATACTTCATTAGCACCGGCACGGACGAGGATCGAACGAAGTTTGGTTCGTAGTAGGTCAAATGGTGCGGGGCGCACAGCCGTAAAGTCACGCGATGGCAAAGCTGGGTTAATCGAGTCAAAGCCAGTTAAACGCCCTACTTCTTCAATGACGTCTTCGGCGATGTGAATATCGTTGCGCCAATACGGTACGGTGACGGAAATATCACCTTCTTCGACAATGACGGTGAACTCGACGTTCTCAAGGATTTCTTTGACGTCAACGGCGCTGAACTGAGTACCGAGTGTCGCGTTCACTTTTGATTCATGCAGCATAACAACGATTGGTTCGTGTTGGCCGGGATAGGCGTCAGCGATCGCGCTCATAGCTGTCGCACCAGCAAATTGCCCCATCATCTTGGCTGCTTCGACTAGTACAGGCGCACCGAGTGCACCAGGCAGACCCTTTGTTAAGCGAGTAATTGCTTCGGTAAATATTCCGTGACGCATTTGCACCGCGCGGAGTTTATAAAGGTTGAAGGTTGCAGCTTCCAGCATAATGCGCGTGGTTGACGAATCAACTTCAGTGTTCGCACCACCCATCGCACCTGCAAGGCCGATAGCCGTTTCACCAACGGCGACAATAATATCGTCTTCGCTGATTTCCAGGACTTTGCCATCCAGCAGGGCTAGTGTTTCGCCGGCTCGGCCAGCACGAACACGAATATCAGCCGTGCCGTTACCGACTGCTAATACTTTGTCGTAGTCATAGGCGTGCAAAGGACGACCAGCTAGTAGCATCATGTAGTTCGTCACATCAACAATCGCACTAATTGGGCGAACACCGCTGCGCGCCAAGTACGTTTGGATTTCAAGCGGTGATTGTGCGGCTTCGTTAATGTTGCCAAGGACGACGACCTGGAAACGATCAGACAACGCTGGGTCATCGATCGTAACAGTTGGCGTTGCAACTGATTCATCAGATCCAAAGATAGGATTCAAATCTTGGAGCCATTCCGGTGTGCGGAATTCTTTGCCCTGGATGCCGGCGATTTCACGGGCAAAACCAATCACACCGAAAGCATCAGGTCGGTGAGTTAGTGATTTGTTTTCGATATCGAGTAAGTAGTCATTTAGTTCGTATAGTTCCGCGAAACTCGTGCCAGGTTCAGCGTCTTTGTCGATTTCGATAATGCCACTGTGATCTTCGTACAGGTCAAGTTCTTTAGCACTCGCAAGCATGCCGTTGCTCATGTAGCCGCGGAGTTTGCGGGCACCCAGCACAAATGGCTCTGCGTCTTTTGACGTTTCAGGAACAGTACTTTCTGGAGGCAACCAAGCAGCCAACATACCAGCGTGCACATTCGGTGCGCCACAGACAACTTGGACCAGTCCGTTTTCGTCGCGTTCGACGTTTTGAAGGCGGCCACCATCATCGATTTTCGTCAGATTGAGGTGATCAGAATCTGGTACTGGTGAACATTCAACAACCTTGACGACAATGACGTCTTTGTATTTTGCACCGAGGTCTTCGACGCTTTCAATTTCAACCAAACGAGCACCGATCAGTTCGGTCAGTTCGTCAATCGAGACATCAATGTCAGTGAATTTTTTCAGCCAGTTTACGGAAATGATCATGCGAACTTCCTTAGGAAATTAAGTTTAGCGGATTCGAAATGACGCAGGTCTTCGATACCATATTTCAGCATCACTAATCGTTCAACACCCATACCCCAGGCAAAGCCACGGTACTTTTTCGAATCAATGCCGGCAGCTTCGAGGACATTCGGGTGGACCATGCCACAGCCTAACATTTCGAGCCATTCGCCGTCTTTACCACCCAGCACGGCTGGTTTTTCAATCATGAATTCGAGGCCCGGTTCGACAAATGGGAAGTAGGCTGGCTGGGTTTTAATACGAAGACTTTGGCCGTAATAGACTTCAAAGAAGTTACGCAGCGCTCCTAGCATTTGCCCCAGTGTGGCATCTTTACTGACGAACACTCCTTCGGATTGGTGGAAAGTATGTTCATGAGTTGCATCAACATCTTCGTTACGAAAGACGCGGCCATAGCTAATAGCGGCGATCTGGCCACCAGCTTCCAACCGTTCTTTACCAGCAACCAAAATGCGGTTCTGCATTGTGCTGGTATGTGCAGGAGGAATAAAGCCTTCTTCGGTACGGAAGGTGTCGTAGCCATCACGGGCCGGGTGGTTTTCGGGGAAGTTCAACGATCCAAACATGTGGAAGTCATCGTCGATCTGGCGCGATTCAACTGCTTCAAATCCCATACGAGTAAAGATATCGATAACATTGTCCATCTCTTTGGTGAGGGGGTGCTGTGAGCCTTCGTCGGTTGGCAAGAACTCTGGGCGAGTACTATTCACGTCCCACGGTGCCGTCACATCAAGCGTGACAATATCGCCACTTTCAAGGATGGCAACGCGTTCGTCGATGGCCGCTTCAACAGCTTGCTTTAACTCATTAATAGATTTGCCGTATGGGCCTTTTTCCTCAGGACTCAGACTACCGATTGCGCTATACAGATTCTTAAATTCAGGGGCACGTAATATATCGCGAGGTGTGTCGCTTATTTTTACTCGCTCCAACAGTTCCAGACGAACAGCATCAATATCGTGGCTAGGCATAACTAGTAATTATTATACGCTATAAAGCGTTGCTTCGTAAGCCTGTTACGCGTTCGCTTTTATCATTAAGAATAGGACTGTTCCGATAGCTAAAACCGCTACGAGTGCCCACAACCACGCCAACCCAGTCGATTGTGTCGTACCTTTAATAAACTGTGAATCCTCAACGCCATCTGGCTGATCAGCCTGCTTTGCTTTCAGCTTGGCGCGCTCCTGTAGTTCAGTTGCCAGTCGTTGCTGTAGTTCGGTTCGGTTCTCGTCTTGTCGTACAAATAGTGCCATATAACCCTATTATAGCACCAGTAAAACGACTTCACGTTTATGCTATACTGTTACCATGTTGACTATAAGGAGGGAAACATACAATGGCTACGAAGAAGACTTCGACAAATAACAAAACTACAGTCCGCAAAACGACTGCAGTCAAAACAACCGTTACGACAGCTCCTGTTGCTGCAACGACAAACACATTTGCTGGTCACATCCAACAATCAGTACGTTCAGTAACGCTTTGGCGCGCATTAGCCGCTGAACTTATTGGAACGTTCCTTCTCGCAGGCGTGGTCATCGCCGGTCAAGGACAACCAATTTTTGTACTCTTTGCATTCGCAGGTATCGTATTGATGCTCGGCGCAATCTCTGGTGCACATGTTAACCCAGCCGTCACTATCGGTGCACTCGTAACTCGCCGCATCGGTTGGCTACGAGCAATCGGATACGTGATCGCTCAAGTCCTCGGTGCCGCACTTGCGTACATTGTACTCAACGCGTTCATCGGTGGCGCTGCTCCTGTCAGTGAGCAAGCTCAGCTATACGGACAAGCAGCCCCTGCTTTGTTCGCAGCGACTGACATCACATCACTTGCTGGTAAAGAATGGTTCCTATTCTTTGCTGAACTAACTGGTACAGCCGTGCTTGCCTTCGCGATTGCTAACGCAACTCGTGAACTGCAAGACCGCGTTGCTGCCGCGTTTACAGCTGGTTTCGGTATCTTCATCGCTTTGATGATTGCCGTGAGCGCTGCAAGCTACGTTGGTGGAACAGCGATCATTAACCCAGCGCTTGCAGTTGCACTGCACGCATACAGCTGGGCTACTATCTGGCCATTTGCGGTATACGCACTTGCACCAGTTATCGGTGGTGTTCTCGGATTCGTCCTTTACGACGTACTTCGTGGACGTGCTGTTACAACAATCAAGTAGTTTCTACCTCTGGTTACTAAATACCCCGCCTTTGACCAAGCGGGGTATTTTTTATATTAATTTTTGGGTAACAAAAAGCCCTCGAATCAACGCAGGACTTGATGTCTCTTGCGGACTCGAGGGCTAGTTCTTGGCGAGCGCTTCACGCGTCGTCAGGAACACTTCTTTGATCGAAGACGAAAAGCCGATCGTCGTGACACCTTCTTCCCAGCGCCGACCCTGCATCCCAGAGAAGATCGTCAATGACGGAATATCCTCGTCGATATTGACGCGCCAGCCTCCCGCCTTACTGTCGTAGTGCAAGTTCTGCTGAACGACGTACGGATCAATGTGCTGCGCCCAACAGGTTTCCATCGCCTCATCCAGGTTCATCTGATCATCGTTTGAGAGCTTTGCCTCGAGGTCCTCGCGGATCTCACTCTGTTTGACCGCCGGCAGCAGATTGATCGGAAAAACCAACTGCCCCGTCGGGCTCGTGCCGCTTTCCGCGTACACGATAGTGCCGTCCTCGAGCTTGAAACCAACCAGCTCTTCGCCCGAGCTATCAAGCGTAACCACGACGGACTTCGTTTCATCAATTGCAAAAGGCATCGCCTTCCACCTGCTTTCGTCTACTTGTCAAAGTGTATCGTTCACCCCATCGGTGACGACGGCTTACTAGAATAACTAAGTTATATCATCAAACTGATGTTTTATAAAACATGAGCACGAAGAATTATTCGTCTGTCTGTGGTTTATCGACAAGTAATGGTTCGATGCTTTTGTTATTGCCGGCGATCTTCGTGACATCAGTATCAATTTTGCCGAGTTCTTTGTGGGCATTGTTGTAGTGATTCACGGTCGTTCCCAGGGAGTTACCGAGCTTGCTCATAAAGCTATCAAAGGCCGATATATGACGCCCCAGCTTGCCTACTTGGATCTGTATATCTTTTGCTTGCTCTTCGATCTGAAGGCTGCGTAGGCCCTGCAGAACGGTCTGGAGGTAGGCCATGAAGCTAGTCGGACTGACAATAATGACTTGTTTTTCACGGAAGGCGTATTCGATCAGGTCACGAGCAGATGAACCCGTACCAACGTCACCGATTAAAAGGTCATAATACAGCGATTCACTTGGGATGAACATAAAGGCAAAATCCATCGTCTTTTCAGCCGGCTTGATGTATTTACTAGTTTCATCGATGCGACCCTTCAGGTCCATGCGGACTTTCTTGAGTAATTCTTCGCGTTCAGCTTTAGTCGGTGCTGATACCATGCGGTTATAGTTTTCCAGGCTAAACTTGCTATCGATCGGCAGGACCAATCCTTTGTCTAGGAAGACAACGGCATCGGCGATGTTGCCGTCGTTAAACTTGTACTGCATCTGATAATTTTTGGTTGGCAAAATGTTGCCGAGGACAGATTCGAGTAAGTATTCACCAAAGACACCACGCTGCTTTGGATTCTGTAGAACGTTCTGCAACGTCTTTAGTTCGTCGGCGACATCAATGACGCGGCGATTCGTCTCGTCGAGTTTGGCCAGGCGCTGCGTCACGTCACTCACTAGCTTGCCGCTTTCCGTCAGTTGACGCTGCATGGCACCCTGCATATTAGTAGCGTTTCGTTCTAGACGATCACTCAGGGATGTCTGCAAATTCGAAATAGTACGGTTTAGTTCCGTCACGTCAGATTTCAACATATCGACACCACTGCTATTTGGCTTAAGGGTTTGCAAACGGTGCGCAATCACAAACAACGCAACACCAAGGGCGACAACAATAACTAACAGGATTACTAACAAGACTTCATTCATATTACCAGTATAGCAAAAGCGGTATGAAAGCAGTCAGTACTATTGGGCAGGGCCAGTTGATGTCGAAGCGTTAGCTGTCCCGTTCCATATCCAGCTAGCTGTGTTGCCGTCGGCATAGGCATACAAGTTTGGCCCGTCAGTCACCATGATTGAATCAACGTCATATTCATACGCAGCCAGAGCTGTGCGCAGCACATAGGCCACGGCGTTTCCTGTTGCAGTTGCAGTATGGGTATATGAAACCCTCCCTACCTGACCAGCAGCAAGCGTTATGGATGAACTGGCCAACGCACTCGCCGTACCTTGCACAGAAAGCTGGTACGTCCCGGCAGTCACTGCGCGCACCTTAACGGAATAGGTACGAACCTGACCGGCAGTCATCGCCGATGGTATACCCAAGTTAATCCCCGAACTCACCGTACCAGAAGCCGGTGTGCTCACCCGCATGCCATACGATCCATCAATTGCCGATCCCGCAGAACGGACAATCGTTGCCGTGTTGGCCACCCCTACGCCACTGTCCCCGGTTTCGAAATTGGGATTAGTTTTGAGATTAGTGATTGCAGCGACACCACTCTGACCATGCCCTGCATATCCACCAGATGTTGGCTGGGTAGTTGTGTTAGATACAAAGTACGAGAACTTACCATTCGTTGCCGTTATGCCATATGTCCGAGGCGAGCTGTCGTTATTATAGCTATATTGCAATCCGGATGTATCTGTCAGCCCGGCATCAGCAAGGCTGGTTGGATATACATCAGAATTTTGCGCCGCATAGGCGAGCACTTTCTTGTTAGCCTGAGACACAAGCTGTTGCGCAGCAGCCTGCTGTGCACGGTTTTGCACCCCATTAAAGGCAACGATCGTAATTGCCGCCAAGATACCGATCACGACAATGACGATAAGCAGTTCGACAATGGTAAAGCCCCGTCGTGAACGAGCTGTACTAAAGGATGGTGTAAGAATAGCCCACATAATTATGTAGATGACTATGAAGCATGAGCGCTATACCGTCAAGGATCTTTAGGTACTCGACCGATGGAGCCACACTAGGGAAAGAGCGGCACAATTGTCAGCTTAATTTGCAGGTGGTGGACCAGTTGAGGTCGAGTTATTGGTCGTTCCATTCCAGGTCCAGTCAGTAGTGTTACCATCAGCAAACGGATATAGATCAGCCCCCTCGGTTACCATCCAGCCGTCGGTATAAAACGAAGCCGTGGTTGGTGGACCTCCAGATGCACTAGAAGTAATCACGTAAAAGGTTGCATTACCCGTCTGAGTTGGGGTGAACGTCACAGAGGTACGCTGCCAAGATCCTGTCGTATTAATAAAGTTACCCTGTTTTACTCCGGTTCCTACGCCATTTGATGTCGCCGCAACGCCACCTGCGCTGTATGTTGTATTTAGGTACACCCACGCTGAAAACGTGTATGTTTTATTTGCCGTTACCGCAACA
>Ga0247808_10000636_pt1 | contig 16752 bp, 10 predicted proteins | sample UWRJL089202R1_FD_179914 | JGI IMG/M metagenome (GOLD analysis project Ga0247808, IMG submission 179914) | Plant litter microbial communities from Arlington Agricultural Research Station in Wisconsin, United States - UWRJ-L089-202R-1 | ecosystem: Environmental > Terrestrial > Plant litter >... | reverse complement strand
ATCTATTATTTAGTGGTACCGGCAAAACTCCAAAAAAGAAAGCCAATCGACTGTTAATGGCTTGTTAATGATGTTAAATAAAGTGTAAATGAAATGTTAACGAGTTGTTAATGCCGCATCATCTTATAGGAATGTCTGCTAAAACCCTTAATTTAGTAAGATGAGTAACAGAGCCATTAAGATGACCATTGTGCTTGGCACTTTTGTCATACTCGGAATTTTTGCGGTACAACTTTACTGGGTTCAGAAAGCATTTTCCTTACAGGATAAGCAATTTGAACAATCTGTTCAGATTAGTCTTTCCCACGTCTCGGAGGAATTACAAAAACAGCCCGAAGTATGCGCTGCCAATCCATTTCAGGAGATTGAAGCGGTGTCTTCCAACTATTATGTGTTGCGCGTCAATGGAAAGATTGATACCAGTTTGTTGAGCGGTGTGCTTCAGAAAGAATTTTCACGTTACCACGAAAAGACCAATATAGAATATGCCGTTTACGATTCTTCTACACACAAGATGTTGTACGGAGATTTTATTTCCTCAGACAAAAGGCAAAAAACAGGATTGCAAACGCATGCACTCGCTTCTTTAGGACAAGGAGAATATTACATCGGATTATCTTTTCCAGGAATTTTATTTCGCATGAATGGAGAATTATATCTTTGGATTTTTTCGACCGTTGTACTTGTTGTCTTCCTTTCTTTCTTTGCCTTTGCCATTGTGGTGATCATGAAACAAAAAAGATTGTCGGAAGTGCAGAAAGATTTTATCAATAACATGACACATGAATTTAAAACACCGATTTCTACCATTTCATTGGTAGCTGAAACATTACAATCAGAGGCAAACCTAAGTCCTGCTTCGCTTTCTACTTTTGCGCATTTAATACAAGAAGAATCCAATAAGTTAAACGCACAAGTGGATACGATCCTGATGGCAGGGAAGAGTCGATCGGGAAGCTTGCAATTGAAAAAAGAAAAGCTGGATCTTCATGCACTCATCAAAGAAACGGCAGAAGCAGTAAGTGCTGCTTCTAAAAAACAAATTCATCTTCGTTACGAGCTACATGCTGTGCAGCCTGAAACGGAAGCCGACCGCTTGTATGTAAGGCATGCTTTACAAAACCTGTTGGATAATGCCATCAAGTATTCCTGTGAAAGCGCAGAAGTTGTTGTGCGTACAGAAAACAAAAAGGGTGTTTTATGGTTGTCAGTCGCCGACAAAGGAATCGGTATAGAACGCCGGTACCAAAGAAAAATATTCGAGCCATTTTTCAGAATTCCAACCGGTAATCTTCACAATGTAAGAGGCTTTGGTATTGGTTTGCACTATGTGAAAAATATTGTGAAAGCACATCGTTGGAAATTGGCCCTGTCCAGCGAACAAAATAAAGGGAGTGTATTCATCCTGCAAATTCCAGTATGACATCCATCATACATGCGGCTCATATTTTATATGTAGAGGACGACGAAAGTCTGGCTTACATTACAAAGTATAATCTTGAAAAATCGGGTTATCAGGTGACGCATTGTTCAGACGGACAGCAAGCCTGGGAGACCTATACCCATACATTTTTTGATCTTTGTATTTTAGATGTCATGTTGCCGGGCATGAATGGTTTTGAGTTGGCGGAGCACATTCGGCGCGTGAATCCGGATGTCCCTGTTTTATTTCTTACGGTAAAATCTTTGCTGGAAGATAAAATTACCGGACTAAAACTAGGTGCGGATGATTACATGACAAAACCTTTTAGTTACCTGGAACTGGAATTGAAAGTCAAAATATTTTTAAGAAGGCCGGTTTTAAAAAAAGAAGGATCAACGAGTATACAAATTCATTCCTTTACTTTTGATTCAGATAATCTTACGCTATGCAGAGCAGAAGAGACGTTTCGCCTGACACTCAAAGAAGCGGAGTTGCTGAAGTTTCTGTTGGAAAGAAAGAATAGCGTTGTGAAACGGGATGAAATTTTATTGGCTGTTTGGGGCAACGATGATTATTTCATGGGGAGAAGTTTAGATGTATTCATCTCCCGTTTAAGAAAATACTTACAGGCAGAAGAGCAGGTAAAGATTGAAAACATTCATGGTGTGGGGTTTAAAATGGTAGTGAAGTGAATTCTATTTTAGTTGTACAAGTATGATTTCGAAATCTGAGCAAATCATTAAAGTCGTTCTGTTTTTAGTCTGTGTTATCTTGCTTACTGATTGCGCACAGAAGAGGCAAAAGCTGACTCAAATGGATAAAGGAGTAATCAGTTACGAATTTGAATATATCATAGTAGATGGGGATACACTATTCGATGGTTATTGCAAGAACTTTTATAGCAATGGGAAAGTAGAAGATAGTATCGTGTACAACAAAGGAAAAATGCACGGTCAGGCCCACTATTATTGGGACAATGGTCAACTACGAAGTATGGCGAATTATTCTAATGATAAACTAACTGATCAGTATAAGAATTGGGATTACAAGGGAAATGCTATCGATAGCAATACAGTCATCAATGGCCATGGGATTTATACTATGTATTATAAAAATGGAAGTCTACTGTATACTGCTGAGATGAAAGATAGTATTGAAAATGGACGAGTAACAGATTATGCAGAAAACGGGAAAGTAAAAAGTTTCTTCACGCTGGTTAATGGTATCAAAGAAGGTCAGGCGATGGTGGTCAAGGATGGCAATACGACCATATTCACTTATACCAATAACCGCATGAATGGTTACAGGTATGTGTATGATAGTTTAAATACTTTGCTACTAAAGGATAAGGTGAGAGATAATATCTTAATTGATACAGCGTATGTCTATTCAAACAGAAAGCTGGTATTAATTTCTCTTTTCAAATCCACTGACTTTACAGAATATGATTCTATCAGACTAGGTCATTTTATCGAAACCTCAGGATTCCCAAGGCATAAGCATTTACTCTCTGCCAATGGTATTTTATTAAAGAAAATATACTTCGATGGAAATGGGAAGCGAACGGGTGTTTACGAGGTGGATGAGTAAGATGAGTTTGATGCTTATAATAAGAAAGGCCGGTAATTGCTACCGGCCTTCTGTTTGTTTAGCGGAAAAAAGAGATAAGATTAATACACTAAGAATTGTTTCGTGACTTGTTTGCTGGCACTGCTTAACACGATGATGTAAGAGCCGGAAGCCAGGCCATTCAATGAAATAGTATATGTATTGTTATTTTTTATTGTGCTCAGGTGCTGCACTTCTACTCCCAGGTTGCTGTATACACGAATGTCGTATAACTCATCGCTGTTCAGGATGATATTCACTTCGTCCGTTGCAGGATTAGGGAAAAGGTAAATATCTTCAGCGCTTTCAAAGTAAACGGCTTGAATAGCAGTATATGTTTGTGTTCCATCAATGTCTACTTGTTTCAAACGGTAATAACTAACCGGACTGTAAGGCCGCTCGTCTGTAAAGTCATAATTCGTAACTGATAAGGTAGTGCCTTGACCGACTTTGGTACCTATAGCTTCGAATGTTTTGCCATCCTTGCTGCGTTCGATGACAAAGGCCGCGTTGTTTTTCTCCATGGCGGTTGACCATGTCAGTACTGCTACCGAGCCTTGGGCTTTGGCTTTGAAAGAAATCAATTCAACGGGCAGTACAAAGTTACACGTGAATTGTGAAGTACCCAGTGTATTGTTGGTGGCTGTCGCGCTGTTGTTAGATGGAACAGCAACTGATACGTGAGTGACAGTCCATACACCTCCGGCTACTACGGCAGAACCTAAATATGTTTCTCCCTGGCAGGTCGTACAGGTTTCGTTAGAGTATACGTGTATGGTTTCTCCATTGGTACCTGTACCTGTTGTAGAAGTAGCTGTTACGGCTGTAATAGCCGGTGCTGCTTTACCGCCGTTGCCTTCCAGATTCGTGATGAAGGGTACTGTCCCTCCAAAAAGATGCGCAAAATTAAGGTCTATCCCAAGACCCGCGTTACAGAATATTTTATTTCCAATAAAGGTATTGTTGATACCCTGATCATTATGTGCTACACCGATACCGAATCCATTTCCTAAATCAGGATTCACACCGGTACCTGTAGAATAGGCGATCGTGTTTGGCTGTAATGCAGCCAATCCGCCGATAATATTATTACTACCGTTTGTTCCTCCTGCTACACCTTGAATAAAAACACCACCGCTTCTATTACCCATGGCTGTAGTTTTGTCGAGTGCTACACCTATAAGGTTATTATAAACGGTATTTCCGGAACCACCAACAAGGTGTATCCCTTCTTCGAAATTATTGCTAATGATGTTCCCTTCATTGGCATTTGCTCTTCCTAAAAAGCAGTTGCTAGCAAAGATGCAAATGATACCAGATTGGCCGTTACCTCTTACTAAAGTTCCTGTCACATCTGTACCGATGTAATTTCCAATTACAAGGGCTCCTGTTAACTGTGTCCCTGGGTCGCCTTGCAGGATAATGCCTTGCTTGCCATTGCTCGATACCAAATTTCTTAGCGCCGCGGTATTTCCACCAATAACCGTATTGTTACTGTAGTAAACGAGTATACCGTTTTCAGTGTTTCCTAATGCGGTAGTGCCGTCAACGGCAAGTCCAATATAGTTTCCCGTGATTTGTGCGGCGGGACATGTAAAAATAAAGATACCAATTCCATTAGAGGCTGTTCCTGGCCATAGGCGACCATTGCCAGAAATGATATTTCTTTCGGCTACAGTTGAGCCTCCTATAATCAGTCGCAGACAATCGTTTGTCACTAACACCCCACAGTTCCCATTTCCAAAAGTATTGGCAGGACCCATACCACTTGCATTCGTACCGATGTAATTGTTTTTTATCGATAAGTCGTTACAGGGATTTGGAAGCAGATCTGGATCTAAAGCGGTATCGAATCCATCGTAATGAATTCCATCGACTCCATTTGCAGAGATGATGTTTCTTGTAGCTGCAGCAGTTCCACCAATAAGGTGATTATTGGAATCATGATATCCTGAAATACCATTTCCACCATTTCCAATAGCTCCTGTACCTGTCAAATTGGTACCGATAAAATTACCTTGTACCGTTGCGTTTGTGGTGTTTTCAAACCATAAACCATCCCTTGCATTTCCTGAAATGACATTGTTTTGTCCTGTCGCCGGGCCTCCGATCAACGGGTTTGTAGAGTTGACAATATGCAACCCTCCACCAGCGTTTGCCACCGCTGCAGTCCCTGTTAAATTCGTTCCCACAAAATTGCCATAGATAATAGCACCTGTTGAGCCATCTATGTACATCCCATCCCATGCATTACCTGAGGCTGTATTGCCTTCACCAGCAGCCGCTCCTCCGATGATGGGAGTAGCACAGCCTTGTAAGTGAATGCCGAATCTACCGTTAGCCAAAGCGCCGGTTCCTGCTAAATTGGTACCGATTAGATTTCCTTGAATGTTTGGGCTTGCTGAGTTGATCAGGTATAAACCTTCTTCGCCATTTCCTGACAACAAATTGCCCTGTCCTGCTGTAGCACCGCCAATAATAGCACCACTGGAATTTTCAAATCTCAATCCGACGTATGTATTCGCAATGGCGCCGGTACCGGCTGCATTGGTGCCGACTTTATTTCCTCTTAGTGTATGATTGTTACAATTGATAATGTGTATTCCAAAGTATAAATTTCCTGATACTACATTGTTGGTAATCACAGCTGAAGCTGAGTTATCGATGATGATTCCATGCTCTGCGTTTGGAAGAGCAGCTGTACCTGCCAGGTTGGTACCGATATAGTTATTCGTAATCTGTAAACCGCTGGATAAATTCACCGCTGAAATTCCGATATGAGTATTACCGGAAATAATATTTCTGTCAGCTGCTGCTGCGCCACCAATAATATTATTAATGCTCGCATTATCAAGCTGAATACCATGCACAGCATTGGGAATAGCAGCCGTTCCCAGAAGATTGCATCCGATTTTGTTCCCTCTAATTGTATTGCCATTACTGGCATTGTTGATTAGTAATCCATGAGTACTGTGTCCGGAAATGACATTATTCGTGATGAAATTATTACTCGAAAAATCCATGTTAATACCAAAGGTAGGATTGGAAGCCGCGACAGCATTTCCTGCAGCATTAGTGCCCAAATAGCAATTGCGGATGGTAACACCCGTTACAGTCTGTAAATTGATTTGATTAACAATAGCACGGTTAAGTACTAAACCATCTATTATAGAATTAGCTCCTCCGGTATTGATTTGAAAAATATTGTTGGCTGCGGCATTACCATTAATTACAATTGTTCCGGCAGTAGCTGTGATAGAGATTTGTCTAATGATCACAGGAAGAGGACTCGCTAAAGTGATGGTAGTCGCTCCAGTAGAGAAAACGATGGTATGTGGTCCTGCAATGAGATTGGCTTGAGTGATACAATAACGTAAATCTCCGGTTAAACCAGCTCCAGTTCCGGTATCAGTATTTGTATTGACCGTATAAGCTGCTCCTAAACACGTTGATACGGATAAAAAAGCGCAACTTATTGAAAAAAACATACTTATGAAATTGCTGGTAAAAAGGGTATAGCGTTTTTTCATATGTTTAAACGAATGATAAAAGATTTTAATGAACAAATATGATAATTCATTCCCTCTAAACCCAAAAAGTAATCCATTTTTTTAGAGTTAACTAACTGATAATGAGAAGTATTATACTAAATCAATACGTTTACACAGCATGTATTATAGACATAAAAGCTAAGATTAAGTTTAAAAGAATAGCTTTCTCCCAAAAGTGTTGAATATGTTTTAGCACTTAAACGACACAAAAATCTTTTTTAAAATAATTTATATTGCATTTTTTTATTACACACGGTTATATGCCTTATTATTGAAGCGCTTTTGGGTAATTTATTTGACTTTTTATATAGATAGGTTTAAAAAATAAGCGCTTTTCTTCATAGAGTGCTGCAAATCGTAAAAAGACAATTAATTTTTAACCTGATAGCTCTTAAAATAACAATTATTTAGTGGGTTAAAAGAGAGTTTTTGGTTGGATTGAAACAATTTCATTTTACCCAAAGAGGGCATCAAAATCTACAGAAACACTCTTGTATATTCCAGCAATAAACGATAACGCAGGTAATCGATGCAACTTTTTAAAATGCTGTTTTTCTTTATGGCTGTTTCTCACAGCGATGAGTTTCACTAAAAGTTCAAACCATACTTGACACTTAGGCAAAAGTGCAGGGCATAATAATTGTAAATCCATCCACAATGATCCTTGAATGAGGTAAATAATTATGGATAAAATGAATGGTGTATGAACTTTAATTTTGATAATTGGACAGGTATTATTTACAACAAATTGTCGCATTGGGGCATTGCCTTCATTGCTATGTTACCTAATATCATACTAGCGTCTATCGTTCTTGTCGCGTTTATTTTTCTGGGCAAATTTCTAAAAAGCATTAGTTATAAAATTCTACACAGGCTTTCAGGTAAAGAATCAATCAGTAGATTATTCAGTGCCGTAGCTTCTATGCTCATTGTCATCATAGGATTATTCATTGCCCTAAAAATATTGAATCTCAATCAAGCCGTATCCACTTTGCTTGCCGGAGCTGGTATTATAGGATTGGCGCTGGGATTCGCGTTTCAGGATTTGACAGCCAATTTCATCTCCGGGATCTTTATGATTTTCAAACGTCCGTTTGAAGTGGGAGAAGTATTAGAAACAAACGGCTTTGTAGGAACAGTAGAAGATATACAGTTGAGAACTACTACCATTTATACTTATCAGGGTTTGCATTTGATCTTGCCAAATAAGGACATCTTCCAAAAACCAATCATAAATCACACCCGTAGTGAAGATAGAAGAATAGAATTTACGTTTACCATTCCGGTGGAACAAGATCTGGATAAAGTAGTATCGGTCACGAAACAAGCTTTGGAAGGATTAGATTTTCTTACGAAGAATAAACCCGTTCAAATTTTTTATACAGAGATTGCAGATAAAGTAGTGAAACTGGTGATCTGGTGCTGGATTCCTTTTCATCAAAAACCAAGCTTCATGGAAGGACGTCATCTTGCAGTTATAAGTATCATCAATGCTTACAAACAACAAGGAATCATTGCTGTTCCTCAATCTTAAATAAGTGCTCCGCTTGACTCCGCTATTATGAATCCAAACGAGACCATTCTTCAATTTTTTCATTGGTATTATCCAGCCGATGGAAGTTTATGGAACAAGCTGAAAGAAGAAGTTTCTAAACTACAGGAAATGGGTATTACTACTGTGTGGCTTCCACCTGCCTATAAAGCATGTGATGGCGGTGTAGGTTATGGTACTTATGATTTGTGGGATTTGGGTGAGTTTGATCAACAAGGTAATGTAAGAACAAAATACGGAACAAAGGATGAATATGTGCAAGCCATTGAAGAAGTGCATCAACACAATATAAAAGTAATTGTGGATGTTGTGCTCAATCATAAAATGGGTGCAGATGAAACTGAAAAGGTATGGTGCAAGATCAGGATCCCCATGATCGCCTGAAAAAAGTGGGTGAGCCTTATGAGCGAGAGATTCTAAGCAAGTTTACATTTCCCGGTAGAAAAGGAAAATATTCACAATACATTTGGGACTATCATAGTTTCAGCGGGGTCAATGACAAAGACGACTTAGGGAACAATGAACATTTCTACCGCATCATTCATGATGAATATGGAGACAATTGGGATGAATCTGTATTGGGTGGAGAAAATGGGAATTACGATTACCTCATGGGATGCGATATCGACTTCAGGAATCCTTTTGTAAGAGAGGAGTTGAAAAGATGGTTGAGCTGGTATCATGATCTCATCAAGTTTGATGGCATTCGTATCGATGCCATCAAACACATGAACCCGAATGTGATCAATGAATTATTAGATCATACGCACCATATAGCAGGCGGTAAGTCTCTGCTCAATGTAGCAGAGCATTGGACGCAAGATGTTAATGAATTATTGCGCTATAAGAATGATATCTCTCAGGGACGCGTTCAACTGTTTGATGTTCCTTTACATTATCATTTTCATACCGCTTCAGTAGAGGGTAATCAGTACGATATCCGCAAGTTGTTTGACAACACATTGATGCAACAATCACCGGAGTTGTCAATATCTTTTGTAGAGAATCATGATACGCAACCTTTGCAATTGCTGGAGTCTCCAGTAGAGGCTTGGTTTAGGCCTTTAGCCAATGCTATTATTCTATTAAGGGAACAAGGAATTCCTTGTGTGTTTTATACTTCTCTCTATGGAGCGAAATACAAGGATAAAGGAAAAGATGGTCAGGATCATGAAGTAGAATTAGTGCCGGTACCGAACTTATATGAAATGATCAAAGTCAGACGTTACCTGGCTTACGGACAACAAAGAGATTATTTCGATCATCCTAATACCATTGGCTGGACAAGAGAAGGCGTCGATGAATTTGAAAATTCCGGTTGTGCTGTGGTACTCACCAATGGCAGCGAGGGATATAAAGACATGGAAGTTGGTCACCGACATGCCGGAAAAATTTTCAGAGATGCTACCGGAAACAGACAAGAAGAAATTACAATCAATGAAGACGGTTGGGCAAGATTTACGGTGAACAGTGGATCTGTATCGGTTTGGATCAGAAAGTAAAGTGTAAAGTTAAAGGAATGAACGGGAAGTTACTGATGGAGTTGGCGTGGAGTAAATCCATTGAGGTGTATCATCCGGATATAGCGCATATCCTCAGGATGTCCGCGAATCCTGTGCTTGTGGCGTCTGACTTTGGTTTCATCGAAGGACTATTGTGGCACAAAGGCGGCTATCTTCTTTTCAGTGATCTGGTAAGAAATAAAATTTATAAACACAGCAAGCAACAAGGAACAGAAGTGTTTCTGCATGAAAGTGGCCTGGATGGTTTGCCTACAGCATTGCATTCCAATCATGTCGGCTCTAATGGCATAGCCTATGACTTGCAAGGCAATTTTGTTTTTTGTCAGCACGGCAACCATGCCGTCGCAAGATTGAATAAAGAAGGTATCATTGAAAAACTCGTAGATAGTTTTCAAGGCAGACGATTGAACAGTCCCAATGATTTAATTGTGGCTCCTGACGGGAGTATATATTTTACAGATCCTCCTTACGGACTCTCTCCTCAAAAGCTTAACCCGGATGTAGCGCAGCCGATAGCGGGCATCTACCGTTGGTTCAACGATGCATTGGAATTAGTATCCTCTGACTTTAGTTATCCTAACGGAATTTGTTTTTCTCCTGATTGCCAATATGTCTACGTAAGCTCAGCCTTCACAGAAGAGAAAATGATCATGCGGTATGAATTGAAGGATGGAAAATTTGAAAACGGAAAAATTTTTATTTCTGAAAATGCCGATGGAATAAAGACAGACAAGCGTGGGAATATATTTTTGGCGACCGAAATGGGTGTTCGTATTTTTTCATCAGAAGGTGTAAAACTCGGGATGATTAAAATGCCGGCAGTGGTCAATAATATATGCATAGAAGGCAACACCATCTATATTGGCACACCGCATAAGTTGTTTCGGTTTGCTTTGAGAAGCAAATAAAAAGAGAGGAGAAAAGAGAAATGGGAGATGAGAGACAAATACATTTCTCATCTCCCATTTCTCATCTCTAAATTCTCGCCTGGTAAGTATACAATTCAAAATACCTGCCTTTCTTTTCGATCAACTCTTCGTGTTTCCCTTGTTCTTGTATGCGGCCGCTTTCGATGACTAATATCTGCGATGCCTGACGAATCGTGCTCAAGCGGTGAGCGATCACAAAGGTTGTTCTTCCCTTCATCAATTCTGCCAAACTTTTTTGAATCAGTGATTCACTTTCTGTATCCAGGTTTGAAGTTGCTTCATCGAGAATAATAATTTTCGGATCTGCCAGAATGGCGCGGGCGATAGCAATACGCTGACGTTGTCCTCCGGAAAGTTTTACTCCTCGCTCTCCTATGACTGTTTCCAGACCTTCTTCAAAACGATCGGTGAATTCATTGACATATGCTGCTTTCACAGCTGCGAGCAATTGTTCTTCAGAGGCTTGTGGTCTCGGAAATAGAATGTTTTCACGAATGGTTCCTTCAAACAAGAAATCATCTTGCAATACAACGCCCAAATGTTGACGGTAACTGGTCAAGCTTACTTTGGATAGATCAATACCATCTAAAGTAATTAAACCAGAATCAGGATTTAAAAACGTAGCCACCAATCCGGCTATGGTTGATTTACCGGAGCCGGATGTTCCTACCAACGCAGTGACCGAGCCTGATGGCGCATTGAAACTGACATGGTGCAAAACCTCTTTTCCTTCCTGGTATGCGAAAGAAACCTGATCAAATATAATATTACCGCTGATGTCTTTCAGTTCAATCGTTCTTACAGCAGCATCGTCTTCAGGATCCATGTTCATGATTTCTTCCGTACGATCAAGACCTGCAAATGCTTCCGTCATCTGACTGCCGATGTCGCTCATTTGTACAATGGGAGCAATCATGAAACCTAAGAACATGGTGAAGGATAAGAAGTCACCAAGACTCATGTTGTGATCAATCATTTTATATCCACTAATGCCTATGATGCCTAGCGTAGCCATTCCTAGAAGAAAGGTAGAAGAACTGGTGAGTATGGCCGTAGAGGTTAAACTCTTTTTAACATTGTCAAATAAGCGTTCAGCACCTTTTTTGAAAATATTGTTTTCCTGATGTTCGGCGTTAAAACCTTTAATCACGCGGACACCATTCAATGTTTCAGTCAACCTTCCAGTGACTTCCGCGTTGATCACACTGCGATTTTTAAATATTGGACGAATGTATCCAAACGCTTTCATCGCGATAAAAGCAAATATGGACACAGGTAAGAAGACGTACAATGTCATTAACGGACTGATCTTTATCAGAAAGTATAAGGATAGAATGGCTGTTAATGTTCCTCCCACCAGTTGGACTAATCCTGTACCGATTAAGTTTCTTATTCCTTCTACATCACTCATGATGCGGGATACCAAGGCGCCGGACTTATTGTTATCGAAATAGCTGATGGGTAAAGAAAGTATTTTTCTTTGTACCTGTACACGCAATTTGGAAATTAACAATTGTGCTTCCACGCTCAATAAACGTGTCAGTAAAAAAGAACTAAGTGCTTGAAGAGTTATAGCTCCACCCACTTTTAAGAGTAATATATTTAAACCCTCTTTATCCTGGTTGGGAATGATTTCGTCGATTAGAATTTTACTTTCCCATGGTAAGACCAAACTCGCTAAACGACTTATAACTATTAGTAAAAGACCTACTGCAATTAAATTTCTTCTTGGCCAGATGATGGTTTTAAATGCTTTGCCTATGGTAACCTTGTTTTTTTTTGGTTGAGTTTTATTCATGAGGTAATAATAAAAGAATGAATTGCTTAATCCGTCTTGCCCCTAAATCCCCTGAAGGGACTTTCAACAAAGCTGTTTGATGATTCAATACTTTTTCCAAACGGTAATTTTCCCATAAGAAATAAATAAGCAGAAAAGAAAAGTCCCCTTCAGGGATTTAGGGGCAAGACAGTTAGAGTTAAAGACGATTATAGAAGTAAAATATTTTAAATAAAATTCTTACGCTTTCACGTTCAACGATGCTTTCACGCCACTAAGTTCCCTTAGGAAATCTTTGGCTGCGTTTATCCCTGATATTTTATCTACAATCAAAAGCAGCTTGTTAGGTGCTTCTTTCAGACGGCAGCGTTTTGGATGACTTTGTACAAAGGTTAGTATCTTACCGAACACATCCGACTTGAAGTATGCCTCGTTATTGCCTGGTACAAACTGGCAACGCATACCACTATTCTTAATGGTCAATTTTTCAAATCCTAAAGTTTCCGCTATCCAACGCATGCGAACGGTTTCTATGAGATCCAGCACTTCTTGCGGCGAAGGACCGAAGCGGTCGACCATGCTGGTGAAGAATTCAGCCAGCGCAGTTTCATCTTTGATGTTATCAAGTTGAGTATACAAACTCAATCGCTCAGAAATATTATTGACGTAAGTATCCGGAATTAAGATAGAAAGATCTGTTTCAATGACACAATCTTGCACCAACTTGCGGAGTTCATTGGCTTTCATGTCTTGTTCAAACAATTCGGCAAACTCTGTTTCCTTAAGCTCCATGATGGTTTCATCGAGCAATTTGTGGTACATCTCAAAACCGATGTCCGTAATGAATCCGCTTTGTTCAGCGCCCAATAAATTTCCGGCACCGCGGATGTCCATGTCGCGCATCGCTACTTTGAAACCGTCTCCCAGGTCTGAGAATTCTTCTAAGGCACCTAACCGTTTTCTGGAATCACCGGATAAGGTGGTAGGTGGTGGAGTGATTAAAAAACAATATGCTTTCTTATTCGACCGTCCCACGCGGCCTCTCATCTGGTGCAAATCAGACAAGCCAAACATGTGCGCGTGATTGATGATGATGGTATTCGCATTCGGAATGTCCAAACCGGATTCGATGATGTTGGTAGAAACAAGGATGTCAAATTCTCCTTCTACAAATTGCATCATTACTTTTTCCAGTTTGTCGCCTTCCATCTGTCCGTGGGCGATGCCGATTTTGGCATCCGGAACTAAGCGCAATAAATTATTCGCAATGCCATCAATGTCTTTGATGCGGTTGTGTACAAAGAAAACCTGACCGTTGCGTTTGAGTTCTCTGATGACAGCGTCACGAATGATTTCTTCGTCGTAGGCATGAATCTCTGTGGTCACCGGCTGTCTGTTGGCCGGTGGTGTGGCGATGATGGACAAGTCACGCGCACCCATTAAAGAAAATTGTAAGGTTCTTGGAATAGGTGTCGCGGTAAGTGTTAACGTATCAACGTTGACTTTGAATTCTTTCAGTTTATCTTTTACAGTAACACCAAATTTCTGTTCCTCATCAATGATGAGTAAACCAAGGTCTTTGAACTGTACATCCTTTCCAATGATGCGGTGTGTGCCAATGAGGATGTTTGTTTTGCCTTCCTTTACGCGCTGCATCGTTTCCTTGATCTGTGCCGTGCTTTTAAAACGGTTCACATACTCAATCAGGCAAGGGAAATTAGACAAACGTTCGTGGAACGTTTTGTAATGCTGCATCGCCAGAATCGTAGTCGGCACCAATACCGCTACCTGTTTGCCATCGCAGACGGCTTTGAAGGCAGCACGTACAGCCACTTCTGTTTTTCCAAAACCGACGTCACCGCAAACCAGGCGATCCATTGGATGTGGCTTTTCCATGTCCGCTTTTACATCAGCAGTAGCCTTGGCCTGATCCGGGGTGTCTTCGTAGATGAAAGAAGATTCCAGTTCCGCTTGTAAAAACGAATCGGGTGTGTATTGAAAGCCAGGAGCAGTCTTCCGCTTGGCGTATAGTTTGATCAGGTCCTTCGCAATGTCAAGAACCTGTTTCTTGACTTTTGATTTTTTAGCTTCCCACTCTCCGGTACCGAGTTTACTCATTTGCGGAGGTCCGCCTTCTTTGCCGCTGTAGCGGGAAATTTTGTGGAGGGAGTGGATGCTGATTTGCAGGATGTCGTCGTCTTTGAATACCAAACGAATCAGCTCCTGCGAGTAACCGTCGCGTTCTGTTTTCGCCAAACCGGCGAAGCGCCCTATGCCGTAATCCACGTGCGTGATGTAATCACCCGATTGAAGATTTTTTAATTCTTTTAAGGTGATGGCTTTGGACTTGGAATGTTTTTCTTTGGTTTTATAGCGCAGAAAACGTTCGAACAATTGATGTTCGGTATAGATCAGCAATTTGCGGTCTTCGTCGTAGAAGCCTTCTTTCAAGGTGAAGGGCGTCGTATTGAATTGCAGGTAAGGATCGAGTTCTTCGAAGATGGTCGTCAAACGTTCTACTTGTTTGAGAGACTCCGAAGCAATGCAGATGGTATAACCCGCATGTGTTTTCTCAGCTAGATCTTCAGCGAGTAGTTTGAAATCCTTATTGAAAGACGGTTGTATTTTAGTTTTGAAGGTATATTCCTGCGTGGCTTTGAACAAAGGGTATTTACCAAGCTGCACTACTTTGCGGGTGACAAACAGTGATGTCAGTTCTTGCGCGCTTACATAGAGAATGGACGGATCTGTCACTAAGGTAGAGCCACCGGATTCTTTAAACAGTTTGTTGTAGAAAGCCGTCGATTTTTCAAAACCGGTTTCAATCATCCCTTTTACCAATTCACCTTCTTTGATCCAGTAATTGGTAGCATCAGGCAAGTACTCTACAATACTCTCTCTACGCTCCTGCAGTAACTTCGTTTGTATATTGGGAATGATCGTAATGAAATCATGGTTCTCAATGGAAAGTTGAGAGTCCGGATTGAAGGAACGGATGCTTTCAATTTCATCACCGAACAATTCGATACGATAAGGATAATCGTTAGAATAAGAAAACACATCGATGATCCCCCCTCTTACTGCATATTGACCGGCTTCGAAGACGAAGTCTGTTTTTTCAAAATCATAAGAAGCCAAAAACTCTTCCATGAAAGAGAGATCGAGTGCTTCGCCCTTCACGGCTTTGAAGGTATTGTTGACCAATGATATTTTATTGATTACTTTTTCTCCTAAAGCTTCAGGATACGTGACAATGCAGCAATGGGCTTTGGGATCGTTGCACTTGGTCAGTACTTCTGCGCGCAATAATATATTGGCATTGTCTATTTCTTCGTGTTGGTATGCTTTTTTATAAGAAGCCGGAAACATCAATACTTCCGTATCCGGCAATAAGGTTTGCAGATCGTTTTGGAAAAAGTGCGCTTCGTCTTTTTCTGGAAGTATGAAAAAGGAAATGTTTGTTTCCGTAGTTAAAGCTGCCGCTACAATAGCCTGCGCGCTTCCCGTCAAACCGGTAAGTTGCAGTTTGCAGTCTGCTTTCGTTTCCAGTTTGCTTTGGATATCCTTGCAAAAAGAATCGTTTTTATAAATAGATAAAAGGTCTCTTAACTTCACGCCGGTACAAAAATAATAAAATCAGCGCTTCAAAGCTCATTCATGTAACAAAGAGTTTGATTTACCAGAAAGAAACATTCACTCCCTGACCTCCTTTGTATGTGGCTTTCCAACTTCGGGAACGGATGGCAAGGGTGCAGCTCTTGTTAAAGGGTGGCGTATTTTCCCCGAAAGGATGCTGAATATTCAAAAAAAGTGTTTTTCTGTCTTTACTTAAGCACAGCCCTGTAGGTTCAGCGCCTGCTGGTGCTACCAGAAATCTATACAAACTATCGATACCAGGATGCTCAATATTGGCGTCTAACCACCAGACTTCGTTTCCGTCGTGCGGGTCTTTGATTTGATCTTCGCAGATGATGAGCCATGTTCTCCCATTGCTTTTGAGTGCAGTCAAGGCATCAGGATTGGAAAAATATTTTGTGGTGTCTTTTGAACCTCTTCCTCCGGCTAACCGCACTTTTAATTCTTCTGTTAGTAAATTGAAAACTAACAGCGCTCCGTCTGGATAAATTAATGTATCGTTCTGTATTTTGCTCTGCAGGTGTTGGGCGAAATTGTTCTTTTGCAAGTTATACGCTGCTAGAGGCATAGGACTTGTACCTGTTTCTGTGATGTAAAGTGTTTCGTCTGCTCCCGTCATCCATTCCATACGTGCGAATACCGTAGCACCTTTTCGCAAAGCGATGTCTCGTATGATGACAAGAGAGTCCATGGCTCCCGGTAAGGCAATCCAATGATCAGAGGTGTTGTGTTGGTCATAAGCATATAGAATAC
>Ga0247808_10000634_pt1 | contig 16785 bp, 14 predicted proteins | sample UWRJL089202R1_FD_179914 | JGI IMG/M metagenome (GOLD analysis project Ga0247808, IMG submission 179914) | Plant litter microbial communities from Arlington Agricultural Research Station in Wisconsin, United States - UWRJ-L089-202R-1 | ecosystem: Environmental > Terrestrial > Plant litter >... | reverse complement strand
GGATACTTATGGCTCATTCATCGCTTGATGGCCTTAGCGCGCGCGAGGACGAGTCTGGGCGCATTCTTTCGCGGCTTGATGCTTATGATTTTATTGTGCTCCTGGATGAACGAGGAAAAGAACTCAATTCACCAACATTTGCGGGGGTGTTAAAAGAAGAACTCGATCATTCTCGAAAGGTCCTGGTTATTATTGGCGGTGCTTTCGGCGTGACGGATGCTCTTAGGGATCGTGCTGATCTGGTGTGGTCACTTTCACCCCTAGTATTTCCCCATCAGTTGGTTCGGCTCATCTTGACCGAGCAGTTATATCGGGCGCAACAGATCTCGCTCGGCGGCTCTTACCATCACGAATAGTTGCCGGTGTTTGCTGATAGATAGTTGACAAAATGTAAAGCTTATGCTATCATTCAATCAGTTACTTATAAAATAATAAGCAAAAAACAAACACCACCACATGAAATCAATTATCACTAACTCACTCAGTCTTACCCTCGTCTTTGCGACCGTATTTGGTGTTCTGGCGCACGATACCCAGATTGACCAGGCGACAATCGTTGCGATAGCTGTCCCCGCCTCTCTGACGGGATACGCATTGGCCGATATGGCCTCTAAATCAAACGAACACGTGCACGTTGAAAAGGTGTCGTTTGCCAGCCATATTAATGCTGCTCGGGTATATGTACCAAAAGTTCAGCCCCGTGATGATGACCGTAAATATATTCAAGGAAAAAAGCTTGCCTATAACACCGGTGGTGGTTCTGGCCTGTGGCCATCTGTCTAAAAACTATTTAAGAACTTCGAGTTCGTGTTGAAGCCGTAGTACAACGGCTTTTTTCTCTTCTAATTGCTGCTTCGTTTCATTCACTAATTTTTCTGGTGCTTTTGCGATGTAGTTTTCGTTTGAAAGACGACCTTCGAGAGCTTGAATATCACCGTGAGTACTCGCGAGGCGCTCTTCGAGGTTGATCTGGTGTTCCGCAAGCGTTTCTTCTGAAACATCAAGCCAGGCATCGCGACCGCTGACGGCAAGGCGAAGACCTTTTGGCTGATCTGGGCTAGTGACGTCTTTAAGTTTCGCGAGGCGTTTAATGAGATCTTTATTATCTTCGATTAAACTATCATCTTGGTATAGGAGGCTGTATTTCTCGTTACCAGGAAGTGAGGTGATCACGAAACGAGCTTCGTTGACGAGTTGTTGGACGCGGCTAAATTCAGCAGCGGCAATTTCATCGAAGTCGATAATGACTGGCCAATCTTCGCTGATAAGCAGGCTGTTGTGCCATGACAGGGTTTGCCAGATAGTTTCGGTGACGAATGGTGCAAACGGATGTGCTAGTTTCAGGCTGGTATCGATAACCCATGCCAATAGATCAGGGTTGTCCTGGTCTTTTGAGGCTTCGATATACCAGTCGGCGACACTGTCCCAGATAGCGTGATACATAGCGTCACTCGCTTCAGCGAAACGATACCCGTCGAGTGTTCGCTCGATGTTGTCTTTGGCTGTCTTTAGTTCACTGATGATCCAGTGGTCGGCAAGTGATTTCGCGACGGGTGTTGAGGGCTGGAAATCATCCCCTAGTTTGTTTTCAATGAAACGAGCGATGTTCCAGAGTTTGTTGCAGAAGTTTCGGCCGGCAATAATGCGATCTTGGCCAAAAGCTTGGTTTTGACCAGGGCTGCGGCTGGCGATAAGTCCTAAGCGAAGCGCGTCTGACCCGTATTCAGCAATTGAATCCATCGGGTTAATAACATTGCCTTTGCTCTTGCTCATTTTCTGGCTGTGCTCATCGAGAACCATGCCATGTAGGTAGACATCTTTAAAAGGAACCTTGTCTGTAACGTACAGGCCAAGCATGATCATGCGCGCAATCCAACGATCAAGTAGGTCTGTTCCTGTTTCCATCAGGCTAGTTGGGTAGAATCGAGACAAGTCACCGCCATCAAGAGCTTCAGTGGTAATAAATGGCCACTGACCACTGCTGAACCAAGTGTCGAATGTATCTTCTTCGCGGCGGTATGTTTTGCCGTCAACTTCAATTGTCTCTTGGTCAACGCGGTCATCAAAGATCCAATCGTTTTCATCAGCTGCATTTTGGAAAGCTGGGATCGGAATACCCCATGGAATCTGACGTGAAAGGTTCCAGTCACGAATATTTAATAGATACTGTCTGAGTATTTGCTGACGGCTAGCTGGGAGAAAAGTAATCTCACCTTTTTCAAGCGATTCCAGCGCGCGTTTCGCAAGGGGTTCCATTTTGATGAACCACTGGTCTTTTATAAGGGGTTGAATTGGAAGCCCGCTCTTGTAGTCATACCCGACGGTATGTTCGATGGTTTCTTCTTTGCGAATGAGGTCCTGGTCCTTGAGGGTTTCAAGTACCAGTTTTCGCGCAGCATCAACTTCAAGGCCAAGGAACTGATCTGGAACTCCGGTCATGAGGCCATCAAATCCGATAACCTGGATGCGGTCCAAATCGTGACGCTTCCCTACTTCGAAATCGTTTGGATCGTGTGCTGGAGTAATCTTCACCGCACCAGTACCAAAAGCGGGATCAACGTACTCGTCGGCGATAATTGGAATCTGGCGATCGGTCAATGGTAGGTACACGTAGGAACCGATCAGGTGTTTGTAGCGCTCGTCCTCGGCGCTGACGGCAACGGCTGTATCACCAAAGAGTGTTTCTGGACGTGTAGTAGCGATGACGATCTCGCCGTCTTGGTCGACAAGCTTATAGCCGATATGCCAAAGTGTTCCCTTTTCTTGTTTGTGGTCTACCTCGATGTCGGCATAGCTGGTTTGGTACTTTGTACTGTAGTTAACAATCCGCTCACCTCTGTAAATGAGGCCTTCGTCCCAAAGTTTTTTGAATGTTGAATTGACGGTTTTGATAACTTTTTCATCAAGCGTAAAGACAAGTTTGTCCCAGTCGGCACTGACGCCGATGGCACGAAGCTGGAGCTCCATGTTTCCACGCTGCTGATCGACAAAGTCCCAAACTTGGCTATAAAGCTGTTCGCGCGTGAAATCGAATCGGCTTTTCCCTTGTTTTTGGAGTTCTTTGTCATATACCACCCATGTTTCGAAGCCAGCGTGATCGGCACCGGGAATGTAGATAGTGTCAAAGCCCTGCATACGCTTGTAGCGAGCCATGATGTCCTTGAGCCCCATATCCAGCGCATGACCTATATGAAGGTTCCCATTGGCATTTGGGGGCGGCATAACTGTACTAAACGGCTCGCCTTTTCCGGATGGCTTGAAAGCTCCACTCTTTTCCCAGAGGGCGTAGATATTCGGCTCGTATTCGTTTGGCTCGTAAGCTTTTGCTAGCTTCACAGACTCTCCTGATTTCTCGTAAAATGCACGTGAAATGGTTAATAGATTTTTAAGAATTCACGTGAATGTATCTTAGGTATAGTATATCATAACCCCCGTTGGATACGGGCCGTAGTATAATAAATGAATGATTGAAATTCAAAAGTGTCGTGACGCAGAGCAATGGGACGAATATGTACTGGAGCACGGTGGTCACCCGCTACAACTTTGGGGATGGGGACAGGTTAAATCTGCTCACGGATGGTCAGCTGAGCGAGTGTTTGCATTGGACACTGATCAAGATGACAAGATTGTGGGAGCTGCACAGGTTCTTGTTCGTAAACTTCCACTCCCCTTTCGGTCTTTTAGCTATGTACCAAGGGGTCCGGTTGTCGATGAGTTACATCGAAGTGAATTCTTAGAACTCATTGCTGGACTCGTGAAGCGAGACCATAAATCGATTGCACTTTCAGTTGAACCAAATGACTTTGAATTTACCGCTCCGGCCGGATGGGTGCGATCTACAAATAAAATCCTTTCTCCGGATACAATTTTGCTTGATACAACAAAAACCGAAAGCGATTTATTAGCTGATATGGCAAAAAAGACACGCCAATACATCCGCAAATCTGCAGCTGAGGGCATTACTATCAAGCAAGTTCGAACCGCTGAAGAGTTGCAAGAATGTTTGCATATTTACCACCAAACAGCTGAGCGAGCACACTTTAACCTTCATGCGGATCGCTATTATTTTGATGTTTTCAACCTAATGAACGACCACTCCCCTGTTTTCGCAGCCTACCTGGATGGTAAGCCAATTGCATTCTTGTGGATGGCGATAAGTGCCGATACAGCCTACGAATTATATGGTGGTATGAATGACGATGGCCAGCGATTAAGGGCGAATTACGCGCTGAAATGGCATGTTATTCGTAAAGTACGCGAATGGGGCCTATCTGAGTATGACTTCGGTGGGCTGGTCGTTGGCGGTGTCTCTGTCTTTAAACAGGGGTGGTCATCTGAAGAAGCTTCATTTGCGGGTACTTACGAAAAACCACTCTCCCCTGCTTATATCCTTTGGAGCAAGGGTTTACCAAAAGCAAAAGCACTTATACAACGAATAAGACGTTAATATAATATTTCATTAGTTATGTCAATATACTGTCTGGGGTCAACATTATGCCCAGGCAGTTTTTGTCATTGAGAGACTTGGAATTACTTCTAAATCAACGGGGGCGGTTGATTGCTTCTTTTGGGCATAGTAATAACCCAGCGTTCCAATCATTGCGGCATTATCTGTACAGAGGCTTATCGGAGCATATTCGATTGGAAGGGGAAGTTTGTCAGTTAACTGTCGACGGAGTTCTTGGTTTGCAGCAACACCTCCGGCGATGACGACCGAAGCAGGGGAGTAGTCCCTAAAAGCGGCCTCTGCCTTATCGACGAGCGTTTCGATTGCAGTGCGCTGGAAGCTGGCAGCAAAGTTTGCCTTCTGTGCATCGCTTAGGAGCGCTGCAAGCTCACGTGAGGGGAAAGTAGTGTCAACGCCTACTTCTTTTTGAACGGCTCGCAGAACGGCTGTCTTGAGCCCAGAAAAGCTAAAATCATAAGCGCCTTGCATTTTTGCCTTTGGAAGTTTGTACGCATAAGGGTCACCATCAAGTGCAGCCTTTGTTATTGAGGGTCCACCAGGGTAGGGGAGACCAAGAATTTTTGCGACCTTGTCGAATGCTTCTCCGACGGCGTCGTCTTGGGTTTGGCCCAAGAGTTCGAAGTCACCATGGTCCTTAAATAGAACGAGTTGTGAGTGTCCACCGCTGACAATGAGGGCTAGCATCGGAAAAGTAGGCTGTTTTGAGGGGAGTGCGAAGTTAATATCGTTCTTTTGATCAGTAATAAAGTTTGCATAGACGTGTGCTTCGACGTGGTGAATAGGGTAGAGGGGTTTATTTTTAAGAGTTGCGAGTGTACGCGCGGCAAGCGTTCCAACAAGAAGTGAACCAATAAGGCCTGGTGCATAAGTGACGGCTATGGCGTCGATATCATCCCATGACAGATTCGCCTCTGTAAGAGCTTGGTTAATAACGGGGTTAATAACCTCGATGTGGCTGCGGGCGGCTATTTCTGGAACAACGCCGCCATAAAGAGCGTGAATATCTATTTGAGAATTAACGACATTGGATAAAAGACGGTGTCCATCTTCAACAATGGCGGCCGCTGTTTCATCACAACTACTCTCAATTCCAAGAATTCTCATCTGTTACATTATAACATGATGAACTTTTATATGGTTCTTCTTGTGCGATACTGAGAATAAACTTAGAGTAAATATAGTATTTGAGAGAATTTAGGGAGGGAATTATGAGGCGAATCGCCGTGCTTTTAGTGTTCATTTTTTTAATTGCTATAAATAACGCTTCGTCAGTCGCCGCTGAGTCGAATCCGTCATGGGCTGGTGGTGCACCGACTGTTTTAAAGAATAGCCCCGCGGTAGGTGGGGTGGGAGATAACTGTAGTGGGTATAGCCAAGATAGAAGGATTTTTGAGCTTAACGTCACTGCAAGAGTATGTTTGTTCGGTGATGATCGAATGGGTTTTGGGTATTTTTCAACCGGAGGGCCATATCGAGCTGCTGTACAGTTGCCGCTCAGTAATGAACTGCATGTTTTAGAAAATGCCTGTAATGGAATGGTGTGCCAGTATTCAGCCGATACCGATATATTGGTGACGCTACAGCAGGTTGAGCAGTTTAGCTGGGGCGTTGCGGTGTATGCCAACGCATCGCGTAGAGTTGAGCGCACTTTGGCCACCGATGGTTCGACGCGCTATGTTTTTGATAGAACATCCCCCGAGTATGAAATCAAGAATGATCTAGGACGTTATGTCGCAACCCCTTCCTTTGCAATCTCAAATAATGGTAAGTGGATCGTAGTAGAGCTTCGGAATAAGGGCATAGCGGTCGTTAATACTGAAGACTTCTCTGCACGTCAAATTTCAACAAATGGGTACCAATATGGATACGGTATGGATCCAAGCGAGCAATTGGCTGTTTCAAACGACGGTAAGAGTGTTGCGGTGATGGGTCAGAATGCCGGCTTTGTGGTGATTGAAGTGACGCCTGGATGCGGCCAGGAACTTATAGGGGACCTCAGTCCTCGACCGCTCAGTCTATCTTGTGGCCAGACGAACCTTGGGATAACAGGATTGTTCCCGAATTTTCACAGTGCTGAACACCCACGCTTTATTGGTAGCGGTCGTCAGCTTGAAGTGATTGTGAATAGTTGGGTGCAGGGGAGCAGGAGGGTCACGTTTCTCGCACATGGCGCCACGCCTACTCCTGGGTTAAAGCTGTTGGCGCTGGGTGATTCGTTTATAAGCGGCGAGGGCGAGACGGATGATGGGTGGTATCAAGCGGGAACCTATGAAGGTGTTGATCGATGCCATGTCAGTAAACGGTCATATCCGCTCCTTGTTGCTGGTCCGATTGGGATTGGACCAGCTGACGCAAAAACCGTAGCTTGTTCGGGTGCTCAAGTGAGAGACATTATCGGATCCGTATCGGGCTATTGGGGGCAGGGCGATAGGCTAGGGGGCGCAGGGTTACGTCTGTCGGTAGCAGCTAAAACGATTGCACAAGATGAGGCCGTGACTAACTTTCAACCAGGCAGAGCACTGCAGTCAGCCTTCCTTGAGCGGTACGATCCTGCGAATATTATGATTGGCGTTGGTGGAAACGACGCCGGGTTGATGGGGAAGTTACGAACCTGTGTGATGCCGGGTACTTGTGAATGGGCGGGTGTCGATGGTACGAAAGCAACAGCAGGCGAAATTAGGCGCTTGTTTGACACGCTTGGTACACTTTTCTCTCGCATAAAATCAACCAACTCTGATGCAAAGGTCTACGTTGCGGGGTATCCAAATATTATTGAAGTTGATGGTACATGTGACCCGGTAACAGGACTGCTACTTAATCGCACCGAAAGACTTTTTATTCAGCGAAGTGTGGCGTATATCAATCAAGTAATCAGAGCGGCTGCAAAAAAAGCGGAATTTACCTATCTCGACATTGAACATAGCCTCAATGGAAGGATGTTATGTAGCGGAAATGCGACGCTAGCGATGAATGGACTCCGCACAGGTGATGATATCTCTATAAGCTCGGCGCTCCCGATGCTCAAGATTATTGGAGCAGAAACATTTCACCCGACACCGACTGGACACAGGATGATCGCCGATACTATCCTGGCCGATTATCCTAACTTGAGGCCAGATCCAACATGCGCGAGTGACCCAGTGGCATGCTCGGTTGTGACACCTAGTATTGAACCTCCTGCTGAGTGGTTAGTGAGTAACGAGGTTGATCGATTATCGTATGCGACGGACTTCGCTGTTGTTGCGCAGGATAATCCACACAGGATGAACGTAAATCTACCAGAGGGTTTGCTCGAACCTGGGTCGGAGGTTCAGATCGAAATTCGCTCCAGTGCAACTAACCTCGGTGCATTTAGGGCAACCGAAGCCGGGGCGGTGAATGAAAGTATCATAATACCCACAGAAACAGAGCCAGGTTTCCACACGCTGCATCTTCTGGCTACGAATAGAGAGGGTCGTGCGGTTGATATGTATCAGTTTGTCACCATCGGAGATGTAGAGGAGGGAAGCATTGGCAGGAACAATACAGCCCTGATAGATACTGGATTATTTCAGAATGAGGACCTCGGAACAAAGCACCTGGCGGCACAGGGAATAGTACACGAGACGGTCGGAGTTGCTGATGTTTTGGGCGCTACATCTACCGCGATGCATGTGCCGACGAAAAGTGCCGGGAATGCTACTGTCTCACCTCGCTCTAGGGAGTTGATCTGTGGTGACAGATGTAAAAGAGCGGGTTTGATCGCTATTGTGATCGCGGGGAGTATGATTGCCTGTACTATCGTTGCGATTCTTGTGTATAGAAGATGGGCGAAACACGTCACTTAGGTATAATGGCTGTATGGCATCACTACGAAAAATAGTAAAAACACTTATACCGATAGGTTTATTTAAAAAAATTGAACCTTATGGTCATCTTGGCGAAGCGGTTCTGATGAACGCTCGTTATGGTTTTCCATCACGGAAACTACGGATCATTGGCGTAACTGGGACGAATGGAAAGACGACCACGTCTTTTATGATTCATAGAATATTGTCCGAGGCTGGACTTAAGGTTGGATTAATGACGACCGTTGCGAATGGAATTGGCAATGACATCATTCCACAGAAGGTCCATATGACAACCACTCAAGCGGGTATTTTGCAAAAAAGGCTTCGTGATTATGCAAGGGCTGGTGTTGAATGGGTAGTCGTTGAAACCTCAAGCCATTCGCTGGCTCAGTTCCGTGTTTGGGGTATCCCTTACGAAATTGCCGTCATGACGAATATCACTCACGAACACCTCGATTATCACGGTACATTTGAGAATTATGTTGAAGCAAAGCGTCGGTTATTTAAAATCGCTAATAAGCACGGACTTCGTTACGGGGTTGTTAATCAGCAAGACCCAAGTGCTGATAGGTTTGTCAAGACTGTTGCAAACTCAACAACATATGGCATTGGAGAGGGTGAGTTATCTGCTTCGAGCGTGATTTTGGCTGCTGACCATTCGTCATACACGGCGAGTATAGGAAAAGATTCGTACGATATTCGGGTGAATATTCCGGGTGAGTTCAATGTCAGCAATAGCCTGGCCGCAATTGCGGTTGGACGAAAGCTTGGATTATCAAAAACTGAAATCGAAAAGGGTATCGCCGCGCTTAAGGGTGTTGAGGGTCGTATGAACGTCATTCACGAAGGGCAGAAATTTCAGGTTATCGTTGACTTTGCCAGTACTCCAGATGCATTTGAACGTTTCTTTGAAAGCGTACGGCCTCTAACAAAAGGTAAATTGATTGCCGTTTTTGGCTCGGCTGGACGACGCGACGAAACAAAACGATCTGTTCAGGGACGAATCGCAGGACAGAATGCAGATGTTGTAATTCTTACAGAAGAAGACGATCGAGATATAGATGGAAATCAGATTCTCGAAGAAATCGCGATTGGCGCACGCGGTGCGGGCAAAAAAGATGACAAGGATTTATTCCTAATTCTCAACCGTGAAGAGGCGATTGGCTTTGCGATGACCCAAGCAACTTCGAAGGACGACGTCGTGGTATTGCTAGGTAAGGGCCATGAAATGACGATTGAACGCGCAGACGACACATATCCTTGGAATGAAGCCGAAGTAGCCCGTGTTGCACTTCAGGCGATCAAAAAAACAAAATAACTAGTCGATAGATAGGGTGGTGCAGCGTATGTAGCCGCCGCCTTTGGCGAGCTCAGCCACTTCTGGAGTAAGCACCTGTAATCCATGAGATTCAAGTGCTGTTTTGAGTAGTGGCGCATGAGCACTCATGATAACCGTTTGACCTGTTGAAACCAAGTTGCAGGCAAATGCATTCATTGCTTCATCGAGTGAAACAATAATCTTCTCGACTCCTTCGAAGTTTGCCAGAATCTCTCGGCTCTCTAGGGTGAAAGCTTCTGGGCAGTAAGCGATAAGTCCTTTCTTCTCACCCTCTGGTGCTTTAATAATCGATAGGGCTAAGTCGATATCGTAAAAGAAACTATCGGCCCATCCAGATATGGCGTTATTCATTGGCGCACCGTTTTTATCTAGCTCGGGAATTGTCTGTAGCTGAATGCGTTCGTAACCAAGTTGTTCAGCGGCGAATATTTGCGCCTCTAGGTCGCTTCGGTATCCCTGACCACAAAACAGGTAGTTACCACAAGCTAGTGCATCACCCTGGCCACTAAATTTTAGACCTACTGGCGCTTCGATTACGGTTTTTCCGAGTTGCTCGAGTATTTGTTTGGCGTGCGCTTCTTCGGCTTTGCGTACATCGGGCAGTCGGGCAAGAATTGCCTTGTCGCCGCGTACTAATGCCCAGTTTGCGGTGTAGACACCATCCTGGCTGTCGACGGGTGATGGTGTCGCGATGATGGTGATGCCCGCGTCCATAAGCGCCTGACTAATAGCTTGGTGCTCATTAATTGCCTTCGAAAGATCGACATTTTGATCGTCATAATAAGGGTTAATCGCCTGCTCGGCGCTAAAATGTTGGGCATCGGACATGATAACAGTGCGGTTGATAAGTGACATGCGGCAATTCTCCGGGGTTTAGTAGTAGTAATCTTTCGTACGTTTGAAATAGAGCTTTCGGTAGACTCGTTCGCCGAGTTTCGTCCAGGCTTTGTAGCGAACAGGGCTAATCACAAGGTCATAGCAGCCGATATAGTCGGTGACGGTTTTATTGAAGGCGGTTTTGAACTGCCCGATTCCGTAGTGGGGGTGATCAGGGTTTGATAGCTCTTCACTTGGCGGGGAGCCACAGAAGTCATGAATAAGTGCGCCGTGTTTCTTGGCCCACTCAATCACATTCCACTGCAGGAAGTGGCTAGCGCCGTAGGCGGTTCGTTTTCGGATCGATGCACCATCTTTATAAGTGCTTTTTGCTCCATAGGTCATGGCGTACGCTCCGGCGACAACCTTACCTTCAAACAAAGCGAAGAATAGTTGTCCGTAGCCGGCCTTTTCAAATCGTTGCCAGAATATTTTGTAGTAATTATAACTACGTATGCCAAATTGTCCTTCGGCTGTTTCGGCAAGGAGGGTATACATTATCTTGCAGTTTTTATCAGTTGCATCGACAAGCTCAACACTAACACCGTCTCGTTCTGCTCGTCGAATGGCGTGGCGTCCCTTTTGGGGAAGACTCATTAGAATATCGTCGAGGGAGGGTGTGAGGTCGAGTGTAATCGTTGAGGGGTTGGGAATAATTGGGGATGCTTTTTTAAGTCCGTGTCGAGATAAGTTCGATTGTTGGGAGCGCGGTAACTCTGTCTCGATTCGAACGACGAACACATTATGCTTGGCAGCAAAAGGCTGGATATGTTTCAGGGTGTCATGCAGTGCCTTGGTGGTCGTGACGTTTGGACCTTTTGGTAGGTACCAGAGTTTTCCTAGTGGTGGCGTATTCTTTTCGAGTACGGTTACGGCGAGCTTGTTCACAAAAAGAAACCGATGCTTATACCCACCGGTCTCTTTTTGCTGCGCATATGGAAGGCTTGAAAAAACGTTACCACCGTCTGGATTTGAAAGAATGTGGACATCCCAGTTCAAAATTTCCTCGGTGGTGGCAAAGCGTACAGACATTAGATTAATTGTAGCCTATATTGTGCCGTGAGCGAAGTATTAAGCGGTTGGTTGTTGTGTGCCGTGAGAAAGATAGTCAATTTCTTTGATGATATCAAGCAGTGCTTCAGCTCGGCGAGTTTCGTCGGTGATTGATTGTGCAACTTGGTGTGCTGGGCCAATCAACGAACTGTCATCAGTACTACGGATGAGCATAAGATATGTGTCGAATTTTTCTTCAGGAGGAAGTTCTACTTTGTCGATAAGTGGGCGAAGTTGACCAAGCGCATCCTTTTTGATGCTTTCAAGGTCTGAATTGTTAGCGACTGGTGCTGGTGTGACTGTTGTCTCTTCAACAACGGTTGGCTGTGGAAGTGTAACCGGGTCTACAGCAGGAAGCGCTGGCGCAGGATCTGCTGTTGTTTGAGCGACAACGGACTCTGGCACGTCCGGTAAGACACCAGCAAGGGCTTTTGCGAGCTCTTGATCGTCACTAATTTGCTGTCCTAAATCGCCTTGCGGAGTAATATCCATGCCCACCTCTAACTATTATGCTTATGCTTCGTTTAAAAATACTGTATCATAGATCCAAAGGGTAGGGCAATACTAGTGAATGATACTTTAGATAACGAAAATATTTTGGCGCAGCGTGATCCAGGGGGAGCTCTAAGGGTTGCTGCGGAACAGTTTACTCAAGCATCTTTTGATGCGGCGGTACTTAATAATGAAAATGATGGTCGTGAGATTACGAGTGTTGTTGTGACGGGAATGGGTGGATCGGCTTTGGCGGCATTGCTTGCAAAAGTATGGCTCAAGAATGACATCACGATTCCGTTTGAAGTTATCCGTGGCTACGACTTGCCGTCATACGTAAGCGATCACACCCTTGTGATCGCCAGCAGCTATTCGGGTAACACCGAAGAGACGGTGAGTGCGTTAGGACAAGCAAGCAATAAGGGTGCGCAAATTGGAGTCATCGCATCGGGTGGGAAATTAGTTGAGATCGCTGAAGGCTCAGATATTGCTCACGTGACATTGCCATCGGGGCTACAACCTCGTATGGCGGTTATTTATAACCTGCGTGCACTATTAGCGCTTCTTGAGAACTTTGCGATTGTTCAAGGTAAGTCTGATGAAATCGAAGATTTAACGCAGTGGCTTGGCCAGCAAAGTACCGCTTGGGCGCCGAATGTTCCTTCTGAACATAACTACGCCAAGCAACTTGCACAAATGGCTGTCGGGAAAACTCCTGTTTTCTATGGTGGCGCATTAACATCACCGGTTGCCTATAAGTGGAAAATTAGCTGGAACGAAAACGCCAAGAACGTTTCATTTTGGAACGAGTATCCTGAGTTTAACCACAACGAATTTATGGGTTGGGCTTCGCATCCGATTGAAAAACCGTTTGCTGTCTTTGACCTGGTTAGCTCATTCGAACACCCACAGATTTTGCGTCGATTTGAGATATCTGACCGCCTGCTAAGTGGTAAGCGACCAAAATCAACTGTCGTGAACTTGGTTGGTGATTCTTTGATTGCACAACTATTGTGGGGATCTATTTTAGCTGATTATGTCAGTATTTATGTAGCCGTTTTGAACGGCGTCGATCCAACTCCTGTTGATTTGATCGAGAAACTTAAAAAAGAGCTATAGAAGCTCTTTTTTAATTCTCAATATACGTAACATCAATCGTACTGGCGCAGGGCGTCGATAGGATCTTTGCGTGATGCTCGAACGGCGGGGTAAATGCCAAATAGCGTGCCAATAACGACTGATACGACGATTGCTACTGCTCCAATTTCCCAGCTGAGTAGCGGCATGAACGGCAGGAACGTACTAATTCCGAACGCTAGCAAGTAGCCAATGACGTAGCCACTTATGCCACCGCCGATACTCAGTGCCAATGATTCGATTAGGAATTGAGCGACGATATCGCTGTTGCTGGCGCCAAGTGCTTTTCGAATTCCAATTTCGCGTGTTCGTTCGGCGACGCTGACGAGCATGATATTCATAATGCCGATGCCACCAACCAGTAAAGATATGGCAGCAATAGCCGTCGTCGTTCCTGCGATAGCTGTGAACAGGCGGTTCGTTGGTTGCGCTATTTGCTCGCCAGACAATACTGAGAAATCCGCTTCACCCATGTGATTCTTTAATAGAGTTTTGTTCATGTCGACAATTACCTGGTTAAGATTGGAGACGGAGTCACTCTGGACGTTGATTTGTTGAATCTGCAACGACCCCTGATTAAGTTCACGACCAGCATCTTGACTGATGATGACAGATTTGTCAAAATCAACACCGTTGTAATTAATCGGATTATTATCACGTTTCAGGACGCCAATGACCGTGAATGATTTACCTCGAATAGTAATAGTCTTACCGATAGATTGTTCAGTCCCGAAGACGTCGACTGACAGCTGCGCGCCGATCACGGCTGTGTACTGATTCAGCTGAGGGTCAAGAAATTGTCCGTCTTGAGGTTTGAGGCCAACAATGTCAGCGAGAGCGGGGGTTGTCGCAACGATAGCAGTATTAACGGGTGCACTTGATTCTGCCCTAACCGCACCAGAAAGTACCATCATTGGTGCTAGTGCAGAAACGTGAGGAACGGCTTGGATGGCATTAAGGTCATTTTCGGTTAAGGTGCTGGCTGCAAAGTGCTGAGTGGAGGGTATCTGGGCTATGTCTTGGAGCGGTGATTCCGAAGCTGCGCCTGGTCGGATGACGGCAATGTTTCCTCCAAGAGCATCAACTTGACTACTGACAATCTTGCTGGCACCACCGCTAAGCGCGAGGATTGTTGTGATACTTGCAACACCGATAGTTATCCCGAGCATAGTAAGCGTACTGCGCATGCGATTACTCTTCAGTGATTGCCGAGCATTTTGAATGTGATTTATAAAGAGAAAACGCATTATGACTTTACCTCTTTTTTACGCTTTGCTTTTCGGCGTTTCTTGGTTGATTTACCTATTTTATTAAGTGGCTTTTTGGCATCGATCGGTTCTTCCTCTGTTTGCTGCGCAGTATCGGTGTTGATCTTTCCATCGAGCATCGTAATGACCCGACTTGCATAAGTCGTGAGGTGAGGGTTGTGGGTGACCATGATGATGGTGTTGCCAAGTTTATGTAGGTCGGATAGTTCTTCCATGATGATATGGCTCGAATGTGAATCGAGGTTACCGGTTGGTTCGTCGGCCAGGATGATTGACGGTGTGTTAACGAGGGCTCGAGCAATTGCCACGCGTTGCATTTGTCCGCCAGAGAGTTGGTAGGGCATATAATATTCACGCTCACCAAGATGGAACTGATGTAATATTGCACTGGCTTGTTTCATGCGGTTTAGCTGCGTTGTGCCCTTGTACACAAGAGGCAGAGCAACGTTTTCGATTACGTTCAAGCGGGTGACTAGGTTAAAGCTTTGAAAGATAAAGCCGATCTGCTGGCTGCGGATACGGGCCTGTCGACGGACGCTGAGGCTCGCGACTGAATGCTCCTCTAGTTCGTATTCACCTTCGATTTTGCTATCAAGCAGCCCAAGGATATTAAGAAGGGTTGTCTTGCCACATCCGCTCGGACCCATAATGGCGATGAATTCACCTTTTTGAATTGTCAGATCAATACCGTCGATTGCGTAGTGTTCGGCATCACCAACTCCGAACCTCTTTTTGAGATCTTTTAGGACAATAACTGGTGCTGTCTGTGTTTGTGGCATTTCCTCTATTATGAGAGGTTGTCGGTTGCATCGCAACAGCATTTATGGCGTGATTTACACAACCCTTTGAAATAGATGAACTGATATACTAAATAGCGCGTGGAGAGGTGGCCGAGTGGTTGAAGGCGCACGCTTGGAAAGCGTGTGTGCGAGCAATCGTACCGTGAGTTCGAATCTCATCTTCTCCGCCAAATAGAAATAACGTCGTCGAGGACGTTATTTCTATTTGGCGATGGGGACAGGCTTCGAACCTAAAAGTTGTAAGCATGAGCATTATATTGTATAGATATATTTTATTCGATATGTTTAAATTAGTTTAATATGCAACAACTTTATATATTTGCCGATATCGATTTTATAAACAGTCCATGGGTTGTAGGAGTGGGGACAACCGTACTCGGTGTCGTATTGGGGTTGGTGGTGAACGTATTGGCTAAGCGATTCTTACCTAAAAAAGACTCCAAGCAGTACTTACAAGATGTGAGGTCTGCTAATCAAGAGGTTCTAGGTACTCTTCGAGGCTCAATTGCGGAATCTGCCATTCCTTCTCGATCCATTGTTGAGGCGCTAATACGTGCGACTGCACAGGCGCGCGGGGTGAAGCAAGAGAGCCTTATGAGTGTGAGTGAGTTAAGTGATAATTTAATCAAAGACGTGATGGATTCAAATTTTATACCCTATCAACAGAAGCTTGCTTATTGTAAAGATATTTCATCTTTCAGTGCGGAGCCTAAGCAGAGGTCAAAATCTATACAATCAACTACACACACGAACATTGCTTACATTAGTAGGTTTGAAAAAGAGGTGAGGGATCAGTCAATTAACTCATTTAGTATATATGTAGCATTTATTACTGCCATTGTGGGAATTATGGCGGTCGCATTCTATTCAGACGATAAAAACTACACGTTTTTCGGTGGACTATCTGAAGCACTATCGCCGCTACTAGCAACATTTGTTGGAACTGCTGTTGCGGGGGCCCTGACCTACATTTTATGGAATCGCCTAAAGACACTTGTTCGTCGTAGAAACAAGAACAAAAAAACAAAGTAGCTCTTCATGTTTAATATATGATTAATAGATGAACTGTTTATGTAGTTCAATATGTATATATAAACACTACATATAGCGTACTGTTTCTAATTTACAACACCATAGATAGTTTTAAGGTGTTAAATACCGCTTAAGCTCTATGTAGTCAAAAAAACCCCAAAAAAAGCTTGAAAAACCATATGTGGGGGCCTATAGTCTTACATAAGCACTACATATGTAGTACTGACATCAAAATACACATTTAGCAAGTTTAGAACAGTCGGCCGCTACTCCGGTGTTCTTCTTGCACCCCTTGAGAATCTTCATAGGGGCATCTGGGGAGGTGGTGTGTGGATGTCACCAAAAAAATAATACATAACAAAAGATAGTAGTATAGGGGAATTTTCATGAGCGCAATCACAGTGGTAAAACGCGACGGCACCCGCGAACCATTTGACGCTAACAAGATCAACCTTGCATTGGTAGAGGCTAGTGAGGGCCTTCCAGACCA
>Ga0247808_10000632_pt1 | contig 16787 bp, 42 predicted proteins | sample UWRJL089202R1_FD_179914 | JGI IMG/M metagenome (GOLD analysis project Ga0247808, IMG submission 179914) | Plant litter microbial communities from Arlington Agricultural Research Station in Wisconsin, United States - UWRJ-L089-202R-1 | ecosystem: Environmental > Terrestrial > Plant litter >... | reverse complement strand
ATATGTACAGTATGTTCTCAATCACTATTGCAAAAATGGTTAAGAGATACTAAAGATATTAACTTAGAAGTTAACTACTGGATATATAAAGGTAAAAGAGTTTATGATTTTATTATCAATGGCGAAGGAGAATCTAGAGCATATTCTAGTTATGAACTTGCATTAGAAGAAGGATTAAAAGAAGCACTTTATGAACTATAGTATGTTACCCATATTAATATCAGGAATTATATTTATTATTGCTTCAATGCATATACACCATTCCTGTTATTATAAACACTCATTTCCTATTATACTATATCCGGTTTCCATCTTCTATGGTTTATTATATTATGTTGCTATTAATCTAATTATTTATTGTATATGACAAAAGAAGAAATTGATGACTTGCTAATGGTCGGTAAATTTATGGAAGTAGAAAATTTATTTCTATATCAATATAAAACAGAAGATTATGATTTTGTAGGAGTTTATATTGGAGATGATGAAGATGGTTCTATTGATTATGTAGATGTAGGTATTGTTTGGTATTCTCCTGATTCAGATTGGAATGAGCTAATGAAAGTCTGTAAGAAAATTATCGGTATGTATAAGGATAGGAGAGAAGATATATTTTCAGGACTTATGGAATGTGATATAGATAAAACATATAAAGCATGTGTTGAATTTATTAAATTTTGGAATGATCCTTTACAGAAAAAATTAACTTGGAACAAATGATAAAACAAACCTATTACCAAAAAGAATCTTTTGTAGATGTAGTACAATACTATCCCATTGAATTACCCAATGGTGAGATTATCAATTTGGATATAACTCAACTTAAAGATAGCGTAACTAATTATTGGACCAGATACAAGGAAAAATATGGATTAAATGATCCTATAGATATGGAACAATATAACTGTAATTACATTCAGCACAATATTGTGATGATAAAGAAATATGCTAATGAGGTATTTGACTGGGATTCAGGGTTATTCTTCCAAATAAAGCATGAAATAAATGTCTAAAATACTTGTTTCTTTAGATTAAATTTTGTATCTTTATAGTATACCAAAAAGAAGAATTATGGACTTAACAGCAAAACACTTAGAACAAGCAATCATTTATTCTTGTGAAAAGCATGCAGGAGTTATTAGAAAAGGTAATGGTAAACCCTATATCATGCATCCTCTAAGTGTTATGATGAAACTATCTTCTGTTAAGTCTAATACTAAAAATACTTACCTATTGTCTATATCAACATTATTACATGATGTAGTTGAAGATTGTTTTTCAGAAAACCACAAAGAAGGTCTAGATGAGATTTCTAAACTATTTGGATTTCAAGTTGCCTCTATTGTTCATGAGTTAACATCTGTTAAATCAGAAGTTAAAGAACAAGGTAAAAAAGAGTATCTATTAAACAAGATGCTTAAAATGTCTTCATATAGTCTTTGTATTAAATTATGCGATAGATTGGATAATTTAAACGATATGGATTCTATGAGTGAGGAGTTCATAACAAAAGCAATAACTGATACTAATTTCATTATTAATGGATTGAGAGAAGGTAGGAAACTAACCAAAACTCATAAAAAGATAATCTCATTAATTGATGCGACTCTATACAAGTATTCCCGATTGCTTCTAAAATAAATTAACTAAACTTTAACATCATAGCGTATGAAAAAGAAATGTCAAGTAGTTATGCTTTCTACCGAAAAGGCAACAAATTTATTTGAAGATCATTCAAGATATAGTCATTCATTTGGTATAAAACCACAAACAGGTAATTCAATTAATTCTATTGTTAGGGGAAAACAACTTTATATTTTATCAGATGATGAAATTAAAAAAGATGATTATATTTGTTATGATGATTCTATTATTCAAGTCAGTTCTATAACTGAATCTGGATATATTAAAACAAATGAATTGAGGTGGATTGATTTATTAAAAAAGTCTTGCAAAAAAGTTATAGCAACAACAGATTCAGAATTAAACAAAGATAGTGTTGCTAAAATACCACTATCGTTTATTGAAAAATATATATCTGAATATAATAAAGAAATTCCTATTATTGATGTATTAGTTGACTATATTGAAGAAGTTGATAAATGGTTAACTGATTCTTTTGCTACTTATAAATATATTCCTAAACTTCGTTCAGATAATACAGTAATTATTCATAAATACAAAACATCATTTACATTAGAAGAAATGAGAGTTAAAATTTATGAATTTAATAAATGGAGAAAAGAACATACTGATTTAGGAATGTATGAAGCAGAGGAAATTTCAAATTGGATAGATTCAAATATATAAAATAGTGTTATCAATATGTATTGATACACAAAGGTTAAACATTGAAACCTTAATAAGTTGTAATGTAAGGAGAGTAATCACAACGAAAGACGTGAAGGTAGCATGTTGTAATACACTGTATCGACTATACTTATAATTTATTTAAAGATACTAGTCCTGAATTGACAGGACATACGCTTGAACTGAAATATCTAAGTAAGGCTATTGGTGGAGTAATCCTAGATGTGTTGTTCCCTTGAGAAAGGAAACTATAAAATATAGATTGAAGCTTCAAAGCAGATTAGTCTTTCAACACAAATGAGTTCTCAGCAAGTAGTTAAAATACAAAAAGATTAGCAAAGGTCGAAAGCCCTTAAAGTTAACTACGTGACCCTATTATTAGTGAGGGAGTAACTATGTACGGAGAAATCCTATAGTACTTTAAACAGAAACCCCTAATGTACCATTTGGAAACAGCTAATAAGGGTGCTAAATTTAAGTAAAAGTATTATGGAACCTAATTTACTATTTGATTTATCTGGATTTCTATTTATTGTAATAAGTGCTATAGTAGTAATATTTGTTACTTGTGTTATGTTTTCTAAAACAGATAACTCAAAATAGTATGGAAAAAACAGTAGATGATTTTATTAAAGACTTACTATCACTTAATCCTGAGTTAAGAAGATTACCAATTAAAGTACTATCACCGTTTGGACATCCATTCGAACCAATTTGTATAGTTCTTATAGATAACAATAGTAGTGTAATAGATGAACCCAAAAGAATGGTTATTACTTATGAATAAAAACACAACTATGAATTTTAGAAAAAGATTAAAAAATCTAACACCTGAACAGTGTATTGAAATAGCAAAATTTGAACAACCTTTTATTGATTGGAAATACGTAAAATCAAAATATCTATGGGAAGGTCATGATTTGATTCCAAATGGAAAAGAAGTAGATAGAGATATACAAATTCCTATATTTCAAATTGACTATAGTCAAACCAACAATCCTATTTTTAAGTTTTATGATCCAAGTGGTAATTTACATCCTGTTTTATCATCATGTGAAATTATTGATTATATTTATACCCTTTAAAAAATAAAAATTATGGCATTTACTATTATATTATATCTAATAGGTTGTATTCTATCATATTTGTTGTATAGAGATGATTGGACATATACATTCAATGAGTGGACTGTAGGCGATAGAAGAAGAGCAATTGCAGTAAGTATTTTCTCTTGGCTTACTGTTATAATAGGACTTTCCTATTATGTAGATAATCACTGTAAATTCAATTTTAGAAAAGACAATAACAAACCTTCTAAATGGTAAAACTATGATTTCTAAAGAAACTATTTGGAAATGGTTTAATAACCTTACACAAGAATATCAATTAAAATATATGGAAGAATATGGATTTGATATTTATAAAGGTTTCTATCCTGAATTACCAGAAGAATTGTTTAGTAAAATATTATACATAAAAGAATAATATATTATGGAAATTTATTTAGTAAAAGAATTTTGTGAAAATGATGATTGTATCGTTGGGGCATATAAAAAAGAAGATGATGCCATTTCACATTGTACAAACAAAGGTAAGGTTTTAAGAAAAGACTATATTAAATTTAGTTTTCTAACTTATTTTAAAACCTTTGAAGTAAAAAAAGGTTGTCATATTCATCAATATTCTATATCTAAATTACAAGTAAAATAATATGAAAGATGAATTAATATCACTTAAAACCGCTAAATTAGCAAAAGAAAAAGGATTAACTTTGGAAACTGAATATTTTACATTTGGTTCATACAATCCAAACAATGATTTAATGGCACTTTGTTATAAATCAGAATCTGACTTTTACTTTTTGCCTACACAATCATTATTACAAAAGTGGTTACGAGAAGTTTATGAAATTTTTGTTGATATATCTACGGGGTCTAAAAATGAGTTTGGTGTTATCTATGGTAGAATAGATGATCCAGATTGGGTAAGAGATGAATTCGGTGAAGCTATTTTTTATAATACATATGAAGAAGCATTAGAAGATGGATTATATCAAGCACTTAAATTAATAACAAACTAATGGATCACAATTCTAAATTTATTGAGTATGTTACTAGTGTAGCAGAAAAACATAATGTAAAACTTATCGTTAATAATGAAACTAGTATACCATATCCCAATTCACATATGATGTGTAGTGGATATTTTATTGACTATAATAGTCCAGAATTAGGTATTGCTATTGGAGGAGATAAAGAAGATTGGTTACCTATTTTGGTTCATGAGTTTTCTCATATGCAACAATATTTAGAAAATACTGAATGTTGGAAAAACAATTTTATTGATGGTATAGAAACAATAGATATTATTGATAAGTGGATTTCAGGAGATGATTCAATTACTAATATTGAAGATTTAATTTCAAGGTCATATGCAATAGAAGCAGATTGTGAAAAAAGGAGTATTGAAAATATTAAAACCTTCAAATTAGAAATTGATATACCAATGTATTATCAAAAGGCGAATTCCTATATTCTTTTTTATGCTGCTATGTTAGAAAATAGAAAATGGTATAATAAATACAAAAAACCATATATGATTAAAGAGGTATGGTCTGTTATGCCTAATGATAGAATTATTGAAGATTGGAAAACAGAATATCAACTTTATAAAAATGTATTTAATACATATTGTTTCTAAACACAACTAACATGAAAGAAGAATTAATATCATGGAAAACTGCTAAACTAGGAGAAAGTATAGGGTATCCATTTAAAACAATTCCTAATGTTCCTACACAATCTTTATTACAAAGATGGTTAAGAGAAGTACACAAAATAGAAATTGATATTAGACCTTGTTTTACATGTTATGATATTGATGTATGGAAAAATAAAGGATATGATGACGAAAAAGATTTAGATGATGATAGAGATTACAAAGGTACATTCAACACATATGAATCAGCATTGGAACAAGGTTTATATGAAGCACTTAAACTAGTAGTAAAAAATGAACGATCATCTAATAAACTATGAAACTGCTAAACTAGCAAAAGACAAAGGGTTTAATAAACACGATGATCCTAGTATTGTTGATTCAAATATTCCAAATTGGCAGGGTTGTATTTTTGCTGATAAAAGAGAAGAAGATCATATTGCATGGTGGCATGGTAGTTGTAAAGAAGTATTAGCAAGACCTACACAAATCCAACTAAGAAAATGGATTCATGAATTTTACAATATTGAAATAGAGATAGTAAATTGGTTTTTCAAAGAAGAAAGAATATATAGTTTTGGTATTAATAATATAGCTGATACTAGATGCTTTGATTCATATGAAAAATCATTAGAACAAGCATTACAAGAAGCACTTAAATTAGTATAAATGTATACTTTGATAGAAATTAAAAATAGTGAAATACACGGTAAGGGAGTATTCGCAAAAGTTGATATTAAAAAAGATACTGAATTGGTTTGTGATATTATAACTATACCTTTTAACAATTTAAGTGATGAGTTAAAACAATATCATTATCCGTATTCAAGAATTAATATACATACCGTAAGTTTATGTATGGGGTTTGGTTCTTTTTTTAATCATTCAGTAACGCCTAATATTAGGGTTTATCTTATGAATAAGGAACTTTTAACTAAAACGTTCAAAACAATAAAAGATATAAATAAAGGAGATGAATTATTTTTAGATTATGGTTATAAATTAGAACTATAATATGATAGAAGATCAATTAATATCATTCAAGACTGCTAGATGGGCAAAAGAAAAAGGATTCAATAAAAGTTCTTTAAGTGCTTATAATCTAGATGGTATCTTAGGAAATTTCTATGAGATCGTAGGAGAAAACCCTTTTGATTGGCCGGATGAAGATGAACCCAATTATGATGATTTAAGATATAGTGCTCCTACACAATGTACTTTACAAAAGTGGTTAAGAGAAGTTTTCAATATTCATATACACGTAAGCAACTATTATCAAAATACCAAGGGATATAAACCCGAATATTGTCTATATGTTAATGGTAAACAGCATGGTTGGTCAGGCAATTCTGATGGTGGAGTCTATTTATTCAGGACATATGAGGATGCTTTAGAGGTTGCATTACAAGAATCTCTTAAATTAATATAAAATATTTATAAAGTACTCAAAACTAGATACTTACATAAGTATATTTTTTGATATTTGTTTGCATATGTAATTTAATAGTTGTATCTTTATATTGTTGGTGAGAGAGTCATTAACAGTTCAACTAACCCCTACTACTATGAATATCGTCGCTGGAAAAACATTAAAAAATCAAGATAAAGAATTTGTTGATATGGTCACTAATGCGAAAGTAGGTGATGTATATCTTAGAGATTGTCATTTTTTAGTTAATGGAATGGTAGCAAATTATTTTCTAGTAGACGAAGTTGAAGAAATTACTACTAGATTTGAAAGTAGGGATAGAATCCTAAAAGGGTTTAAATGTTCTGAATCAGAAGGCGTCCTTACTAAGATTGAAAAATCAGTTGTATGGTGTTCCAATTTAAAAAACACAGAAAACTTAGTAGATAAATTTAACTTAACTGTAAGATAGTATGAAAAAATTAATTTATACATATAAAGTTAAAACCGCTATTACTGATTATGGTTTCAATAAAAAGGTAGGAGATTTAATGACTACTAGTGAACTGCAATCAATACCTCCTTACTATAAGAAGTGTGTTACATTACTTGAATCTCCTATTCCAAATTTAACACCTGAAGATATTGTTAAATTTAAAGCAGAATGTTCTCCGGATATAAATGATACGTACTATACAGTACTTTCAGTAAGTAATGGTAATGCATTAATAGAAGATGACTTTGGTTCATTTAATGTCTCTATTGAAAATTTAGTTTTGGTATTTTAAATATACAACCATGAACAAAATAGATATAATTTCCAATTGGATTCAATCTTGTAAAACAGTAGAACAACTTCAAAATATTAATAGATTTGTTCATCAACATCCTCAATTTAGTCTTGATGAAAAGTGTATATTACTAACTCACATAATCAATATCTTAAATATAAAATTTTAGTATATGGCATTTGTAAGAGATAGAGAAATTGTTAAATATGGTAAATTTTTGGTTTCTAGTTTTCAACTTAGCAAAAAAACAAATTTCCATGGTTGGCAATATACAGAAAAAGATGATCATGATTTTATAACATATGAATTATATTTCAATAAAATAGACCAATCTAATATTGAAATTATTAAAAGAATACTAGATGAATATCCGGATTCATTTTTACAAGGAGGAAATCATCAAGACTATAATAAATTTCCTCCTCAAATTTGTTTAATGTTAACCACTAGATTTCAAATTACTATTTAAAATTATGGAAAATATAGTAGATTCTAACAATGCAAAAATAAGAACATTTGAAATACTTAATAAATTAACGGGTATTGAACTTCGTAGTTTATTAGTAGAAATCAAGAAAATTAGTGATTCAGATATTCCTTCAAAATGTAGAATGTCTCCTGGTATGAAACTTCTTTTTAAAAATGAAAAGACTGATTACAATCATTGGGGTGATCAATTTCAAAGTGTAAGAAGTAATATAGAATCTGAATGTTTACACCGTTTAAGAAACGCAAGAATATGATGACAGCAAAAGAATTTTTCGAATCAAAAGGATATAAATCTGAATCTTCAATACCTTTGTCACTTACGTTATCGTTAATGACAGATTATAAAAACTATTTGGTAGAATCATTAACTAGTGATACTAAGTTAACTGAAATAGAAAATATAATTGATTGGGAAGTTGAATTAGAAGCTGATCCGTATTCAGGAGATGAGAATGGTGATAACCCATCTTATTCAAAAACAAATGAATCTGTTAAGAAGGCTGCAATTGAAATTATAAAATTATTAAAGAAGTAATATGGAAGCAACGTTTAGAACATTTTGTGGAGAAGCGGGTTCTTTAGATATAATGCTTATTGCTGAGAATAGTGAGGGACAAAAAGAAAGAACTTTTATTAGTCGAGTTGGGTGGTTTCAACATTTCTTTATGAAAAGGGCAAAGAAAACCCTTCTTAAAAAATTAGAATTAAGAACTGGTCAACTTCATATTGAAAAAGTATCTTAATATTGTAATATATTGATAGTCAAGTATATAAATATTTATATTATTTTCTAATTATTTGGATAGTTGGATTTTATGTTGTATCTTTATATTGTTAGTGAGAGACTAAATGACTACCTATGACAATTCCAGAACATAACCAATTAGTTGAAAAAGCAAAAACCAGAAAAGATGGTGTTTATACTTTAGGTAACTATATGTATGTTGTTAAGAACAATGGATTTAGAGCATATTCAGATTACTCTGGGAACATTAGTTCAGTACATGGAGTTTGGCATATGCAAATAGGTAAAGTTGAAAGATACGATAGAAGAAAGAAATTATTAGAATACTTAAAAGGTTTATAATATGGAGAATCTAGATAACAATCCTAAGTATATAGAAATTCTTAATAAGAAAGCAGAAAAATTAAAGTATGCTAATTATGAAGATTTACTTGTTAAATTTCAAATGTTGTTTTCTCCAAGAGAACGAGAACACCTTATTGATCTATATAAAAGGGATGCTCACATTGAGTTGTTACAAGATCAACTACAAGAATCTGAGGAGATCATAAATAACTTGACTCATATACTTAATACAAAAACTCTATTAGGATATTAATATGGAAAATAAAATTCAAAGTATTATCAATTTATTATTTATACACAAAGATAAGAGAATAGTAATTAAGTTAATAAATGATCAATATTTATTAGAGGTATACTTTGGATATTTATCAGAATATTTTGATAAGTTGGATAATGAAGTTCTTGATACATTTATAGAATGTATACAAAGAAGATTAGATAATGGTTCAGATATTGAATATGAGTTTACTGAACAAGAGTGGACCAATTTACAAAACTTGAAAAAACTACCAGCATTTAAAAAGTAAAAATATGAAAATAGTATTAGCTAGTTTATACGGAACATTTAGTGGAAAGTTCAAATATTTTAAAAAATAAAAATATGAGAACTCCATTAACTACAAAACAAATAATTAGTCAAACAATTATAGGAATCATTTTAGCTGCTATAGTTAGTTATTGGTTATTTTATCCGTTATATAAATAGTATGATTGAAAATGATCCAAGATTTAAGGATTTGCTAGACGAGGAAGCAAAGTCATATGGTTATACTAAATTTGAATTACTGGCAAATGCTATAGAGGAATTTACTAGAGATAATTTATATCATCATGAGGTTCTAAGAATAACTCATATACAACACAATATTGTTATTTCAGCACAGAGAAAATACTTCAATGAAAAGTTGGACCATTCAACTGAAAAATATAATATTGTTAATGGATTATTAGAGGAATATGAAAAAGAAATTAAGTATTTAAGATTAGAATTGTATCTAACTAGATAAGATATTTATTTACTATAATATTAAGCATTATGACAAAATCAGGAATTCAATTAATAACAGAAGAACGACAAAGACAAATTGAAGTTGAAGGGTTTTCTTTAGAACAAGATAAACAGTATAGGAATGATGATCTATTAGATTATGCTAAATTCTTATTAACTGGTAGTAAAGGATATTTTCCAGTTGGATGGGATATTAAGTGGTATGAAAAAAGATTTAATAGATCGACTACTAAAAATATTATTGCAGCGGGTGCTTTATTAGCTGCATTTCTAGATGATATAAATAATGTTGATATTTCAAAAACACTAGAGGATTTTTTAAATGAAGAAACCTTGCTACAAACTAACTATGAGAATTATCAACAATTGTTAAAATCGTATGGAGTAGGTTCTAATGTAACTCTATTAGTACAATTACAAGCAGAACGTAGATGGTTTCAATATCAATTAGACAAAAAATAGTATGATTGATTTAGAAAATGATAAAAGATATTTGGATTTACTAGATACAGTTTCTAGTGCTGAAATTTACTTTTTTGGATATATAGATTTCGATCATGCAAAAGAAGAAGCACTTCGTAGTAAAGATGATGCGTTTGTTAACCAGATTAAACTAATTGCTCAAAATTTATATTTTGAGGAAGAATTGAAATTTAAAAATACCTATTGTGGTTTGTTAGAGGGATTAATTAGAGGATATGAATCAGAAGTCCCGGAACTTACAAAAACTATAGAGGTTTTAAAATATCAAAAAGATGCAATAGGAGAAGGTGCGGGTTGTATGTTCTCAAAAATTGAAGAACTGACTAATGAAATTCTTATAAAAGATGTGGAGTTAGCTAATAGAAAAAGAGAGGTTGGATTTTTAAATGAAAGAATCAATAACTATAGCAAAGAAATAGATCAGTTGAAAAAAGACGTTAAAGATGCTTACGATACTCTAATACAATATGAAAGAAATAGAAGATAAAAGGTATTTAGATTTGTTGGATAAGTTTTCTAGAAAAATGGAAATGGTTATTTCACCAAGTCACTTAAAAGTAAGTAGTAGATTTGCATTAGATTTTGAAGACTTAAAAAATAATAAGTTACTTCCTAATCAAGAAGCAATTTTACTTGTTGAAAAGGCTGCACAACGTGAGTACTTTGAGTTGCTTTTGAGTGATAAGGATAAATCATGGTCAGACGGATGGTCTAACATTCAAGATAAAGTAAATTCTCTTACTTCTACTATTGCTGAAAAAGATAAAGAAATCAAAGTTGAAAAAGCAATGGGTCGAAGATTTCAAGAAAAGATTAGTCAATTCAAAGATGATTTAATTCAACAACAAAGTCATATAGATTTATGTAATTCCGCAATCTACTTATCAAATGAAAGTCTTAGACTCTATAGATTAGAAATGGACCAATTGAAAAAAGAACTACAAATAACACAACGGTTTTTAACACTTGATGATAAAACTAAAATTGCTAAAATAAAAGAATTATAACAATAAAACTAACTAGCTATGTTCGATCTAGAAAACGACAAACGATATAAAGAATTGCTCGAAGAAGAAGCAAAGAAAACTCTTTATGAATACCACGAGTCTAAACCTCTTAAAAATTACAAATCATTTAAAGAAGCACTTAGTCTGAATCATGTTCATGATGATGTTGTATATATTGAGAAAAAAGCACAACGAAGATACTTTGAAGAAAAGATACAAGAAAAAGAAACCGATAGAAAATATTGGGAATTTGAAGCCCTTGCGGCGCATAAAGATAAAAAAGTATACACAGATAAAGTTGTAGAACTTACAAAAGAATTAGATGAATTTAAATCTAAAACTTTTGACTATATTTCTAAAATAGATTAAAAGAATACAAGCCAGCTAAAATAATTATTATGCATACTATTGAAAACGATCCTAGATTCAAAGACCTCCTAGACGAAATTGTTAAGAAAACAACAGGTCACTATTCATACCAACATCTATGTGATATTCTAGATAAGGATAAATCATATAGTGGTCCATGGTATATTGTTAGAGAAAAAGCACTACATGCTTTCTATGAAGAAAAAATGCATGAGAAAGATACGCACTTTAATAAACAAGCAGATGAACTAATCTCTAATTATAAAAGTTCTCTTACTGCTAAACTAGAAACAGCACTTACTACTATCATTGAAAAAGATAAACAAATAGTTTCACAAACAGTGGTTATCAATGATCTTAAAAATACTATTCAAGAATTAGAAAATATTAAATCTAATACATCAATAGTTGAACTATCTGAAAAAGAAGAACAAGAACTATGGTATGATGTGGTTAACTTAGCAAAAACCCAGGATTCACTATTAGTAGTTTGTAGAGCATATCACAATGCTATCAAAGCAAAAGAATTTAAAAATCTTTTAACTGAACTTAAAAAGGCAAAAGATACTATTAAGCAATTAGAAGAAAATAGTTTAGAATCACTAGAGACTAAACGTCTTGAATGGTCCAAAAAAGTTTTCCCAAATGCTGATTCTTGGTCTTCACTACTTAAACTAGATGAAGAAATTAAAGAAATCAAATACGAACTAGAACATGTATTTGGTAGTACTAATCTAATTACTGAATTTGCAGATGCGTTAATGTGTCTATTTGATTCAGCGGGTCGAGAAGGTATTACACCATATGATATTACCAAAGCGTTTAAATTTAAACTAGAACTTAATATGTCTAGTGATTGGATTGATCAAGGCAATGGTACTTACAAAAGAGTTAAAAAATAATTATGGCACATTCAATTCATCTTCTTTTTACAAAAGATAAAATTCAGCAAACTAGAAAGTATATTTTTGAACAACATGCTGATTTACAAATATCCGATAAGGCTGCTAAAGAATTACTTTCTTTATTAGAAAAAATTAACAAAGACATTGTAAATTACGAACTATCTTAATATGCTTAATCTATTAAAAATATCTATTGTATTTGAAAATTGTGATTCAATCACTCTTGATAAAAATCAAATATATAATTTCCACGCGGATGGTATTACTGAAACTATTGGTCTTATATCTAATTCTATACTATTCTATAAGATTGCTAAGAAAGTTAGACTATCTATTAGAATGGATATGATACCAGATACTATTGAAGGACAATCACTTTTAAATAGACTCAAAACAAAAGATATAACATCTTATTATCTTTTTTTAAATAATAATACTGAATATAAACTAATTGTCCCATGGAAAGGTAAAAATCAATATAAGAACAAAGGCGAATATCATATTATTGAAAAAAATATTTTATCTATTGAACATTATTAGTATGTCTTACAAATTTAAAAAAGGTGATAGAGTTAAAGTATGGAGTCTCCAATCATTTAACCAAGGAGGTTTTCTAAATGGAGAACCCGCTATTGTTAGACAATCACAAACAGGTGATTCTGTTATTCTTGCTGTTGTAAGAAATTTTGATGGAGTCTATAAAGTAGATGAAAGTTATGAGGTATATGCCAAACAATGTGAACTTATAACTGATCCTAGTGATCTAAACCCAGATCAAAACTATGCTAATGCTAGAAAAGACCTTGAAAATCACCATAAAAACCTTATGGCAAATCCTCATATAAACTAATTTATAACATTCTTATTATTAGATACTTGTAAATAAACATTTTTTACTATTTGTTTGCATATGTAGTTTAATAGTTGTATCTTTATATTGTTAGTGAGAGAGTCATTAACAAACAACTTGAAATATAATAAGTGTGGCTGATCGGTGAGAGCATTAGCATAGCGAGAGTAATGAAAAACATACTCGTGCTAAATGGAAGTTGGGTTCAATTCCCAACCACTTATTTTTATATTAACAGTTCAACTAAACCCTACTACAATGTTAAATTTTGATGAGTTAACAAAAAACCAGGTAAGTATTGATCAATTATTTGATTCCCAAGGAAACATTGTTAATCCAATTGATTCCTACTTTGATGAAGATGGAGATGTTATAGAATCATTCCTTATAAGTCTTAACTATATGAAATATCCCAGCGAAACTGAAATTGTTAAAATGCACTACGCTGATGTATTTGGAAATGAAACAAGCGGTTTTTATAGTCCAGAAATCTTATTTAAAAGAGCATCATGAGTACAAAATTAAAATATACAATCGCAAAAATGATTGAGTCTGGTTATAAACCTGGAGAGTTTAACACCTATGAAGATTTAATTGAAAGTATCAATGATAACTATTATAGAACTATAGCTAAAGTACCTATTGATATGTTCATCTTAGGTATTATTGGATCTTTTAGTAACCTAACTGTAGACAAAGCAAATACCATACTTACTTCTCTTAAAGAAGTTGTTCAGGATGCTTTAGAAACTACAGGTATTGAACTAACGTTTACTGATTCTGATTGGCATAACTTAAAAATAACAGAAAACCCTTCTAAATGGGGTGGTAAGTATCTCCTTACTGTTAATGAAACAAAACTTGAAAAGAGTTATATGTCAGAATTATTTGAAGTATAATACAATACTCTTATTACTAGATACTTATAAATAAACATTTTTTGATATTTGTTTGCATATGTAGTTTAATAGTTGTATCTTTATATTGTTGGTGAGAGAGTCACCTTTGTTCAACTTTAAAAACCTACTACTATGGAACTTAAAAATAAAATTGAAATAGATTTAATCTTGTCTATATTATCAAGTTATAATTACTCATATAGTTGTGAAGAGAATTCAATGTTAGGTAAACTAAAATGGAGTTTTACAATGATGGGTTCTATTAATGAAATAGAAGTTAATGTTGTTAATTATGAAGCAGCTCGGGCAATTACTGATCTATTAGAAAGAGTTTATAAAGCAGATATAGATAAACTAGATATGGATATTGTAATGCCTCTTAAAAAATCTTTATTGTTTGACAAAAAATTAAAATCTATTTAGTATGCAAAAGACAGAACCAATAAAAGTACTAGAAGTAATTACCGAAAGTGGTCTTAATGTTATTAGATACGATCAGGATAAAGCAAAATACCTCTGGTATGATATTGAAGACTCTAGCTTACTTAATATGCTAACCAAACACTTTCCCTCAGATTGGTGGAACGGTTATCCTTTATATATTCACGATGATTATAAAGAAGTAATCGCTAGAAGAATTAATTACACTTTATTCATTCAGGAAGATAAAGACTCCGAAGATGTCAGAAGATTACTTAAAGGAAGTATTGAAGCTTGGATTGAACAACTATGTATTAGTTGGAGTTATGAAAACAATGAATTCCTTTTCTAAAAATTATTTAGTATGCTAATTAATACTGCTATAGAAATTCAAGCATTTGGTGATTGTACAAAATATACTGAATGTGTAATGGTTACATCCGAAAAGAAAGATGTTAAAACTATTGTAAATGAATATTGCTTATTAAGAGGTTTGGATAGTACTAATGGATTACCTGATAATATGCTCAACGATACAACCCAGGATTTTATACAATATTTAAAAGATCAGGGATTCGTTAAACTTAAAACTAAATCAGTTTGCTTTTCTGATTAATAAAACTATGATAAATTGGAGAAATATAAAAACAGAAGGTTATCCCACTAACGGTAATATCAAATACCTTGTAACAGATGGTAAAGATATTTCAACTACTGAGGCTAGTGGAAATACCCATTTTAAAGGAGACGGTAATCCCATCTTTACCTTTTCTAAATGGTCCGGTGATGATAACACTTATGAAGATAATCAATGCTGTTCAGGTCCTAGATGTTTTGATATGACTCCTACTCACTGGTGTCCTACTAATGAATTAAACTTACCCACTAATTAATATGGATAAAGTAGATTACTTAGATTTAATAAAATGTAGATTCTTATCACAATATGGTGGTTCCATTCAATCATATTGGGGAAAAGAAGAAAGAGAACGTTTTCATAAGTATAGTGATATTAATAAAAAACTTCTTTTACAATTAGAGATTGAGATAGATTTTAACAATTTAATTATTCTATTTCCAACATCACTACCATATGGTTCAACTGCTTTATTTGGAAATAATCCAGACACCAGATTTCCAATTGACCACTGTACTAATATTGTTACTATCCGAGATTTCTTATCGAAAAAAGGAATAACCTATAAAAATAATATTTCAATGACTCTTGATAAATATAGTCAACTACCAGTTTCTATGTTAATCATTCAAAATGGTATTGCATATATTAATACTATAACATCTAATCCTTTTTCTAGTAGTATTGTTGATGACAATTCCAAATTCTGTTCTGAAATTAAAATATCATCAGAGGATTCTAAATCATTAATCCTAGATAATAAACAAATCATATTTTCTGGTTTTGTAATTCAAAAAATAAATGAACTATGCAAGAATTAATAAAACCTTCTAATATAAAAAAACTTGTAATAACTTCTAGAAAAGAAGCAAGTCTATTCTCCTCACTAGATGACTTCCCAAAAGATACTCCTTCTAAAGTTTATAGAGTAGGGGTCGATAATCTAAATGATATTTGCGATAATAGTAATTGGACTTCTCTTTTTTTAGATTGGTTAAAAACACATACTCCTATTGCTACTTATCATGTAGTTAAATTCAATCTTCCTTATTGCTCTAAAAAATTCAGTAAACTAATTACTGATAACTCTTACATAGAAGATAATCAAATGAATCATCCTTGGAGAGTTGGAACCATTCTTGATTGTAAAGTAGATGATGAACTAATGATTTGCGAAATACTTTAAAAACTATAAGACTATGTTTTACTTTTACGTTTACTTAATTTTATCACAAGATAGATTGTTTATATCTAATCATGCTATTGATGATAAAGACTTTTATAATCTTATAATAAATTCAGGTGATAATGAAGAACTTGGTAAACTAATTTGTAATCATTTTTGTGTTGGATATATTTTAGGATCTTCAAATGGAATTAGAAGACCTGTAATTAATTCTTT
>Ga0247808_10000631_pt1 | contig 16822 bp, 18 predicted proteins | sample UWRJL089202R1_FD_179914 | JGI IMG/M metagenome (GOLD analysis project Ga0247808, IMG submission 179914) | Plant litter microbial communities from Arlington Agricultural Research Station in Wisconsin, United States - UWRJ-L089-202R-1 | ecosystem: Environmental > Terrestrial > Plant litter >... | reverse complement strand
TTAATGATTAATATTTAACAAAAAAGACAGAATCAACTGTCTTTAATTTTTTATCCTTTTGCGTAAAATTCAAAGAAGTAAGGGATGCTTTCTATTCCTTTGTAATAGTTGTAAAGTCCGTAATGTTCGTTTGGCGAATGAATAGCATCTGAATCCAAACCGAATCCCATCAATACAGATTTTGCGCCCAATACTTTCTCGAATAGTGATGTAATTGGAATACTTCCGCCACTTCTGTAAGGCAACACTTCTTTCCCGAAAGCTTTTTCCATAGCTTTCTTAGCTGCCTGGAATTCTTTGGTGTCGCTTTCCAAAACGTAAGGCATTCCGCCGTGGTGAGGAGTTACTTTTACTTTCACACTTTTAGGCGCGATATTTTCGAAGTATTTGGTGAATTTTTCCGTGATTTCTTCAGGTGTCTGGTTTGGCACCAATCTCATTGAAATCTTGGCAAAAGCCTTGGAAGCAATCACAGTTTTAGCTCCTTCGCCAGTATAACCACCCCAGATTCCGTTGACATCTAAAGTTGGTCTGATTGACGCTCTTTCCAAAGTCGTGTAACCTTCTTCGCCTTGAATATCATTAAGACCAATCGATTTTTTATAACCTTCCTGATCGTCCTTCAGTTTGTTCATTTCTGCTCTGTCTTCATCCGAAACGATCAAAACATTATCATAAAAACCATCGATTGTGATGTGTCCTTTTTCATCAATTAAATCGCCAATTAATTTTGATAAAACATTTATCGGATTCGGAACGGCACCACCATAAAGTCCGGAATGCAAATCACGGTTTGGCCCTTCAACCTCAACTTCCACATAACTTAAACCTCGCAAACCTGTTGTCACAGTCGGCTGTTCATTAGAATAAATATGCGTATCGGAAATCAAAATGACATCGCAGCTCAGTTTTTCCTTATGATCTTCAAGGAAATCTGCCAAACTTGCAGAGCCAACTTCCTCCTCACCTTCTATCAAAAACTTGACATTACAAGGCAAAGAATCGGTTTTCATCATTGCTTCGAACGCTTTGACGTGCATAAAAAATTGACCTTTGTCATCTGCAGAACCTCTGGCGAAGACTGCTCCTTCCGGATGAAGTTCAGTCGTTTTCACAACTGGTTCGAATGGATCGCTTGTCCATAATTCCAACGGATCTGCTGGCTGAACATCATAATGCCCGTAAACCAAAACAGTTGGCAAATTCTTGTCGATGATCTTTTCTCCGAAAACAATTGGGTAACCTTTGGTTTCAAGGATTTCCACATTATCTGCACCTGCAACTTTCAGATGTCTTGCGACTTCGTCTGCACATTTCAGAACTTCTGATTTGTAGGCTGGATCTGCGCTGATGGAAGCAATTCTGAGAATGTCGAAAAGTTCGTCGAGAAAACGTTGTTTGTTTTCGTTGATGTATGTTTGTGTTGTACTCATTTTTAATTATAATTATTTTTTGAACGCAAAGTGCGCAAAGATTTTTTTGAAATTATTGAAAATATTTTAAGTTCGCAAAGGCGTAAAACTCAACAAAGACAAACAATGACTAATTTGAATTATTATTCATCTTTTAAATTTATTGAGGTTCGTAAAAATAAAAAATGTCCTGCAAACGCAAGACATTTTTTATTATAATATTTTTATAAAATTCTGATTAGTGTTCAGCTTTTGGGGCCTCGGTGGTTGCGGGTGCAGTTGCTTTTGATTCCATTGTAGAAGCTTTTGCGGTGTCTGCGATGCTGTGAACTGCTTTTGCAGTATCTGACGCTGGTGCGTAAGTTCCGTGAGGTGCATTTGGGTCGTCGTATCTTACAATATCGCCTTCTTTTTTCAGACGGCCTTTGTTCCCTCCGGCAGGGATGTCACAAGAAATAACGAGAATAGCGGAAGCCAACAATATCACTGATTTTTTCATTTCTATAATTTTGATGCGTCAAAAGTAGTGAAATTGAGATTTTCTGCAAAATGTTTTTTTGTAAAATATACGTTGCACAATGTATTATGTAATAAGTCTAATTAATTTGCTTCAATTGTATTACAAATCCAAAATTACAAGACTAATGTTTCAACTGTGCGAAGTGCGCCCCGACCTGAGTGGAGCTCTTTTTTATCATTGCGATTGTTGAAAAGTTCTTTTGACTGTCTCACGTCGATCGCAATGGCAAAAAAAGCGGGAACGGAGGGCGGATAAAGGCGCCCCAAATAAAAAAACCTGACTCAAGTGAATCAGGTTTTGTTGTATTAATTGATTGCTAATTAAGCTTTTCTTTCCAAAACTTCGTCTACCATTCCGTATTCCTTGGCTTCGGTAGAGGTCATCCAGTAATCTCTGTCAGATGCTTTTTCTACCCATTCGTAAGTTTGTCCGGAGTGGTCTGAAATGATGTCATAAAGTTCTTTTTTTAATTTCAACATCTCTCTCAGGTTGATCTCCATATCGGAAGCTACACCTTGTGCGCCACCGCTTGGCTGGTGAATCATCACTCTAGAATGTTTCAAGGCGGAACGTTTTCCTTTTTCGCCCGCTACCAAAAGCACTGCACCCATTGATGCTGCGATTCCTGTACAGATTGTCGCTACGTTTGGCTTGATGATCTGCATCGTGTCATAGATTCCCAATCCTGCATAAACGCTTCCACCAGGGGAATTGATGTAGATCTGAATATCTTTTGCCGAGTCAGAACTTTCTAAGAAAAGGAGCTGAGCTGTTACGATATTTGCCACTTGGTCATCGATGCCTGTTCCCAGGAAAATGATCCTGTCCATCATCAATCGGGAGAAAACGTCCATCTGCGCAACGTTCATTCTACGCTCCTCCATAATGTAAGGCGTGAGGTTGGTCGGGTTAAACATTCCCATATATTGATCTGTTACCAGACCGTTGTTTCCCAAATGTTTTACTGAGAAATCTCTGAATTCTTTTTTAATGTCCATATTATCTGTGGTTGTTTTTAATAATCTTTTATTGAGTTTGCAATTTCTATTCCTTTGCTAAAGTAGGACTTTCTGTCACAAAATACGAAATAATTCGCTGTCTAATTTGTTCTTTAATTGAGTTAAAAGGATTATTTGCTGATAGATTAGCGTTCCATCTTCCTGGTCGTTAAGGGAATTTTTGAGATCGTGAATTAATTTTACAACATATTCTCTTTTGTGACGCAGAACAACGTCTGAGACCATTTTTGGAACGACTTCTTCCTCTGAACTAAAATAGATATTATACTGATTCCAATTGCTGGTCTGATAATTATCTATAAGTGCATTTGCCAGTTTACCGGAAACTTCCTCGTCCATAAAATTGAAGAAAAACTGACCGGAACGCAATTCCTTTTGCTCGATTCCTTCTTTGATTTCGGAAATTATTTTTTGATTGATTTTGAGCTGAATTTCATAATCGTCTTCATTGAGGTGATTCAGTATTTCCTCGATGACCGTAATCTGATAAGCATTTCCTTCGTGGTCTTTTCTTTCAAGAATAAGATCACCATATTTCAACATCAAATCCACCAATTTCTCTTCCAGCATCAAAAGCGGATTTATTGTAATTAATGCTTCCTGAACAACTTCTAACTTCTGAGGAGCTTGTTTTTCCTGAAAGGATGAAGGTTTTCTTTCCTGATTCGGTGTATTTTTGTGAATCTCAAGTTCATTAAACAAACTTTGCTCACTGAGTCCGAACTTATTGGAAACTTCTTTCAGATAAACTTCACGTTTCAAGCCGTTCTGAACAAAGGCAACGGATTTTACAATATCACGGATTGCTTCTGCTTTTTTGATTGGATCGCTTCCTGCATCTCTGAGTAGAATCTCAGCTTTAAAATCGATGAAATCTTTGGCTTCTTTATCGATAAAATTCTCAACAAATTCCTGCGGATGTTTTCTCGCAAAAGAATCAGGATCGTCGCCGTCAGGGAAAAGTAAAACCCGAATATTCATCCCTTCGGAAAGCAACATATCGATGCTTCGGAAACTGGCTTTGATGCCTGCATTGTCGCCATCGAAGAGGATTGTTACGTTTTCCGTAAGACGTTTTATCAGTTTAATTTGTTCCGTTGTCAAAGATGTTCCGGAACTCGCCACCACATTTTCGATCCCCGACTGATGAAGGGAAACGACATCCATATAACCTTCCACCAAAAGGCAGAGATTCTTTCTGGAAATGGCCTGTTTACCTTGATTTAGTCCATAAAGAACATTAGATTTATGATAAATTTCGGTTTCAGGAGAATTGAGATATTTCGCTGTTTTGACATTATTCTTGAGAATCCTTGCACCAAATCCTAAAACACGACCTGAGAAACTATGGATTGGAAAAACAACTCTGTCACGAAATCTATCAATCCCTGAGGGTGAATTTTCCGGAAAGATGGAAAGTCCGGATTTTTCTAATATTTCCTTGGAATAGGCTTTTTCAAGGGCAAATTCGGTGAAGGCATTTTTCTTTTCCGGCGAATATCCGAGCTGGAATTTTTTGATAATATCATCCCGAAGTTCTCTTTCCTTGAAATAAGAATAAGCGATCATTCTGCCTTCCTCAGATTCCCAAAGCTGATCCTGGAAAAAATCGTTGGCAATCTCGTGTATTTTGTACAAAATATCACGTTCCGTCTGCGCTTGTATTTGTTCTTCGGAATATTCTTTTACATCTTCTTTGATTTCGATTCCATACTTTTTCGCAGCGTGGCGAAGCGCTTCCGGATAGGTGAAATTTTCGATTTCCATCAGGAAAGAAATTGCGGTTCCACCTTTTCCTGTGGAGAAATCTTTCCAGATCTGCTTGCTTGGAGAAACGACAAAACTCGGCGACTTTTCTTCGTGAAAAGGACTCAGACCCTTGAAGTTGGAGCCGGCCCTTTTCAGTTGAACATATTCGCCGATAATTTCTTCAACACGGATGGTGGAGAAAATCTGGTCTATGGTTTCTTTTGTAATCACGAGGTAAATTTATAATATTTAAAGTCTGGAAACAAAAAAATCCCCAGATGGAGATTTTATATTTATTTCAAATTTTAAAAAAAATTACGACGACCAATATTTTCTAAAATTTTTCGCACATCATTGTATAAAAATACAGTACCGTTGGCGTTGTCTGCATGGTTCTTGGAAGCAATGTCAATCTATAAAGGTTTTTGTCGCCCGGATAAGAAATGTAAATCTCATCCAAAGAATTGAGAATACGTCCTGAAGGATCCAGCGAAACCCAATCGTTTGACGTGTCGTAAACGGCAGGTATATTTGTAGTGATCGTATTATCTCCGTAAAATGAATTAGCCCCGGAATTTTGCTTATGAATCCTGCTGTAGTAGATTGTTGTACCGGAAGTGGGAGCTGTCGACAATCTCATTTGAGGTTCAGGACCTGTGTTGAATCTGAACTCAAATTTACCGCACTCCATCGTCCTGTCAATATCGGGCGCGTTGGAAAAGACGATTACTTTTTTGTTTTCCAGAAATACACTTTCTATCTGATCCCGGATTCCGTCTTTTGTCCAGGCTCCTATTTCACCAGAAGAATTAGCTACCAATATCTTATTATATGCTGCATCATTGCTCTTGTCTGTAGTTGTTACCACTTTCAGATCACCATTGACGTCTAATGTTTTGTCCGGAGACTGCGTTCCAATACCTACTTGTGAAAATAGTAATACCGAATATCCAATTGTAAAAAAAGTAATTATTTTTTTCATCTTATAAAGTCTGTATATAGAATTTTTCACAAATTAAACTGAAGGTATGGTTGCTGTCTGTGTTTGCAAGCCTCGTAAGGGTAAGGCGGTAAAGGTTGTTCTGTTTCGGCAGAATGATGGTGTAGATCCTTACTGTATTATTTGAATTGAATAATTCCGGATCTAAAGTCTGATAAGTGGAATAATTGGCTAATGTAAAATTAACAGTATCATTGAAGTAATTGTAATAAGTACTCGTCCATCTTTTTATCCCATAATCCAGTTCGAAAGCGGTAGAATTGATTGAATTAAAAATCGCATTGCTGTTTAGTTTGAACTCAGCAATATTCGAACTATTAATCCTGAATGTCATATCTCCGCAACTGCATTCTTTTGTATCATCTGGAGTAGGCGCGAGATAGATACTTCGCTTTACCTCTACGTTATTGACATCAGATTGCATAAAAGAAGAAGCAGTAATGTGATCCACATTTCCGTTATCCTTATTGACTGCCATGATTTTCGGGAAATTGCTATCATTGGTAACATCCGGGAGTGTAGCCAACCTCAGATTACCATTGACGTCAAGCTTACGTGTGGGATTTTCAGTATTAATCCCTACATTTTGATTTTGAGATATTGCATAGATACTCATTAATGTAAAAAGCAATAAAGTAATTTTTTTCATATTTAGAATTTTTCACAAGTAGCAGCAAAATCCCAGCTGAGTACAACCGGAGATCCTATTTTTTGCCTCACTCTGTATATTGTAAGCCTGTAAAAATTGGGGTCATTCGGATATTGGAAATGCATGATATTCTGCTCAGAATCTGCTACATTTGCCTCTGCAAATTCCTGTGGTATATTGTAATTTTCGGGATTGAAAACAAATGGTACAGTGGCCGGATCATTTGAAGCGTGACCTTGAAAAAACTGGAATCCGTTGCCGTCCCAATTCTGCTCCATACTCATAAATATGTCTACTGAAGAAGCAGGCTCATCTGCCAATCGGAATTTAATACGTGAATCAACACCGGAATCAAATAAAAAATAAAACTTCCCACATTTTAGAATTTTGCTGGGATCTCCATTTTCCGTGCTCATATTGAATAATTGACTGTAGGCTTCCTTGTTAGCCTCATCCGGATCAGAACTATTTGGCAGCAAATTGCTTTTTGAAACATAATCTATATTTCCATCCGCATCCTCGGCAAGAATTCTATCATAAGATAGCAACTCTGACACATCTGTCATCTGCCTTATCTTCAGATCGCCTGCTACGTGCAATGTTCTGGTAGGAGAACTTGTATTAATCCCTACCTGTGCACAAACTGACTGAAATAACATTATTCCTAACAAAAGAATAAATTTTTTATTCATACAATATTTGGTTTTATAATTAAAAAAACAATGTAAATGCAAGACAATCATCAATACTACATTATTTTTGCAAAAATAATAATATAATTGATACATTATGACATCGTCCAAAAAATTATTTTTATGTTAATATTAAAGTAAATAAATGAATACTATTTTCGGAATAAGCTATTTTTGCAAAAAAAAATAAATGAGGTTATTTATTGATGCATTGAATGAGTGGGATGAGGTTGTAAAGCAAATTATCCCGGAAATCAAACATCCCATTTTGTTATTAAAAGGAAATCTTGGCGCAGGCAAAACAACTTTTTCTCAATTTCTTCTTAAAGAATTAGGAAGCCAGGACGAAATTTCGTCACCAACCTACTCAATCGTCAATGAATACGACACTCCAAAGGGAAAAGTTTTCCATTTTGATCTGTATCGATTAAAATCTGTTGAGGAAGCTTACGATTTCGGAATCGAGGAATATCTGGACAATTGCTACCTTTCTATCATTGAATGGCCGGAGATTTATATGGACGAATTGGAAGGTTATGATTTTCACATAATGACTATTAACAATACAGATTCCGGAAGAGAAATCGAATTTAATTAACCTTACACTAAATTGTTTTATCTTTGTTCTTTATTTTTGATTAACGATTCATTTTTATGAGCAGTACATCCACCATATTTACGCCTTTTACAGAAGAAGATCTGATGCCGAAGGAAGAAAAACTTGAAGTTGTAAAAAAGGGAAAAACATTCAGCATCGGAATCCCGAAAGAAACCTGTCTGAACGAAAAAAGAACGTGTATCATTCCGGACGCTGTTCAGATCCTTGTTAATAATGGTCACAGAGTCATCATAGAAGCCGGAACTGGTCTTGGTTCCCATTACTCGGATTTACTGTATTCTGAGGCTGGCGCAGAGATAACAGACGATCCAAAAGTGGCATTTGCCCAGGATTTAGTTTTAAAAATTAACCCACCTACAGAAGAAGAAATCGACTATCTAAGGCCGATGACTTATTTGATTTCCGCTTTGCAGATCAACCTTCGGGATAAAGAATATTTCCTGAAATTGGCTTGTAAAAAAGTCAATGCGATTGCTTTCGAATTCATTACGGATGAGTATAAGCAGCTTTCTCTGGTAAGATTAATCGGGGAAATCGCAGGTAGCGTTTCCATATTGTATGCATCAGAACTTTTGGCAATGTCCAACGGATTGATGCTTGGCGGAATTACTGGAGTCCGTCCGACAGAAGTTGTCATTCTGGGCGCGGGAATCGTTGGAGAATTTGCTACAAAAGCTGCAATCGGACTTGGTGCAAGCGTTAAAGTTTTTGATAATTCACTTTCGAAGCTTCGAAGACTTCATACTTTGGTTGACAGCCGCGTTCCGACATCTATCATTGATCCTAAAGAATTAACCAAATCATTAAGGAGAGCCGACGTTGTAATCGGTGCTTTACCAAGACTCAACCTGCCACCAATCGTTACCGAAGATATGGTCATGAAAATGAAAAAAGGAAGCGTCATCATCGACATAACAATCGATAACGGAAAAGTAATCGAAACTTCGGAACTCACAACCACAGAGAATCCTTTCGTTATAAAACACGGCGTGATCCATTGCGGATTACCAAACCTAACTTCGAAAATGCCAAGAACTACTACGAAAGCTGTGAGCAATTTCTTCCTAAGTTATCTTCTAGGCTACGACGAAGAAGGCGGATTCGAAAATATGCTGATCCATAAAAGTGAAATTAAGCAATCACTATATATGTACAAAGGCCGACATACGAAACAGTTGATCTGCAACAGATTTGATCTTCCTTACCACGACATTAATCTATTGATTTTCTAAGACCAGACAATGTTCAAAAAACTTAAATTCTATTCCATTGGTCTTATTCCTGGATTATTGATCGTATTTTTTATACTTAATCAAAAAGGAACAACTTGCTCTTATTTTCCGAATGACAGAGTGATTGCAGAAACATTGACCAAAGACTTCATCTATTCTCCGAATTTTCAGGTAGAAATGGAAGTCAATAAAATCTCAGAACAATTCCTAAAAGACAGTATTATTTCTGCAGGAAAAATCGATTTCGACAGAAGTAAAGCTCAACAAAAACCTTGTCCGCAATACCTTCTGCTCTACCCGAAAAACAATCCAAGATTCGAAGTCAACTATTCCAAATGTAAGGAAAATGCAGAATTTACAGGATTAAAAAAAATAAAATAGATCTGTCGATTTAATATTAATTTTAAATCTAATTTCTAAAACTTAACTTCTAACATCTATCCAATGAATGGCAGAAATTTATTACTCCCGGATTATTTGCTGTTTGGAGGGATTTTCGCCATTTTTCTTCTGATCGTTTTATGTTTTTTTCTTTACGGGAAATACAAATCTGCAAATACAAAAAACAAGATTCTCGAGGATAACTACAAAGCCATTGAGAGTAAACTGGAAAACGTCAGGCTGGAACATATCGAGACCAAACTTAATCCCCATCTTTTTAAAAATATCCTGAATTCTGTACAGTCGCACGCTTATCAGACTTACATTTCGCTTGATAAATTGGCCAATATTCTGGATTACATTCTCTACGAAAGCAGCAACAAATATGTCAGCGCAAAAGCGGAACTCGACTTCGCCATGAGTCTGATTGATATTAATAAAATCAAAATCAACCCACTTTTTGACCTTAGGATTAAAACTAAAATTGATAAAGAAGATTCAATTTATTCCGAAAAAATATTCGCGCCATTGATTTCTGTTGATCTAATAGAAAATGCTTTCAAACACACCGATTTTCTTGCTCAGGATTCTTTTATTTCAATTAATTTAAGTCTGGAAAATCGTCAATTCGAAATGAAAGTAAGCAACAAGATTTCCGAAAAAACGCCGATGCAGAAAGAAAACAGCGGTTTCGGAAGCGGTTCTTTTGATCAAAGGCTGAAGATGATTTATAAAAGTCATTACAAACTGACGAAAAGCATTAATAATGATATTTATACCGCTCATTTAAAAATCAATCTGGGAGAATTTTATGATAAAGTGCGTTATACTGGATGATGAATTACTGGCAATCAGTTACCTGAAATTGCTTTGTGACGAATTAAATGTGGAAGTTGTAAAAGCATTCAACGATCCAAAAGTTTTTTTGCAGGAAATTGACAATATCGATTGCGACCTTTGCATTCTGGACATCGAAATGCCGGGAATGAATGGTCTTCAGGTTGCTGAATTGATTAAAGGAAAGAAAATCATTTTTACGACAGCTTATAAAGAATACGCAGCGGAAGCTTTTGATCTGAGTGTAGTCGATTATGTCCGGAAACCAATCAAAAAAGAACGTCTTCAGCAGGCTTTTGAAAAGGTAGAAAAACTCATCATCGAAACAGAAAAAAACAGCTTTTTCGAATGGAACACAAATCTTGGAAAAACCGTAATTCTGACCAACGAAATCGTTTACATAAAAACTTCTGAGATCGACAGCCGCGACAAAGATGTCATACTGAAAAGTGGCTCAGAAATTATATTAAAAAATCTAAGTTTCAAACATTTATCGGAATTATTACCTCAAAAATATTTTGTCCAGATTAATAAAAAGGAAATGGTGAATGTTCAGCTTATCAAGATTTTTTCTGCATCGGATATAATTCTGGATCTAATTTCTGCTGATGGAAATCCTGTAAAACTAACTGTCAGTGAGGTTTTCAAAGATCAGGTTTCTGAAAAATTGATAAGGAAATACTAAAATTAAAATTTCAGTACATAATTCAGTCATTTTATTACATTTCTTAGTGTAAGATGAATTTCGTATTCAAAAACTTCTCAAATTTACATCTTGAAATCAGGTAAAATTTAGATTAATGAATATGAAAAAGTACAGGAATATTATTTTTTACGTTGTTACAATTCTTTTTTTCTCAGGACTCATATATTGGTTTATAGTAGAAGGAAAAACTCTGGAAGCTGGAGAAAACATTGTGATCAAAGAAAATAAGGGATCAATGTGGGACAATTTCTCGGAGTCTTTTATGACCAATCTGCATCATCCTTTAGCACTACTTCTGGCTCAGATCGTTACCATTATTTTTGTAGCCAGGCTTTTCGGTTGGATCTGTATGAAACTGAAGCAGCCATCTGTAATTGGTGAAATGATTGCTGGAATCGTGCTCGGACCGTCATTAGTTGGATTATATTTCCCGGAATTTTCCGCTTTTCTTTTCCCGAAAGAATCATTAGGCAACTTACAGTTTCTTAGCCAGATAGGATTAATTTTATTTATGTATATCGTAGGAATGGAACTGGATCTCAGCGTTCTTAGAAAAAAAGCGCACGATGCAGTTGTCATCAGCCACGCAAGTATTATCATTCCGTTTGCGTTAGGAATTGGATTGTCATATTTCATTTATAAGGAATTTGCGCCGGACGGAATTCAATTCAGTTCATTTGCCTTGTTTATTGCGATTGCGATGAGTATCACAGCGTTTCCGGTTTTGGCAAGAATTGTTCAGGAACGGAATCTTCAGAAAACAAAACTCGGAACCATCGTCATAACTTGTGCTGCCGCAGATGACATTACAGCCTGGTGTATTTTGGCAGCCGTGATTGCGATTGTAAAAGCCGGATCTTTTGCCAGTTCTATTTATGTGATTTTGATGGCGATCGGTTATGTTTTCCTGATGATTAAAATTGTAAGACCTTTCCTGAAAAGAATCGGAGAACTGCAAGCCGGAAAAGGAATTATCAATAAATCAATAGTTGCGATTTTCTTTTTAACATTAATAATTTCATCTTACGCTACAGAAGTTATCGGAATCCACGCTTTATTCGGAGCGTTTATGGCTGGGGCGATAATGCCGGAAAACGTGAAATTCCGAAACCTATTCATCGAAAAAGTTGAAGATGTTGCCCTGGTTTTATTACTTCCCCTATTCTTCGTTTTTACTGGATTAAGAACACAAATCGGATTGCTTAATGACGGTCACCTTTGGTTCATTACAGGATTAATTATACTTACAGCCGTTACCGGAAAATTCATCGGAAGTGCTTTGACAGCAAAATTCCTGAAGATAAGCTGGAAGGACAGTCTTACGATCGGCGCATTAATGAACACGCGTGGCCTGATGGAATTAATTGTTCTGAATATTGGTTACGACCTGGGTGTTTTGAGTCCGTCTATTTTTGCGATGATGGTTATAATGGCATTGGTCACTACATTTATGACTGGTCCTGCTCTCGATTTGATTAATTTTATCTTCAGAAGAAAAAAGGATTTGACTGATGAAGAATCTGATGAAAATGGTGGAAAATACAAAGTTCTTCTATCTTTCGATAATGCCGAATCAGGAAGCACACTTTTGAAATTGGCAGATAATTTCACCAATAAAATGAACGGTAATAAAAGTATTACCGCAATGACTATTGCGCCGGTTGATGAACTCCATGCCTTTGATATCGATGTTTATGAAAAAGATATGTTTGAAAATGTAATCGATACTTCTAATGAACTGAAACTGGAAGTGACAACACTTTTTAAAGCTTCAAATGATATTGAAAATGATTTGGTCAGCATTACAAACAAAGGTCATTATGATTTGCTTTTGGTAATGCTTGGAAAATCAATTTATGAAGGAAGTTTGCTCGGAAAACTGCTTGGATTTACTACAAAAATTATTAACCCTGAAAAATTATTAAATACCGTAAAAGGAAAATCCTATATTTTTAATTCATCGCCATTTGATGATTTTACATTAAGTATACTTGATAAAACCAATATTCCTGTGGGGATTATGGTCGATAAAAAATTCGAAAGTGCAGATAAAATCTTCATTCCGATTTTTGAACTGAATGATTTCTTTTTGGTAGAATATGCAAAACGACTGATCAATAATAACGATTCTCAAGTGATCATTTTGGACGCTGCCGGACAAATCAGAAAAAACACCGAAATCCGTGAACTGATCAGAAATATTGAACATATTGCGCCAAATCACATCACACTTTATAATGAAAAAATCATCGAGAAAGATTTTCTTCAGTCACAGGATTTGATGTTGATCAGCAGCAAAAGCTGGAAAAACCTCATCGATTCCAAAAGCCTATGGTTATCGGACATTCCGTCTACTTTGATTATTTCGAATCCATAATTTTATTTGAGATTTTCAGAATTAATGCCTATCTTCGTTTAGTGAAAACAATGAATACAACATATTATTACGCAATTTTGACCCTCAAAAAGGATTAGGATTCGTATGTACCCATATCAAAACCTCGTCCTGATGACGGGGTTTTTTGTTTTAAAAATTTAAATATTATGAAGAAGATTAGCATCATTGGAACCGGATTGATCGGCGGGTCTATTGCACTGAAATTAAAGAACAAAAACTTCACAGATTTCGTTTATGGAATTGATCAGAATGAAGAACATTTAAACAGTGCTTTGGAACTTAATATCATTGATGAGAAAGCAGATCTCGAAAACGGCGTGAAGAATTCCGATTTAATTATCATCGCCATTCCTGTAGATTCGGCGAGGAGAATATTACCATCGGTTTTGGATTTGATTAATGAAAATCAAACCGTGATGGATGTTGGTTCCACTAAATCTGGAATCGTAGAATCCATCAAAGATCATCCTAACCGAAAACGATTCGTGGCATTCCACCCGATGTGGGGAACGGAAAATTCGGGTCCGCAATCTGCAACCAAAGACAGTTTTGCAGGAAAAGCAGCAGTGATTTGTAACAAAGAAGATTCGGATACTGATGCTTTGGAAATTGTGGAAAATGTGATCGAAAATCTCGAAATGCATCCAATCTATATGAATGCCGATGCGCACGACGTTCATACCGCTTACATTTCGCACATCTCGCACATCACTTCTTACGCTTTGGCGAACACAGTTTTGGAAAAAGAACGTGAAGAAGATACTATTTTTCAGTTGGCGAGTTCCGGTTTTTCAAGCACTGTTCGTCTTGCCAAATCACATCCGGAAATGTGGGTTCCGATTTTCCGTCAAAACAAAGAAAATGTTCTGGATGTTTTGAATGAACATATTACACAGCTTCGAAAATTCAAGTCTGCGTTGGAGAAAGAGAATTTTGATTATTTGGAAGAATTGATCACGAATGCGAATAAGATTCGTGGGATTTTGGATAAGTAGAATTTTTATAATAAGTGAATAAGTGCATCGATTATGATTCAAAAAAGACGAAATAGATGATGACGAGATGTATAGAAAGCGAAATCACTAACGGTGTGACGAACGACTTTGCTCGATATTCCGTCTCATTTTTAAACATTTTTTCTCTGATCAAGCTTAGTCCTAATGCGCCAATCCCGGAAAGTAAAAACCTGAGTGACATCTTACCATATCTGATGTCTCCAAATAGATTCAAAAGATAAGTTGTTGCAAGAGCGTACGAAATTCCGAAAACGAGAGATGTGATTGCTCCTTTTTTGTCATTGACCTTGAAGAAATTAAAAACCTGCAAAGCCGTTCCGAAGATCACACCAAAAATGACACTGAAGAACCAAATCACTTTATTGGAATACAACTCGATAGCGGTTTCATCTTCGCTTAAATTCTTGTCCCATTTGTCATCAATGGTGACATCTTCCATTTCGATTTTCTCTTTTGATCGGATCAGTTGTTCGATGCGTTCGGTTTCGGTTTCTGAAAAAACGTGTCCTCTTTCTTTCAAAATGTCAAAGGCATATCGGATACTTTTTGCGACAAATTTGCTTTCGGGTTTAATGTAATTACTGAGTTCTTTGTTACTCAATTTTTCGATGACTTTTTTACTGACCATATACTTCTGGCAAAATATCTATAAAGGTTGAAACTGCAGTCCGGCTTGAGTGGAAATCCTTTTTTGCGGCTGGAAAAGCTTAGGCAAAAAAGATTGGGAACGGAAGACGGAAATAGCTGCCCAAAAATTATTTATCAAACTGATTCGGATGCAGTTTCTTAATCTCATCCACAGTTCCAAGAACTTTATCTTTCAACGAATTTTGGTAAATTTCTAATTTCCGGGAAACTTCGGAATCTGAAGTTCCGATGATTTTGGCAGCGAGAATTCCGGCGTTTGTCGCTCCATTTAATGCAACTGTCGCAACGGGAATTCCGGATGGCATTTGCAAAATCGATAAAACAGAATCCCAACCATCGATGGAATTTGAAGATAAAATCGGAATACCAATCACGGGTAAAGTGGTACAACTGGCAACCATTCCCGGAAGATGTGCCGCGCCGCCAGCACCTGCAATAATGACTTTCAGGCCTCTTTCCTTCGCTGTTTTTGCGTAATCGAACATTCTTTCGGGCGTTCTGTGCGCAGAAACCACGGTAAGTTCATAAGGAATTTCGAGAGATTTCAGAAAATCTGCTGCTTGCTGCATAATTGGGAGATCGCTTTGGCTGCCCATTATTATTCCGACCATTTTTAAAGTTTTATTAGATGTCCAAAGATAAAGATTTATGAGTAAAACTCGGGATTTTGGAATATCTTTGTTTTTAATTCTTTAGGCTTGACTTCCAAAACCATTATCTGTATTTTCATCGTCGCCATCGTCTGGGGAACGACTTTTCTGGGCATCAAGATCGGGGTAGAAACTGTTCCGCCTTGGTTTGTTGCAGGATTGCGTCAGTTTTTGGCTGCTTTGATTCTTCTTCCCATCTTACTTTTCAAAAAAGAACTGAAATGGATTGGCTGGAAAAATCTTTCAATTCAAATTACACTTTCTTCACTGATGCTGATTGGTGCAAATGGCTTAACGACTGTTGCAGAGAAAGATCTGACTAGTAGTTTAACATCATTAATAAGTGCTCTTTCGCCAGTTTTCATCTTTATTGCAAGTATGATTATAGGGTTGGAAAAATTTACTTTCCGAACGATGATTGGTCTTCTGATGGGACTTTTTGGTGTGGTTTTTATTTTCTGGGACGGAATCAATGATCTTGGAAATCCGGATTATAGAAATGGTTTGTTGATTTTACTTTTAGCCATTGTCTGCTGGGGTGCAGGAACGATCTACACAAAAAAACTGACTTCTGAGAAAAATAATTTGTTCTTCAATCTTTTCTATCAATTTGCTTTTGCAGGAATTGTGCAGTTGATTTTTGCATTTCTATTTTCCGATAAAATTGATATTGACAGCTGGTCTGTAAAAAGTATTTCGGCAATTGTTTATCTGGCAGTTTTCGGTTCTGTGACAGCGTTTTTCGCTTATCATTATTTATTGAAAACATTACTGCCGACACAAGTTTCTATCTTGTCTTATGTGAATACGATCATCAGTATTTTCCTCAGCTGGCTGATTCTGGGTGAGACCATTTCTGCAAAATTCCTTTTGGCAACTGTGTTTATCATTGGCGGGGTTTTCATCATCAATTACAAACCGGGAATGCTGAAAAGAAAACCAAGGCACAGTAAAAATTAAACAAATTGTATTGATTTATTTGATACTTTTACATTGATACTATTATCCAAACTATTTAAAACAAAACTATTTTATAATGAAAAAAATTATTGTAACAGCTTCTGCAGCTGTATTGTTGTTCGCAACATCGTGTACTAAACAGGAAAAAACCGTTGTAACTGATGAAAATAAAGACACGCTTGCTGTCGTAAGTACAGAAACCAGAACAATGACAGAAACCGAAGCGAAAGAAAAAGTTGACAAAGCACAAGCTGACCTAGATGCTGCCATCAAAAAAGGAGATAAAGAAGCAGAAACGGCTGCACGACAAGCGTTAGCAGATGCAAATCTTGCG
>Ga0247808_10000630_pt1 | contig 16824 bp, 14 predicted proteins | sample UWRJL089202R1_FD_179914 | JGI IMG/M metagenome (GOLD analysis project Ga0247808, IMG submission 179914) | Plant litter microbial communities from Arlington Agricultural Research Station in Wisconsin, United States - UWRJ-L089-202R-1 | ecosystem: Environmental > Terrestrial > Plant litter >... | reverse complement strand
ATGACCCGACTCCCGGGCGGCGACAAGCAATGGATCTCCCCCAGCGGACGCATCCACCGCATCCCACCCCACAACCGCCTCTCCCCCACCTTCGTCGAAGCACTCAGAGATCAACCCGACAAAGCCGACCCGACCCCGCCGACTACCGACGCTTGGAACACCGCCGCCAACCCGGACGAAGAGCCACCGTTCTAGAAGAAGGATCGCGGCGTCGGCCAGCGCGGAGAGCAACGCCTTCACCTGACAGCTCCTCCGCTCCGGGACAGGTCACCGTGCCACGCCACAGGCATCGACTTGACGACGAGACGCCCTCCCGAAGGAGAGGGTCTCGTGTTTGTCGTTCGTCGGGCTGACAGGATTCGAACCTGCGACCCCCTGCAGGGTTCAAACCCTGTTATTGGTCGCTGCCGAATGTCTCCGAAAACCCTCGGATTCCCTTATGTTTACAGGGAACCGGGCGGTTCACTGGCTTCGATTGTACGCGGTCGCGTCGACTCGGTCACGGTCGTTCTTGATGGGTTCTTGATGGGTAAATGATCGCCATTTGAACCGCTTTTGGCGCTGCGGGGCGGCCGCCCAACCTCTCCATGCGGCCGCGTCTGAAAGTAGGACCGTGCTGGGCACCTGGGCCGGATTTTACGAGAAGAAGGGTCGGAGGTGCTCGCGGAGTGCAGGGTCGCTGACGTACACGTATGTGCCCAGGATGCCGCGGGTGAGCAGGACCGCGTAGATGTTGCTGATGAACCGCAGCAGGTCGGTATCGGAGTACGTCTTACCCGATGTCTTGTTGTTCTCTTTCCCCTTCGCATCGAAGTAGGAAGCCCGGTCGATGACCAGACCGTGCGCTGGGTCGAATCGTAGGTCGGGCCCGATGATGACGCCTGCGTAGTTCAGGTCGTAGCCCTGCACGGTGTGGATGGAGCCGACTTCGTCCAGGGATTTCGGCGAAGCGATCCAGTCCGACTGGGTGCTGTTCCACCGGAACGAGGTGCCGTCGATTTCGATGTCGTACGTCGTCTTGTCTGTCTTCGTTTTCCACGGCCACGCATATCCGGCGACAAGGCGCGACAGCCCTGATTCGGCGTCTCTCTTTCGGATCTCGTCGCGCATCTCGGTGATGCTGTCGAACATGCGTAGGTCGTAGTCGCCGAAAGCGTCGGCGGAATAGGCGGCCGGAACGCTCGAGGATGCGGCTGTGCCGAGCATCTGCCTGACGTAGGAGACGTAGTCGGTACCGGCTTTCACCCGCATCTGCGAGATCAACGGATAGTGGCGGTGTTCCATTTTCGCCGTGGCGACGAGTTCGTTCAGCAGTTCGGGTGGCAGGTCTGCCGGGCGGACGCTCTGGGCGGCATCAAGCAGGAAGATCTGGTGGTGGCTTCTTTCGAGTATCCAGTCGAGTTGCGTCTTGGTCTTGTCGTCGAATCCGAAGAGCTTCGTGGTGATGTCGATGAACTTCTTGTTCTGCACACCCGACGGCTGGTTAGCGCGCTGGTTGAGGCGATGCGACTCGTCCACGATCAGGAGATCGAACTTCACGTCGGACGCGCCAACGTCGAAGGCGGTCATCACCATGTCGGGCGACAGACCGGGGGTCTTTTTGAAGACCTTCTTGATTGAGTTCCGCAGCGACTGTTGGGGAACGACGAGGCCGATGTGCAGACCGACGAGGAGATCCGAGTAGCCGGCGGCGAAGAAGTCGGCGAACATCGAGTCGCTGTCGAGGTCCTCTGGCTGCTGGGACGTCGCGATGTCCGATATTAGCTTCAACAGATAGATGCCGATTACCGTTTTCCCCGTTCCCGGCTCGCCTTGCACGACGATTGTGCTGCCCACGCCGGTTTTACGGTCCTCGAAATAGCCCTCGAGGATGCTCTCGACCGCCACGCCCTGGTCGGTTGTCAGAGCTTTGAACGGGGACAGTTTGAACAGGTCGCTGTTCTCGATCTCCGGAATGGTGCGGGTGAAGACACCGTCGTCCTTGAGCTGGTCGAAGACGTCTCGGAACGTATCACGGTACAGATCGCGGTCGAAGTAGTCGCCCTCGGTGATACCGTCGTTGCGGTTCAGCACCCGGTATGCGCCGTCGCCGGCGAGCATCCTGATGAGGAACGACTCCAAGTCCAGACACACCGACTTGTTGAACCTCTCATCGAGGACGACCCGAAGTGTGCCGAGGTGCTGCTTGTCGGCGGATTCGAGATGCTGACGCATCCGCGCCGCCGCGTTCCGCGACTCCCCTACGTACACGTCACTGCTCGCCGAGGCACTCGTCACCATGCTCGTTCCGTCCAGGACGTAGACCACGGGCCAGTCGGTGTGCCGACGATTTAGTGCGGCCCACGCTGTGACGGACTCCTTACTGAATGGAATCCGGTCTATCTCAAAGGGCGTCATATTTAGTACTGCGTCCCCGCGCCCTATCCGCCGGATATTTCGCCCGTGTCAGCTCGAGCTTGTCGAGCACGATTTGGTCGGGGTCGACGCCGAGTCGATCGGCGAGAAGCAGACAATAAGTGAGGACATCAGCCAACTCCTCCTTTGCGGCATCGGTATCCGCGTCTGCGTTCCACTGGAAGCACTCGAGCAACTCGGCAGCTTCGATCGAAATGCTCTTCGCAAGATTCTCCGGAGTGTGGAACTGTGCCCAGTCGCGTTCGGCGACGAACGTGCGAAGCGCGTCGCGGACTAGAGGATCGGTCATCTGGTCAACGTATCAGGAACTGGATATTCGCTCTCATCGAGATTCCCTGCCATCGGCCGCCACGAGGCCCGAGCAACGCATGTGAGTCGACCGAAGCAGAGCGCACGCGGGTCCGCCGGCCATTGCGCGGGTCGGGTCAATCACCTGGACCGCCGCAGCAAAACGAATGGTTCGAAGGGATAGGGCCTGCGTTGGCCTCAGCGATATCGACGCCCGCTCTCGCGCTCAGCAGCATTCCGTATGGAACGGTTTAGATCGACAATCGAACGCACCACGGGCGCCCACTTGCCGTCCATAAGCACTGTGCGCGATCGGACCAGGCCGCTCAGCGCGGTGAGCACGTTCGTAGTCGCCCGGGGTGATCCACAGACCCGCCGGACGCACTCTGAAATGTCGTGGCCTTCATTAACGGGCCGGATGATCTCGACTGTCCTAACAACATCACGATCGACTATTCGGACCTGAAATGCCTCCGGCTTACGAGCTCGTCTGTCGTCGTGCGCTGCCTTGCGACAGCGGGGTCCACAGAAGACACGCGGTCGCCCGGTGCTCGCGGCCGGCGGCAGCGTCGCGCCGCACCGAATGCAAATGGTCGGAGGGACCTGTCGGGTGGTGGTCTTCTGCACGTCACTCATGCTCGGAAGGTGCGCCAAGTCGCCCCGTTTCGTCACCGACGAAACTGGCTGGTCCTCGATCTGCAAGAGGCGTGGAAACGCATGAGGGTTATGAACGACGGTGGTCCCAGCTCCCGCTGGCTGTCAATTTGGCAAGCAAATTTGACCCGGCGCAATTGACATCGGATCTGTCGCAACGACCCTAGTCACGCTGTCGGCCTGAGACTAGCCGCCTCGTTAGGATCATAATTTGGAGCCGGACGCGACTGGCCGATTTCTGAACAGTGATTGAAAGCTGGAGCGATATGAATGTTGAACAGATCATCACCGGGTTGCTCGCCATAGCTCCACTCGTCGCCGTGGCTGTTAGCATTTGGATCGGATCAAATACCAGTGCCCGGCTGACCAACGCCGAAAAGATTGGTGGCATCGTTTCGCAGCTCGATTCCACGCACGAACCAGAACTCCGCAGTGCGCTGATTGAGGCGCAAGAAGATCTCTTGCTTAGCTACGTACGACGACACAGATGGCGATTCGGATCAGCTGGGAGGATTTTGCAGCCGGCCGCTTGGACTCTGGTCGGAATCGTGTCAGCCGCAATCCTGCAATTTTCAAACTGGTCAGAGTCGTTTGGAATCCTTTGGGTGTTGGCAACAGTCGGCATCTCGCTTGGATTCATTGGTTTCGCTCGTGTCAAGTGGATTCGCCTTTGGTACAAAGACGATGGAAAGAGCTACTTGAGCCACCGTGCCTCTGACTAACCGATCCCCTATGCCGAAACCTGGACATGAGATGGTCCACGGAACCGACATCGCTAGTAACGTCTATAGGGTCAATTCATGGAACTAGAAATCTCAGCGAGCCCGCGGGCAACGTGGGTTTGGGCGAACACGGTCGAACACGCTGAGGAGCTGCGCAAAGTCTTGGCGGCTTCCCGTTGCGTCGCATCCGCTGCGACCGGCAGGAATTCAGAAGCGCGTGTGCTTGATCTTGACATGGGTGTCGATGGACTCAATGGCCTTGAGGCGCTTCAGCGTTCCGGGTACACGTTTCGGTGGCACTCCGGACAACACGTGTTGAACCGATCATCAAAGCTGTTCGGGCTCGCCGTGGCCGACGCGGATGAGGAAGTCGACATTGGCTGAGCGGCTGCGCGAGGGCGCGAAGCCTGCGTCGAAAGACCATTTAGACCGACACTTCCACTACACGTGCCATCGCGACCGCGCCGCCGCGCTTGCCGCCTAGAGTACGTCGGGAAAATCGCACGACCGCCAGACGATCTGCAATCCTAAGCCCCCTGCTCCAGGCGCGCGCCTAAGTACCTAGACTCGTTTAGGAGAATCGTTTGTGGAAGTTTTGATCGTTTCCAAGCGTATTTGTGACCCCGTGAGGGCGCGGGAGTCCGACTCATGTACGAGGGCAAGGGACGGAAGAATTTCTTCAAGCGCCGCCTCGTCAGATTTACTTATCTGCGCGACGAGACCGGGCGTCTTCAGCCGACGACGGTCACGTCCAGCTTGAAATAATGAAAATACCAACCGAGTAAGAGGTCCAATGTCAGTCTCCGTATTCGAACCTGGTATGGGTCAAGATGAGTCCGAACTGGCGCGACACAACGAGTACGCAGGTTTCGTTGACTATAGAAACGGACTCGACCGTGATTTCCTGGCGTCTATCCCATCACGGATTGAGGACGAGAATCAGGAGATCCGGACTCAGATCGACGCGGGAAAAGTGTTCGTCGTGAATGGCCCACATCACCTCGTGCACACGGTTGACTGCACCCACGTTGCACACCAATTTGACCGCGAAGCGCAATGGCGAGAGAGAGCGCAGGCACAGGTAGACGGAGCGCACTACAGCCTCGGAGGACCATCGGGAAGGGTGGGTCGCATGCCTCGTCTAATGAGCCGCGTTGAACTCGAATCGCTTACCCGCTATTCGACCTGTGCGCACTGCGGGCCGGACGTCACGCATCGAGTGAAAAACTCGGTCGGATCGGGGCGCAGAGTGGGACGAGTCGGCGCGTTCAACGCCGGACACATTGGCCGCCAGATTGAGAGCACTGACGGAGAGCCGCTAGGGCACGTAGTGCGGGTTGTTCAGATTCACGATAGTGCCGGTAGTCGAAGCATCATCTCAACGACTACAAGCGATCTCGAGGTCGACGCTGAATACAAGATTTGGATCGTTGAGAGGAAGTTCGCAACGTAAGCAGTCAACGCATTCGTCGTTCGATGTGCTTGTCACTTGGACGGGAGCACGAATACGTGCAGTGCACACTGACCTCGCGATCTACCTAGCGGCATCGTTTGATTCGTTAATCGACAGCATTGACTGACTGAACTCCGAGGAGGGTTTCAGCGCCGGCAAGTTCCGTGACTGATAGCGGGCTAAGGGACAAGACTGCGAGCCCACTCATTGCCCGGGACAAGCAGACGTAGAGCAGCTTTCGGGTCTTCTCGTAGCGCTTTACGTTGGATTGATCGCCCGAAAAGACATCAGCGAACTTGTAGTGGTTCCAGAGGGCGTCGTCGATGATGACCAGCACGTTCTCGTACTCTTCTCCCTTGACCCCGTGCTTTGTGGAGAACGGCGTGTGGTCGTTGGTGAAGCGTTCGAAACTAACGACTTCCGAGTATGGCACCGCCAGCAACATCGCTTGAAAATCACGTTTGGCTTGAGCCTTGTCGGTGAGATCGTCCTTCACGTCGACAATCGATTGTTCGAATCGGGTGACTTTGGCGGGAACGCGAATCAAGGCACTGGACTTTGCGAACGCCAGCATATCCGCAACGGTTTCCGACTCGCGAATCTCCAGTATCCGCTTCATGAAATCGAATACCACCTGCTTGTCACTATGCCTCCGAACGCGATAGCCGGCCTGGCCAAGAAGCGTTAGGAATTCGCCAGTCCGACCACTCGTGTATGCCTCAACGATTTGTTCAATGTTCGCGAAAAACTCGGCATAAGCTTCCTCGCGCTTGTTGAGTCGATCATTCCCGAAAGACAATTTCCCATATGCTGCGAGCAGTTGTGAGTACCCAACTTCGCGTGCAATTCCGCGATGAGTGAGGACCAGTACTTTGGTGTTGTCTTCTGCCCACCCGTGGGCTTCAAGCTGCGTCATTACGGACCCGTATGAATTCGGATCGCCAGTCGCCGAAATAAACATATGCACGTCGCCTTCAGCGTTGTCACCAGCTGGGACCTGTTGAAGGTCGGGACGCAGGCGGTTCAGCGCAGAGATAACGGCTTTTGAACACCTGTAGTTCTCCAGCTTTGTTATCTTCTTCAGATCTGCACGAGTCGTTATGTCGTCAAGGTCAGAGGAGTAGATCTGCTGCATAGAATCGCCGAAGAACCCGACGACTGGCTTTCGTGCTGTAGTTGCGTACTGCTCTATCAGGAGCTCCACCACGGATTTTGATGTGTCCTGGTATTCGTCTACGAAAACGTACGGATATTGGTCGGCCAGAATTCGGGCGATTTTTGGGTACTCGCTAAAGAGCGCCTGCGACAACGCAAGCACGTCGTCGTGAAAAAGTTCGCCGCGATCAAAATGGCGCCCGTACTGCCCATATGCGATCGGAAGATCTTCGATAATAGTCTCAAGGTCAGCGATGGGACTCTTTGTGTTGGCGGCATTTAGCTGCAGCACTCCGGCTTTCAACTCGGTCTGGAATTTCGAGATGACGCTCCACAGGAACTCGTGAATGGTACCGACAAACACCAAGGGATTCTTGTCAAGTCGGGAGAGAATTTCATTCTTAGCGACATTCGTAAACGTGATGCAAGCTACGCGTTGGCCTTGGCTTTCTAGTTGATGGCCATGCTCCTCGACGACGTATCGCAGAGTCTCGATAAGGGAGCTAGTTTTGCCCGACCCAGCACCTGCCTCAACGACGAAGGAGCTGCGGCCAACGATTTGCTCAATTATCTTGTCTAAGGTGTTGTGTTCAGCCATTCGAGTCCCTCTCTTATGTAGCGAGGCGTGGTCCAGCCATCCAGCGTCAAGATGTCAAACGCAAAGTCCGTCTTCTTTTTGATCCCACCAGCGATCGCATAAGACTGGGACTGTATTTCAGCAGCGGTCAAGTGAACCGTTCCGTTCATCAGCAACGGGGTGACGGAGAGCGTTTCTTTTGTGGCGGCCAGGACTGAAGTATTTGCGAGAATGAAGGCTTCCTCGAAGCTGCGCCCAGTCGCGCCTCCGACCGTTTCCGGTACTTGAAAGGCGACGGCCACTCGTCCGACAATTTTTTGCGTCGAAGTCGCCGCCAATAATTTGTCTATCGTTCCGAGTTCGGGAATCCACTTCACCAGCGTCTGATTGCTTGTACTGAGGCCAGGCGCGACCTTTGCAGCTTTTCGTGCGTCTGCTGGGTCGACAGAATCGATATCGGTAATCACTAGGGTCTGAACGTTTAGGAACTCCAAGAGTCCTCGGAAAAGATGCGCATAGGCTCCCCCGACTTCAATTACCGAAACATATTGGTGGAGGAGATCTTCTGCGACCGCATCAATCATCTGAGGCAATAAGAGACGCTCGACTGCGCCCTCCACGAGGATCGCCTTGTCCGCGAAGAACAGATCGCACCTAGCAAGCACCATGTACTTGCGCAGGAACGTGACCACTTCTGGGTTTTTGGAGTCCGTCTCGCTTTCGAAGTCGCTGAGGTCTCGCACGATCAGCGGATTAGTCGAATTGTCGAAATAACGAATACAGCTAAAACCACTCTCCGCGACGATATGCGACGAGTGCGTGGTCACTATGGTTTGGGCGTTCCATTCGGCCTTGCTCTGTACGAACTTCGCGATGTTCTTGATGAACACATATTGCATCTGCGGATGCAAATGAGCTTCGGGCTCCTCCACGAAGATCAACTGAATCGGGGGCTTGGGAATGAGACGTTGCAGTTCCTCGTAGAAAGAAATGAACTGAAGAATCGTGAAGATGAGCTTGGAGTAGCCCAGACCGTTGTGGGCTTCGGGTAGCCGCGTGCCCGATCCAGCATCGGTGTAATACAGGTGAGCGTTCCCGGCAATCAGCTTGATAGCCTCAAATTCGGACACAACCGATAGGTCCGGCAGCTTCCCAATTCGTCCAACGCCGAAAACTTTCAGGTCATCAAAAATGCTCTTAAAGAGGTCCTGATACTTGACGTCGAGATCTGTCGCCACAGATTCCAGGAGTTCAGTGATCTCGTCCACGACCGTGTTGTCATCTTCATTTGCCTTGTAAAAACTTTCGAACCCCTTTGACAGTCCGTGGTTGGTGTCGGATGACAGGTCATCGAATTGATTTTGCGCGTAGATGTAGTTCACAACGATCAGAGCCTGTACTTCGCTCTCGGTTACCGTCGTTGAGTTCAAACGGTTTATGGCGTCGACCGCGTCGAACCGAGCGTGAAAAAAGCGTCTGAAGTTTTTGCGCACGAAGGCGATGAGATCAATAGCGGCTTTCTTGTTCGCGGCGTGATACTCCTGAAACAACTTTTGCGGGGCGTCAACTTCCAGTCGGCATACGACTGTCGCATCTTTCCGAGTTGGATCGAGATCCAAAATGAACGGAGACAATGCCGTTAGCTCATCGTTGTCCTCATAGACGACAGTCAGCTCCAGTTCTATGGCCGCGAGTTCCCCGCGGTAAAGCGTTTCGTTCTCGGCGACTCCATCAAGATCCTTGCGCTCGCGCGCTGCCTCGGCCATGTCGTAGTGCACCAAGGCATCAGCGAAGCTCGCTTGCGCACTTAGGGACAAGTCGTCGAAATTGAAACGCCCCTTATCTGGGCCGAAGAATTTTCGAAACACTTCGACCAGCGAGGTCTTTCCGCTGTTGTTGCGGCCGACGATCATCGTAGTCTCGCCATCGAAAGCGACCTGCGCGTCTTGAAGTAACCGGAAATTCTTAATGTGCGCCCTCGTGACCTTCACAGCGCCTCCTCGTCGAGTCTTGTATCCCGGACAGTTGAACCGAAGCGTAAGCAAGTCTCGCGTTCTACGTTCAGTATGGCAGTTGACATGCCGCGCGCCACGCGGAGCCTGCGTACAGCTCACCGACGCAGCGCTCGGTGGTTTCCTTCGCGCCGGAGGGACAACAGACAAGAGCGCCCGGGGCGTCTAAGGAGCCAGGATCACCGCTAACGCAAGCCTGCGTTCGTTTTCCTCCAGTCCGGCGGTTAGCGCGAGAGCAAACTTCGCTGCCGTCTGACCATCGGTTTGTATGGATACCTGGCTGAGCATGCGTTGGAAAGCATCACGGAAGACGTCGTCCCAGCCCGGACCCACCTCGGCACGTGCCGCGCCCACGATGAATGTGAGTGAGGACGGACTCAACCATGGTTGTATGAGCAGCCCGTTCAAAAATATGACTCTATTGTCGTGCGCACTCGAGGCATCGCTGGTGATATCCCCCAAATATTTGAAAGCGACCCCGGCCCATGTGGCCACCTGATCCGGTAAGGCGATCACAGCGCCCATAGCCCGCACTATGAAATTGATCTTGTCCTGCGCGTGACCGGGGCCACCGTGCCTGATCGCTATTGCCAAACCTTGCGGAGCCATCTGGTCCAAGCGACCGACTGCGTCGAAAACTGCCTCTCGATACGCGACACCTACAGTCCCGTTGTGAATGAGGTCGACATCGAGAGCGTTGCCAAGAACTTCGGATATGGTGCCTTTTCTGCGCAAGTATGCGACGAGGCTTGGTGTGTCGAAAACGAGGGCACCCGCTTCCGTTGCGACAGCCCGAGTGGCAGCATCGTCGCACCACAGTGGTGTGTCTGTTCGCGCGGCAAGGTCCAGGGCGGTCATCCAGGTGTCGTCGTCGCTCTCGAGAGTCTTCGCTATTTCTGAGACAAGCGGGCGTCCTGCCTGGCGGTTCGAGCGACGGAACCACTCAACTAGACGAACACTGTTTAGACGTTGGACTTCATGTTCAATGGGATCGCTGCGCCGGAATGACATTTTGCCATTTTCTGTTCCGTGGAACAGGCTTCCCCCCGGATCGCGATTGAAGCTTTCGCGGGCGGCGCTAGCGTCCAACATCTGTTCCGATGTAGTAACGAGGCCTGGGAACCTGGCCGCTAAAACGCCTGAATGCTCTTCTGATAAGAGCGTGAGAGTGAACAATGCCGTCACGTCCGCAACGGCCCCTACTTCAAGAGCAGCTGCAATGGCTTTATCCTGATCGCCTGGCGACGAGGAGCCCGCAAACCGCGGGGACTTATGGAGCAAGTTGAGCATTTCAGCTACATGCCGCCCCAGATAATGCGAGCTGAAACCGACTGGCAGGGAACCAGCGGATACGGCCGCAAGCAACGCTTGTCTGGACTCATCCTTGGGGCCGATCGCTGCTTGGATCGCCTCAATTATTTCGGGACCTTCGGCGTCCTCTCCGAGCTGGATTGTTCGCACACCGTGCTGGCCAGGATAGGTGGCTTCGAATTGGGCAAGGAGGGTTCCGAAGTTCAACTCGCCAATTGGCTCGGCGAGTGACGGCGCCCCGAGCAACGCCCCAAGGGCGAGGTTGCGCAATTGCTGATGCGCCGCGAAACGTGTGGCGATAGTGAAGAGGTGCTGCAGTGTCGCAACTTCGCTCCCGTAAACTCGAAAGAAGTCGAACCAGAGCGCGGCTTCTTCTGGGCTTCGTGGATCAAGTTTCGGCCCCGCCTGCCAGTCACGGTAGGCCTGATCGACGTCTCCCGAGTTTCGGCGAAGTCGCACGAGAGCCCAATGCGCGTCTGCTGACCTTGGCTGGAGTCGAATCAGGCTTTGAGTGCTAGCGATCGCCGTTGTCCAGTCGCCTTTCGCCGTTGCCGCCTCGATCTGCACGATGAATGCACTGGATCGGCTACCCCAGGCGGCCCCGCCAGATTCCAGCGCCTTCGAAGCACGATCGATAGCGTCGGAATAGCGACCTTCGAGGTGAAGCGTCCGAGCGGCCCTCAACCACAAGTCCGGGTCAGCCCATTTGGCTGCAGCACGCTCAGCGGTGAATATGACATCTCGCCGCCGGCCTGACAGCTCAAAATATTCGATGAGCGAGATCGCAACCGTCGCTCGCTCGCTCGCCAATTGTCGGGCCCGTTCTTCGGCGCCTGATTCGCCATTCACGAGAGCAGCGACCAGTTCGAGGTCGGCAACTGTGTCGGGATTGAGCTCCCGCATTCTCTCAACGAACGGATGAAGCACGCCGCGCGAGGCGAGCCGGAAGCACAGCGGCGCCTTCTGGTTGGGGTCGTCTGCAGCATCGATCGCTCCGGCAAGAAGACTATTCGCCCGGTCTTGCTCGCCTAGAAGTTCCGCTTCCTTGGATTCAACTTGCAACCGTATCCAAAGAGGCGTGGCGTCATCGACCATCTCCCGGGCGCCTCGAACGTTGTCGAGAAGAGTCATAACGACGACTGCTTCCCTTCGCACGTCGGGATGGGTGGCTTCTTCCGGAGTCGCCTCCGGCCGCCGAGACAGTGTCAGCGCCCTGTCAACGTCTGACAGCATGGTGGATGCCTTGATTGCCTTCGAAAGGACAACGCCGCTAGAAACGCCCCATGAGCGACGAGCGTCCCGGATACGAATCGCGAGAGACAGTCCGGCACTTAAATCTGAGGCGTGCGCACCTGGCTGATATGCACTCCTGCGCATGTACGCCTCAACAGCATGGGTGCCGGCGCCCGAGAAACCATCGCTTTCGAATGCTTCCGTTCCTGTTCTAATCGCCTCGTCGAAATCCAACATCGACAATAGGTTCTCTACGACCAGCGACATTCGAAGGCTGGCTTGTGTGTTGGACTGTGTCGGCCACAGCTGGCTTTGCGCTAATCGTTCTCCGAAATCGGGCGCCGTGAGCGCACGAACGAGAGGATGGTCTGCCATGTCAGTGCCAATGGCAACAGCTTCGCCATGCGGCGCATCAAGCTCGACCATCGCTCGACGGACACGCCAGTATTCGATTGGCACGGCACCAGCACTGATCGCGTTGTCGAACCACCGACGCGCGGCATCGGGAGCATCGACCTCAAAGCTAACCTCCCCGAGCCAGCCGAAGACTCGCCCCTCGCAAGGCAACCAATCCGGGCGGGCGGCGGCCCAGGATCGCAGGAGAGCCGGTCGGTCGTCAGCGTTCGCTATTTCGTGGACAACCCGCTCAACGGTACTTCCGTAAAGGTCACGGAGAGCCTCTGCGTCTGCCGCGAGAAATGGCGGAATCTTCGACGCATTTGCACGCCATAGAGGCTCACCCGACCCCCCGTTCACGGTCAGGGAGTGAAGATTCGCCCTGATTTCTTCGCGGATACCGAGGTCACGATCGACCTGTTCGGCGGCGCCCAAGTAGCCGGTGCGGACCAGCTCGAAAAGCTCGTTCCCAGAAGGGTCGGCAGCGCCTACCCGAATTGATCGAATTTGGGCCAGCAGACTCTTCGCTTCTGCAACATCACTTGGTCGCTGCCATTTCACGGCATCCTTAACGACCTTTTGCCTCGTGATACTTCGGAGTTGCTTCAGCGATATCACATAGCCCAGCTCTTTCGCTGCGGCATGCGCTCGGTATGCAATCCTCCAGCTAAAGGAAGTTTTTCGAGCAATGCGACCGCCTGTGCCCAACAGCCTTCCGAGGGTGCTGTCCAGTAGCGAGGCACCCACGGTGGCACTCAATGGGTCAACCACGGTGGTTGCCGTCCACTAGTGCAAAAGTGATTCGATCAATTGGAGCGGACCGTAAAGCAAAAGGATTGACAGACTTGCGAGCACATTGGCGCCGCACCATGACGGGCACCCTCTTGGGTTGCACGCTCGGGCGCTGGAAGCTCCACGGCCCCCTTTCCGTTACGAGGTCGCACCGCCTCCCAAGAACTACTCGGCGTCGCTCGACGCGCGCGAAGGCAGTAGGTGCAACGGCCCGATTCCTATCATCGACCGCGTGGGAGGACACAGTACGAAGTTTCGGTACGCTCAAGGGCCCCATCCGATAATATCTCACTCTCGAAGTGTCACACACGCATACGTCATCGCTGCGAAAGAGGACGCAGTCGTCACCGCACAGGGTATCCACTTCTCCGGCGATCGAGAGGACGCAAGTCGGGCGGGCCGCCGCCCGGACTCTCTAGTATGGACTCGTTCCGGGGACCGTGGACACGAATCGAACGGGCAGCCTCGGGGCCTTCTTGATCAACAGATCACCTTGCGTGCTCGCCACTGCAGCGATTGCACCCACGTTGTCGGTCAAACAGCCCAAGGCCGTCTTGATAGGCGAGCCTACCCAGTTAGATTCGTCAAGCGCGTCCATGTCTTCTAACGAACCGCTCGGGTACCCTCGCGCGCACTTGCGATACATTGCTGCAAGAAATGTGGACGCTCAGAGTTCGAAGCCCACCGATTCAACTTCGAGCTGAGCGATACGAACTGAGGTCTATGGCGTACACCACATCGCCAAGTCGTTGGGAGCGATAGCGGAGAATCAAGTTTCATCAACTTTTGACTATTGCGAGCGGTGGCGCCTTCTGAGAAGGTCTCCCGCTCGCCGGCGGAGCGGCGACGGCGCGGAGGAGCTACGCCCGCCGCGCGACGGCCTTGGCGACCTCCGGGTTCGTGAGCTCAACGTTAGGCAACATACTGAATCTGCTCATGTAATTTTCTACCAAGGGGGTCAACGGGTGCTTTTGCCCCGTGCCCTCTGCCTCGAAAACGCTTCTGCCGATCCCGGCGAGCAGATCCGCGAGTTGCACCCTTTCTTCCAGCTTAGAGTCGACAAGAGTCACGGCCGCGAGCTCGACGCCTTTGCCGGCTCGATGTGGCGCGACGACCTCGGGTGCTTGGAGGTGTTTGCGCATCTCAGTGACGCGTTCGGGCGTCAATTCCTTCGCTGCATCGTGCAGTATCTCGACCGATCGGCCCGACTGTTCAGCCCAGTACGCGACAGTGGCACCAACGGCTGGGATCAGCGGATCGAGCGTCCGCAGTCGATGGTCTATGCCCTCTCCTAGCTGTAAGCGGGAGAGCAGCTTTAGGTGCTTGATGCCCGCGTGGATCAGGTCGAGAAACATTTCGGGCGGTACGCCCCTGGGAGACAACACATCGACAACTCGCGCGTCGAGCGTTGCAAGGGACGCAAGCGCCTCCGGCGCCGACTTCGCCCGAAGAAAATCTTGGAAGGCGACCAAGAGTGCGTCCCACCGCTCGCCGTAGGAGACCGGAGCGGTGAAGAACAGTATGTTCGCGCCACACAGCGCAGAGCCGTCGGCGTACATATCGTGGTGGTCCTCGTGAGCAAGTTCTTCGATCGTGGTGTCGAACAGCTTCGTTACGAGAAAATAGCGCTTGTGAGTGAAGTGCAGAGAGACGGAGTCTTCTAGATCCGGATGTTCCAGCAGCCACCGTGCCGTTCCCGCGTTTTTCGGGCGGAGGAGCGTTTTAGACTTGAGCTCGACGCTTTCACTCCGAGTTCGCGCTCGAACCTCGTCCATGATCTCCGCGGCGATAGCGTGGCTGACAGCAACGCTCGCGTGCACGAAGACAGGGGAACTTCCGGCTAAGAGGTTTTCTCCGTCATTCCCTGACTCATCACATGCGACAACGAGGCGCTGCGTTGTTCCGCCACTTACTGTGTCTTCCGTCACTTATTCATGATCTCACGGGACATCAATCGCAGGAACAAGGCGCCCGGCTTAGGTGCTGCCACGCGCGCCCGTCGAGGCGAGACGGTCAACGATTCGGCCTCTTGCACATCTCCCGGTGCCTTCGACGTCGCGCCCGCTCAGGGATCTCCCGCTGGCGTCCGCGGCGGTAGTGGCTCGAGCGCCGCGCCATTCACAAACACGAGCTCGACACGATCAGGGAACCCGCCGCAGTTGAAACGCCCCGTCGTCGACGTCGTGGTGCGCCATGTCTAGAGGCGATTGCGTACGCTCGCATGTCGGTGTAAAACGGGACTCGAATCCATTTCTTTGCCCGATCGCGCTGCTTTGAGCGACCATGGGCCACGAGATTTGGCTAACGCTCGGATGAGACGGTGCTGCCAAAGTGGCAGCACCGCATTCACTCCTCGTCCCGCTTGAACGCCCGGTCCAGCAGCGCCGCCGTTTCGGGGTTCACCAGCTCTCTGCGCTGGATGTAGTGCATCACCGTGACCCTCGTGTCGGTGTGGCCGAGCAGCTCTGCCGCGAGCTCCACGCTGGCGTTGTCGTTGACCGCCGTCGCCACCGTGCGGCGGAACATGTGCGGGGTCACACCGGCGATCCCCGCTCCCCCGAGCACCCGTCGCAACTGGCGACGCACGTTCCCGGTGGTCAGCGGCGTGCCGTCCCGCGACTGGAACAGCAGCTCATCGAGCTCGAGGCGGCCGGCGTTGGCGAGACGCCTCCGGACCGCGTCAGACGCGAACGTGGGAAGCGCAACGATCCGCCGGGACTTGGCGGTCTTGGGGTGGTCCTGCCGGAACGTCGACTCGCCGTTGCGGCTCACGATCGTCCCGGCCAAGCGGATGGACGGCACCACGCCGGTGATGTCGACGTCCCGGCGGCGGATGGCGAGCACCTCCCCGATCCGGGCCGAGGTGCCCAGCATGACCTCGACGATCGCGCCGAGCTGGCCGTCGGGCAGTGGACCGGAAACGTGGTCGGCGCCGCTTTCCCAGCGGGCGATCGCGGCTCGGATCACGTTCACCTCAGGTGCTGTGAGCGCGTCGGGGATGTGCGGCTCGCGGCGGAGTCGGGAGACGTGGTCCATCGGGTTGCGGTGGAGAATCTCGTGCCGCACCGCCAGCTCGAGCGCCAGTCGTAGGACGACGCGGGCCTGCTTGGCGCGGTTGTACGACCGCTTCCCCAGCTCCTTGATGAACCGGTCGCAGCGGGCGACGCCGATCTCGCGCAGGGTCAGGTTGTCGAACACCGGGGACACCAGGGTGCGCATGTTGCGCTCGTACAGGTTGCGGGTGGTGCGGGAGATGCGGCCTTCCATGTCGATGTCCGCCAGCCAGTACGCCACGAGGTCGGAGAACAGGCTGTCCGGCGTCAGCGCCGTGTCGGCCGGCTGCAGCTCGGACCGCTCGACGAGCCGCGCCTTCAGCCCGCGCTCGGCTGCCGCAGCGGTGGCGCCGCTGCTCTGCACCTGGCGGGTCTTGCCGTCCCAGTCGCGGTAACCGGGTGCGCGCCTCGAAGCGCCCGGACGGCACCTTCCTGATGGTGATGTCGCCGACGGTGCCGATGGTCAGCCGTGGCCGCGGCATCAGATCACCGCCGGTCGGAGGCTTCGCGCTGCTCGGCCATCCACGCCCGCACGTCGGAGACGGCGAACTTCAGGTGCTTGCCGAACCGGTAGGCGGCCGGGCCTTTGCCGTGCACCCGCCAGTCGTAGACGGTGGAGACGGGCAGGCCGAGGTAGGACGGCAACTCGCGGACGTCCAAGCCAGCCAGTTAACGACGAAACGCCCTCCCGAAGGAGAGCGTCTCGTGTTTGTCGTTTGTCGGGCTGACAGGATTTGAACCTGCGACCCCCTGACCCCCAGTC
>Ga0247808_10000629_pt1 | contig 16851 bp, 15 predicted proteins | sample UWRJL089202R1_FD_179914 | JGI IMG/M metagenome (GOLD analysis project Ga0247808, IMG submission 179914) | Plant litter microbial communities from Arlington Agricultural Research Station in Wisconsin, United States - UWRJ-L089-202R-1 | ecosystem: Environmental > Terrestrial > Plant litter >... | reverse complement strand
GCAGAACAGGCTACCTATTTCTGCCTGACTAACGTAGTCTTCCTTAAAGACTATCCTGTAACGGTTAATGCGTATACGGCATTGATCAGTACTTCCTTAAGAGGGCCCCCGCTTTCTTAATAGTTCTGAATTATTTTTTTCGGCCGCAAGGCCATATCCGTATTACTCATACTTATCATATTATGTTTATGAAAACATTACACCTTTATTTGGTTGTACTCGTTATTTCTATATTTTCTTTCGGTGCACAAGCCATCGAAACCGGTGTGTATACTGGTACTGTTACTGATGCACAAAGCAATACCGGTTTAGCCGGTGCAACTGTGACCATTCCCGATCTGCGCACATCAGCCGTAACCAACGCTTCGGGTGTTTTTACTTTTAGCAATGTGCCTGCAAAAGGCCGTTTTCTAGTGCTGATCAGTTATGTAGGCTACCGCTCTGCCAGTCAGTATATCGATTTTTCCAACCCTGCTGCCAATACCTTTAAGTTGCAGGCTAGCGTGATTGAAGCACATGAAGTCGTGATTACGGGTTCTGCTTCCAGTTCTGATAACAGAAAGAACAGTACCACCATCTCTACAGTAAGCAAATCTGATTTACTGTACCGTCCATCCACAAACCTGATCGACGCCATTTCCAGGGTACCGGGAGTAGCGCAGATCACTACGGGTGCAGGTATCTCTAAACCTGTAATCCGCGGACTTGGATATAACCGAGTGGTTACTGTTAATAACGGTGTTAAACAACAGGGCCAGCAATGGGGTGATGAGCACGGTATTGAGATTGACCAGTATAGTGCAGACCGTGTTGAAGTTTTAAAAGGCCCTGCCAGTCTGATGTATGGATCAGATGCCCTTGGTGGTGTCATTAATATCCTGGATGCGCTGCCAGCGCCTGAAGGAACAATCCGTGGCGAGTTCTTAACGAATTATTCTACCAACAACGGCCTGAGTGGAACCTCTCTGATGCTGCAGGGTAATGATCAGGGTTTTGTGTACAAGGTTCGTGGCTCTTATAAAAATGCGTATTCCTATAAAACACCTACTGAATATGTACCAAATTCTGGTTTCAATGAAACGAATTTTGAAGGACAGATCGGCTTGAACAAGAAATGGGGTTATACACATTTAGACGCATCGAGCTTCAGGACTAACCTGGGTTTCTATGAGCCTGTAAGAAACGATGCGGGTCAGCTTGCCGACGAAGACGGTAACGCGTTCAGCAGTGCGCAGAATAAAGACAGAACATTGGCCTATCCGCAACAGGATGTGCGTCATTATAAAATTGCGCTGAACAGTAATATCCTGCTTGGTGGAGGAAGCCTTAAGGCGATTTTAGGTTATCAGCATAACCTGCGTCGCGAGTTGGAGACAGCCGGTGAAGACCCTGCCTTGTTTCTGGACAGTTACAGCTATAGCTATGACCTGAAGTATTCCTTTAAGGAAGCTAACGGCTGGGCACCGGTAATCGGGCTTTCAGGGGAGTTTATGCATAGTCTGAACACTACGGGAGAAGAACAGCTCATCCCGGATTATGATAGTCAGGCTTTTGGTGGTTTCGTTTTCGTAAAGAAAACCTGGGAGAAAAACACCTTTAATATGGGTGCCCGATTTGACTACAGAAAGATGACAGGTAAAGCCTTCAGCGGCGCCTCAGAGTTCAATGCCTTCGATAACAGTTTTTCGCATGTAACCGGCGCATTGGGTTACACCCATGAGTTTAACGATGTCTTGAGCTTCAAAGCCAATGCCGGTAGTGCTTTCCGTGCACCAAATATCGCTGAACTGGCCTCTAATGGAGTACATGAAGGCGTATTCAGATATGAAGTTGGTAATGCCAACCTGAAACCTGAGCAGAGTTATCAGTTCGATGCCTCTTTCGATTACCAAAACCAGTATGTAAGTGCAAGTCTGGGTGGCTTCGCTAACTATATCAACAAATATATCTATTATGATACTGACGGAGCTACTAAAGGGGTAGAAGGTGAAGACGGTAGCATTACCGATTATCCGGTTTACAATTTTGTACAGGATAATGCATTTTTGCGTGGTGTTGAGGCCTCATTAACCTTGCATCCGGTGAGCTTTATTCATTTTGAAAATAGTTTTTCCTACACCAGGGCGACTAACCGTACAACGGAGCAGTCACTACCTTTCATCCCTGCTGCGGCACTACGTAACGAACTGCGTTTTGAGCCAAAGATTGCAGGGACATCGAAGTCTTATATGTCAGTAGGCATTGATAACTTCTTCCAACAAAATAAGATTGACAGCTTTGAATCTGCCAGCGCAGGGTATACTTTGCTGAATGCATCTGTTGGTACTACGCTTAAGCTTGGTAAGCATCAGGATCTGATTGTTTATGTTGCAGGTAAAAACCTGTTGAACAAAGCGTACTATGACCATTTAAGTAGGTTTAAGCCAGGGCGTTTGAGTGATGAAGATCCGACTTTAGGTATCTATAATGCCGGAAGGAATATAACCTTCGGCATTACACTTCCATTTACCTTGAAACGATAATAGCGTAGCTATAAAAAGGGCCGCCAATCTGATTTGCGGCCCTTTTTCTTTTGCTATGCGGTGTAGCTTTTCAAAAAAGCTATAGAAGTATGTATATCGTCAGACAGCAAGCGATCATAGTCATGTACTTTAATGGTTTTTCGGTAGGCCAGGAGCAGGGCCTCAAGCTCTCCTGATGTTTTGAGTGGGCGTCTGAATTCAATGGCCTGCGCTGCGGTCAATAATTCGATAGCCAGAATACGCTCGAGGTTATTCAGTATCCGCAAACATTTTGTGGCTCCATTTGCCCCCATACTCACATGATCTTCCTGTCCGTTGCTCGACACAATAGAATCTACTGATGCAGGTGTAGCCAGTTGTTTGTTTTCACTTGCTATGGATGCGGCGGTATACTGAGGAATCATCAGGCCTGAATTGAGACCTGCATTTTTAACCAGGAAATTGGGTAATCCCCTTTGCCCTGAGATGAGCTGGAAAGTCCTTCTTTCAGAAATAGAGCCAAGCTCTGCCAGGGCGATGCCGAGGAAGTCGAGCGCGAGCGCCAGAGGTTGTCCATGGAAATTACCAGCAGAGATGATTTCATCCTCGTCAGGAAAGATATTCGGATTGTCTGTAACGGCGTTGACTTCTACCTCAAAGACATTAGTAGCGTATTCCAGGGCATCCTTGCTGGCGCCATGTACCTGTGGCATACACCTGAAAGAATAGGGATCCTGTGTCTGCTTGTTATCCATACCTGCGATTTCGCTCGGTGATAAAAGCGCAAGTATGCGTGCGGCGGTAGCAAGTTGTCCTTTATGAGGTCTGATCTGATGACTAAGTGCTTTAAAAGGGTCAATACGACAGTTGAAGGCATCGGCAGATAAGGCACCAATGGTATCTGCAAAGTTTGATAGCCGTTTGGCCTGGATCAGAATATACATACCATAGGCAGCCATAAATTGGGTTCCATTGATTAAGGCCAGACCTTCTTTGGGTTCCAGCTGAAGAGCCTCGAGCTTGTGCTGCCTGAGCCAATCTTTTGCAGAAATCAGCGTTCCATTCACTTTCAGATGACCCTCTCCGATTAAGGGAAGCGCCAGATGTGCTAAGGGCGCCAAATCTCCCGAAGCACCTAGTGATCCCTGTGTATAAATTACCGGTAATGCATTGTTGTTATAAAGAAGTACCAGTCTATTGAGTGTTTCCAGCCGGATACCAGAGTGCCCGTAACTTAAGGACTGTATTTTTAGAAAGAGCATTAGCTTGACGATGGGTTCAGGGACAAATTCGCCTGTACCGCATGCGTGAGAAAGCAACAGGTTGTGTTGTAACTGCGAGAGTTCCTCATCGGCTATTTTAATGTGCTGGAGATAGCCAAATCCGGTATTAATGCCGTAAATGGGTTGTGTTTCCCGCTTGAGTTTTTCATCCAGATAGTTCCGGCAGCGGATCACCTGCTGAGTTACAGTTTCCGACAATTCAAGTGTATAATCTGCACTGATCATATTTGAAATAACGTCCAGGGATAGTTCTCCGTGTCCAATCTGATAAATACCCATAGTTTTATATTAGTCAGCCAAATGTACAAAAATGTCAGGAGGCCGAACTTTCCTGCCCTGTTTTTGTTGGTTTAATAAATGATCGACATGCGTAAAAACTACATCATAGTATTATTTTCTTTACTACTTTCAGGAGCCCATGTATTTGGTCAAAAGGCAGATACCTTATCCATTACCCTGGAGAATGTGCAATATCCTTACCCGGTTAAGTTTTTTAAAATACAGAGCGAAGGGCAGGATTTGCGGATGGCCTACATGGATGTTCCATCGGCCAGGCCGAACGGTGGTACGGTAATGCTTTTTCATGGAAAGAATTTTGGAGGATACTACTGGACTAATGTCATCCGCGCGCTTTCTGACCGCGGTTACCGGGTAATTGTACCCGATCAGATCGGATTTGGTAAGTCATCCAAAGCTTTTATCCATTACAGTTTCCATCAGATGGCGAGCTGGAACAGGAGCCTGCTGGATAGTTTGGGGATTAAACAAAGCGTGATACTCGGGCATTCTATGGGTGGCATGCTGGCCACACGCTACGCACTGATGTATCCTGAAAATACGACTAAGTTATTGTTGGAGGATCCCATTGGTCTGGAAGATTACCGGACTTTTGTTCCGTATACCAGTACGGAAAAGCAGTATCAGACAGAACTTAAAGCTACCGCTGAAAGTGTGCGTAAATATTATCAGAGTTCGTACTTCACCCAGTGGAAACCGGAATATGAGGAGCTGGTGCGCATTGCTGCCGGAGTAGGTTATAGCGCTGATTTTCCACGGACGGCGAGGGTCGCTGCGATGACTTTTACCATGATCTATGAACAGCCGGTAGTTTATGAATTCCCAAACCTAAAGGTACCCGTGGTGCTGTTTGTCGGATTGGAAGATAAAACGATAGTGGGTAAAGGATTGCTGAGCCCCGAACAACAGGCTGCTCACGGACAGTATAAAATATTGGGCAAACAGACGGCAGCTAAAATACCAGGTGCAAAACTGATTGAGTTTGCAAACTGCGGTCATATTCCGCACCTGGAAGTGCCTGCTGAATTTATGGTGGCGCTGTTTGGCAGTCTATAAACCTGTAATGATGCGGAGCTGAGTGAGTATCTGTTCCTGACTTACCGGATAGTCTTTCAGGTGAACCAGCGTATCGTACACAGCATCAAATAGCTGCAGATAGTTTCCGTTTTCGGCAGTTACCTCCTCAGTTTTGATACTGCCATCAGGTTGTACTAAGCTGAGCAGACCAATGTTTTGAGCCGCTTCAACGCCGTAATCGTCATTGCCCGGGCGTATACCCTTCAGTAACTGTTCTTCCTGTACATCAGCCCTTGGCTTAATCAGGCTTCCGGTTTCGCCATGAATCACGAAGGCCGGCTGACTGCCTGCTACCAGCATATTGGCGATCACATAGACCTGCAAACCATTCTCGTATTGTAAATGAATGTGGAAATAGTCATCTACCTGAGTGTTTTTTCTGTTGTTGGCCAATACCTTGGTATAGCTTAGTGGTTTTCCAAAAACGCTGATCACCTGATCGAGCAGATGCGGGCCGAGGTCAAACAGCAGGCCGCTGGCGGGTACAGGATCTTCCTTGAAACTTTTAGGCCCTATCACCGCTCTATAGCGATCATAGCGAATGGTGATTTCGTTTAATTTTCCCAGTTTATTGCTGGCAAGCACCTCCTTTACAAAAACGAAGTCGCTATCCCATCTCCTGTTTTGATAAAACAGAATGGTCTTATTTTGGGCTGCTGCCAATGCAAAAAGCTCTTCAGCTTCTGCAACAGTAGCGGTAAAAGGTTTTTCTACCAGAATATCTTTGCCTTTGAGCAATGCCTTTTTGGCATAGTCGTAATGCGTGTAGTTTGGTGTATTGATGACCACCAGGCTGATGGTATCGTCGTCCAATAGTGCTTCCGGACTGTTGTAGCTTAAAATGCCGGGATAGTCGGATGCTGCCTGCTTAGTGTGCCGTTCTGCAACAGCTGCCAGATTAAAGCCCTGATGGGCAGATACAAAAGGGGCATGAAATACTTTTCCTGACATGCCGTAGGCCAGCAGGCCTGTGTTAATCACTTTGTCCATGTGATAAATCTACAAAAATGGATTTTGTATGTCCAAACAATATTACCATAGAAATAGCATATTAGCGTATATTTGCAGCATGAAACCTTCAGAGATCAATGCGAAGTGGAAGCTCCTGCAACAAAGAATTGCGAAAGAGTTTGATTCCGACATTCCTGATTTAAAGGTGATGCTTTTTTTAATTGGCGTACAGGAACTTGGAAAAGGACCTGGCAAATACAGCAAGCGTCAGAAAGAAGAACTGATGCACATTGCAACATGCAGGTTAATGAGTGAGATGGGATTTTATGAGCTTGAAGGTCTGGATCAGGACGGATGGCCACACTGGAACCTGGTTAAGCCGGTACCCTCGTTTGCAATGATGGAGCAGGAGATGCTATTAAAATCACTTGCCATACATTATTTTCAGGACATCTACGGCGATGAGCTGGATGCCTAAAATCAGGATACAAAAAAAGGCCTGTTACTCGAAAAGTAACAGGCCTTCTTATCGTATAAGGATTACTATCCTTCTGTTTTAGCCTGGTTTTTCAACTGGTCATTTGCTACAATTACGATTTCAACACGACGGTTAGTCGCGCGTCCAGCGTCAGTTGCATTATCGCCAATCGGCTCACTGAAACCTTTACCAACCGTGATCAGTCTTGAAGAAGGAACGCCTTGTGCTACCGCATAAGCTTTAACAGCTGCTGCTCTTCTTTCAGATAAACTCATGTTGTAAGCTTCAGTACCTTTATTATCTGTATGGCCAATGATTTTAACATCAGTTCCAGGATATTGGTTCAATGAAGTAGCAAGGGTCTGAATATTTCCTTTTGCAGCATCTTTTAAGGAGTTACTGTCAAAGTCAAATAGGATACCACTGTCAAATTTAACGATGATACCTTCTCCTTCGCGGATTACTTCGGCATTAGGAATGGCATTCTGGATTTCTGCAGCTTGCTTATCCATTCTTTTACCAATAAATGCACCAGCAGTACCACCAACAGCACCGCCAATGATTGCACCAACAGCTGTGTTACCAGCTTTTTTACCAATCAAAGCACCGATTACACCGCCTGCGGCAGCACCGATACCAGCACCTTTTTGTGTTTTTGTTAAGCTGTCACATCCCTGGAAAGCCATAGCACTCATCGCTAAACCGATGCTAAATGCTGCTATTCTAAATTTTGAAGTCATCATAAATCAATTGTTATTATACCAGCGCTAAATCAAACCTGATGCCAAGTCGCATTTCTCATTGTTTATTGTTGTACAACAAGAATATGACAGAGTTTCGGGATGCGAACAATTTAGTTATGACTTATTTACTAGACAGTTTTTTCTGAAAAATAGGCTTCAAGCTCCTGCAGGGTGTTTTCGTTGGTCAGGATATCCTTGATAATCCTGCCTTTTTCCATCAGAATGATCCGGTCACAGACATCGGTAACATGATTCAGGTCGTGGCTGGAAATCAAAGTGGTTACGCTGTGTGTTACTTTCAGATTTTTTACCAGGGCTTTGAGTCTGATCTGCGTAGTCGGATCCAGATTGGCAAAAGGTTCATCCAGTACAAGCAGCTCTGGGTTTTGCATTAACGCTGCGGCGATGCCAATTTTATTCTGATTCCCTTTTGAGAAGTCGCGGATATACTTGCCGCTGTTAAGAATTTCTCCGTTAAAGAATTCCATGTATTGTTGCAGATAGTCTGTTACATGCGCAAGACTCATGTTGTGCAGACTACCTATGAAAATAAAATACTCTTCCGGTGTGAGGTAATCAATCAAAAAACCTTCGTCCAGGTAAGATGCCGTGTAGGCTTTCCACTGGTCTGAGGAAGCTACATTCAAGGATTTGGACAGAATTTCTCCGCCGTCAGGCCTGATCAGGTCAAGCAGCATCCTGAACAACGTGGTCTTACCGGCACCATTATTACCCACCAGGCCAATGGTCTCTCCGGCATGAAACTTAAGATCTGTAATGTCTACGACCGTACGGCCGGCATATACTTTTTTTAGGTTGTTGATTTCTATGATCATTATTTTTCTCTGAAGCCTTCGGCAATTTTATGTTTTCTTTTGTTAAATTCTTTTACTAAAATGTCTACCCAATAATTCCTGGTAAACAGTCCTGCCAAACCGATGAGTCCCAGCGCCGCTAATCCCCAAAAAGGATTTGACAGGTAATTCACCAGTCCGTAGATCGCCAGGGGTGTCAACAGCACAGGTAGGCCCATGATCATCGATGTAGCGCCAACACCCTGGAAGTTAAAGCTGGAGCCTTTACTCAGGTCTATACCCTTGTAATTGCGGGTTGCCATATATAGCACCATCACAGAGGCAATACCAACACTATACAAATAGGCTGCAAACTGAATCAGCAGGATTTTCCAGCTGATAAACCCATAGAGGCTGACAACGAGTGTCAATACTGTAGATGATAATGTGAACAACAGGAATTTAGCTTTAATAAAGGTTTTGATACTGATCCTGCTGGTTAAAATTCCATCAAATTCTGCACTCTGCCAGCCAAACATAAACTGTCCATATAGCATCACCATATTACCGGTCATAAATACAGCAGCAAAGATCATCATGAGAAACTGATTCTTATCCAGAAACTGGGTTTTGTAAAATAAGAAGCCGTAAAAAACAAACAGTAAACCCTTGGATACGGTTGATTTGCTTCTTTTGTTGCGCAGGATGAGTTTAATCTCTACAGCTGCGAGCGCACCGACTTCACCAAAACGATCCAGGAAGGGGTAATCTGTGCTTGATTTCCTTTTTTCTCCGGAACTGAGCTCTTCTGCATACAGATTATTGCTCAGGTATCGGGAATTGACCATGAAAATCACAGCAGCAAGTACAGGAAAAACAAGTGCCAATGCTGGAAAAACAGCGATATGACTAAATACAGTATTGGAAACTGCTGCGATTGAAAACACTTTGAAATATTCCAGCAGGCCCAGGGCACTTAATAAAAACAGACCTGTGGCAACAAAAATCATATTGACCATCGATATGCGCTTGACATACAGTGCCAGGTAGTTGTTAAATACCGAAAGCGACAAGATTGAAAGCAGATACATCAGCGCCACAGAGACGCCAAGTTTTCCGCTGATGTTCATCAGGCAGAAAGGAAAGAATATGAATACTGGAATCAAATTGAAGGCTGAGAACAGGGCCCTGATATTTAGAAAACCAACAATCTTTTTTTTCGGAATATTGAGATGCAGGTAAGGAACAACGCTTAGCGTAGGCAGTTCCTGCAATTGCAGCCTGGATAGGAATTCAAGCACGAAATAGTATAGGATCAGTCCGTTGAATACAACAATAACGTCCTTATTCGGAAATGCGGCCGGTAGAATTTTACCCATAAAGACACCTGCAGCAACAGCACAGGCCAGTAAATACAGGATAGCGAGACCCATGATGACCTGAACAACGATATTCGTGTTCTTGCCTCTCGACCTGGTAAAGGCGATCCACTGATGACCTAAAAATGTAAAGAGCATATTAGTAGTTGTATTTGTTTTTCCAATTCTGTTTCAGTTTTTCCCTCAGCTTTTCCTCTGCAGGATTTTTGCCGGGCTCGTATAATTTTGTTCCGCTAATCAGCTCAGGAAGAAACTCCTGTTCCACAAAATTCCCGTCATAACTGTGGGCATACTGGTAATCTTTTCCATAACCAATATTCTTCATAAGCTTTGTCGGTGCATTCCTGATATGTAATGGGACTGGCAAGTTGCCTGTTTGTTTCACCAGTTGCTGTGCTTTATTTATTGCTTCATAAGAAGCATTGCTTTTAGCTGAAGATGCCATATAGGTAACTGCTTGTGCCAGAATAATTCTTGCTTCGGGATAGCCGATTACATTGACTGCCTGAAAACAATTGTTTGCCAGCAAAAGCGCGTTGGGGTTGGCGTTTCCTATATCTTCTGATGCGAGGATCAGCAGGCGGCGTGCAATAAACAGGGGGTCTTCACCGCCTTCTATCATTCGCGCCAGCCAGTACACTGCAGCATTGGGATCGCTGCCGCGAATAGATTTTATAAAGGCGGAGATGATGTCATAGTGTTGTTCGCCAGCCTTGTCATATAGCGCCAGGTTCTGTTGCGCATGCGCCAGGACATTTTCGTTGGTTAATACAATCTCTTTACCACCGATGCCGTTAACGGCAATTTCAAGTACATTCAATAGTTTTCTGGCATCTCCGCCTGATAGCCGGATCAACGCCTCGTGTTCCTTGATACTGATCTTCTTTTCCTTCAGGACAATGTCCTCCCGGATGGCTGTGTGCAGCAAACCGGAAAGTTCTTCTTCATCCAGTGATTTCAGGATATAGACCTGCGACCGGGAAAGTAAGGCGGAGATGACTTCGAATGAAGGATTTTCTGTGGTTGCACCGATGAGGGTTACCAGTCCGCGCTCAACAGCGCCCAGCAGACTATCCTGTTGTGATTTGCTGAAACGGTGTATCTCATCAATAAACAATATGGGTAAACCCAGAAGGCTGTCTTTAAGTGCTGCTGCACGTTCAATAACGTCCCTGATATCTTTTACACCTGAGTTGATTGCACTGAGGTTAAAGAAAGGGCGGTCCAGTGTCTGTGATATGATATAGGCAAGGGTAGTTTTTCCAACGCCGGGCGGCCCCCAAAAAATCATGGAGGGCAGCTGCCCGCTTTGAATGGCTTTCCGTAAAACGGCATCCGGACCTACCAGGTGTTTCTGACCAACGTACTCGTCCAGGTTTTGTGGGCGCATACGTTCAGCCAAAGGAGGTAAGTTTTGCATACAGTAAAGTTAACGAATTATTCCGTTTTCTTTTTCCAGATTCTGCGTTTCGGTTTACCTGTTTGAGGTCTTTTTGGTTTATCCTGTATAATCTGTCCTTCCGGTGATTCGCCAAGTTCTGCAGGGACTTCAATGCGTGGAATCGGCTTGTCGATCAGTTTTTCTATACTGGCAAACTTGCGTTTATCCTTGTCATTGACAAGCGTAATTGCTGTTCCTTTTGTTGCAGCACGCGCTGTTCTTCCTATCCGGTGCACATAGTCTTCAGGATCATGTGGTACATCAAAATTGATGACAAGTGAAATGCCTTCTACATCAATACCTCTCGATAACACGTCGGTTCCAATCAATACCGGCACACGCTTGTTTTTAAATTCCAGCAAAATAGCCTCACGTTCTTTCTGACCAAGGTCTGAATGGAAGGCCTCGGCTTTGAAGCCCAAACCACGGAGTACTTTTCCTAAAGCTTTAACCTTGTCTTTTGTAGAGGCAAAGATCAATACGCTTGGATAAACTACAGGATCCATGATTTTGCTGAGCAGTTTAATCTTTTGGCTATCCTGGATAAAGTAAGCCTGTTGGTTAATACCTGCTGCAGGTTGAGAGATTGCAATGCTGATCTGTTCAGGATTGTGCAAAAGCTTTGCTGCAAGGGTTCGTATTTTTGGCGGCATGGTAGCCGAGAAAAGTACAGTTTGTCTTTTATGCGGCAGGAAACTGATGATTTTCATAATGTCATCATAAAAACCCATATCCAGCATGCGGTCAGCTTCATCAAGTACCAGGTGCTCCAGCTGATCAAGTTTCAGCAGTCCGGATGACAGATGAGAGATCAGCCTTCCTGGAGTAGCAATGATCATGTCAACGCCTTCACGCATCGAACGTTTCTGCTGCTCATAAGCGATCCCATCTCCACCTCCATATACAGTCAATGAACTGATATTGGTAAAATAGGACAGCGCCTCTACCTGCAGGTCTATCTGCTGTGCAAGTTCACGCGTAGGCGCAAGGATCAGGGTATTATTATGCCTATCATTAGTTTCAGCTATACGGTTCATGATGGGAAGCAGATATGCTCCCGTTTTTCCGGTACCCGTTTGTGCACATGCAATTAAATCTTTCTTAGCCAGAATTAGAGGAATGGCCTGTTCCTGTATGGGTGTAGCGTTCCTAAAACCCATCGCTAATAACCCTTCCAGTAAGTCAGGGTTGAAATTAAAATCTTTAAAATCCAATATACTTTTTGTGATAAATATGTATTCTCTATAAAAGTAATGCTAATTTTTATTAAAATGTAGTTTATTACTTGCTAAGATGTTAGCATTATTTTTTCTTATCGGCGTAGCCAAATACTTTTTGAAGCAGGGTGGTAGAACGTGCACCAATATTATCTCGGATTTTCAATTCTTCCTGGGCAACTTCAAGAAACATCCCGTCAATTGCTTTTTGAGCAACGTAGTTGCTTAAATCAGTGTTTACAGGTTTCACCAGTGGAAGACGATTGTATTGAGTAGAGGCATCAGTCCAGTATTTTGTGGCGCCAACTTTATTCAGGCTATTGGTGATCACTGGGCTAAACTTTTCCATCAGCTGGGCTGTAGTCACTCTTTTGAAATACGTTGTTGCAGCATCTTTGTTACCTAAAAGAATATTTGTTGCATCGGTAATTGTCATTTGCTTGATCGCAGAAATGAAGATCGGTTTTGCTTCTTTTGCAGCATCTTCAGCGGCCCTGTTCAGACTGGTGATCACATTGTCGGCCACCGAGCCTAATCCAATGCTCCGGAGCGTTTTTTCTACTTTCTGTGCCTCAGGTGGGAAAAGGATCTTTACTGCCAGATTACCCAGGAAACCGTCTTTTGCCGAAAGCCTGTCGGCGCCTGCGCTTGTACCAATTTCCAGTGCCTGTTTTAAGCCCAGCCCAATTTCTGAAGCTGTTGGATTAGCTCCTGTAGGAAGTTGTTTGAGGATATTTCCGATCTGCGATTGACTCTGTACGTCGCAGCTGTTAAATAAAAAGCAGGATAGTAAGGCTATAGAAAATAGTTTGATGTGTTTCATGATGTGTATTGCTTGGATTATGGGCTCAAGATAACAAAACTCCGGCCAGTACGATAAAGCGTAGTTAAATTAGCAGACCGCTCTGGCTTTGCAGAAATTATCCGTGGTTCTGGAAAAATATTTTTATACTTGGATAATTAATAAAGACTCATCCTTGAAGTTTATAAAAAACAACCATAAGACAGCAACTGCACCCGATGACCTGGCCTGCATCGCGGATTATAAGCGAAGCGGTGACCTGGAAACATTGGGTATATTGTATAACAGGTATATGCACCTGGTTTTTGGTGTGTGCCTGAATTACCTCAAGGATGAAGAGGAAAGCCGGGATGCGGTGATGCAGATCTTCGAAGAACTGGTGGTCAAACTGCGCGTTCATGAGGTGCAGAACTTTAAGAGTTGGCTCCATGTGCTAACCAGAAATCATTGTTTGATGGTTTTGCGAAAGAAGTCGCGGAATACAACAGTGTCGTTGGAAGAGGCGCTTGTGGAAAACGCCGATTTTGTGCATCTTGATGTAGACGATGCCAGAGAGACTAAATTGTCAGTAATGGAAGCATGTATGCAAACGCTGACTGAACAACAGCGGATTAGTGTAGATTTGTTTTATCTGCAGGAAAAGTGTTATAAAGAAATAGTGGAGATTACCGGATACGATATGAACAGTGTAAAGAGTTATATCCAGAATGGTAAAAGGAATTTAAAAATTTGTATAGAAAAGAACACCAGTGAATAACGATTTTTTAGATATAGACTTACTAACGGATTACCTGGACGGCAAGCTAGATGCAAAGACGATGAACAGGATTGAGCGCGAAGCGTTGGAAGATCCTTTTGTGGCCGAAGCCCTGGCGGGACTAAGTAATAACTCGGGCCGGTCAAGTCAGTCGCTGTCTGTGTTGCAAAAGCAGCTTGCAGAGCGCGTTGCCCAGCAGCAACAGCATAAAAAGGCTGCGGTGATCACCTGGCAAAGGCTTAGTATTGCGGCCACGGCGGCGGTGCTTTTTGTTACGGTGAGTATTGTATTCTGGATGCGCGAAGAGAACAGGCGAAAGTTGCATCCGACCGTAAAACAGGTAGATCTTGTAACACAACAGAAAAGGACTGTAGGTGGAGTTTCACAGCCTGTTATCGGCATGAAAAATTATGTGATCTGGCTTAATAAGCACAACACCCTTTTGGGAAAAGTACAGGCTGGAAAAGCAGTCGGCCTCAGCTTTCATATAGATAGCAAAGGCCGGCCTGTAGATATTCAGGTAACTTCAGGTTTAACTGAGCAGTACAATCAGGAAGCAATTCGTTTAGTAACTGCGGCACCCGATTGGGAAGCTGGTGATCCAGCTGAAGTTGTTCAGATTAAGATAGTTTTTTAGCCTACAGGAAGAACAGATAGATAATGCCGTATACGATACCGGCAAGGGTAGCAGATACTGGAATAGTTAATACCCAAGCCCATAATAGGCTTACGGTAACACCCCATCTTACTGCCGAAACTCTTTTAAGTAAGCCTACTCCTACGATAGATCCTGTAATGGTATGTGTTGTAGACACGGGAATACCATAATATTCAGTGATACCTAAAGTAATTGCACCAGCACTCTCTGCAGCGACACCTTCAAAGGCATTTACTTTTGTGATCTTGGTGCCCATAGTCTTGACAATTTTCCAGCCACCACTCATTGTTCCTAACGAAATTGCAGCATAACAAGAAATCGGAATCCATTCTGGCATCTCATCGCCGGCATTTAAATATTTAGCAGCAATCATAGCTACGTAAATGATCCCCATAACTTTTTGCGCATCATTACCACCGTGGGTAAAACTTAATGCTGCTGAGGAGATCAGCTGTAGGCGCTTAAACCATTTCTCCGCAATGGAGGGTCTGGCATTTTTTGCGATATGCAAAATGATAATAGAGATAATTACAGAAACCATCATGCCAATCACCGGGGCCAACACAATAAATGCTACTGTTTTCAGGATTGGGGCAAGGTTAATCGCCGACATAGCACTACTTCCAACAGTTATTGCCTTTGCCATACCTGCACCTGCGAAACCGCCGATCAGCGTATGTGATGAACTGGAAGGAATTCCAAACCACCAGGTGAAGAGGTTCCAGGTAATCGCTGCAATCAGACCTGCAAGGATTACCTCGAGGGTAATAAATTGTTCTAATACAGTTTTAGCAATGGTATTGGCAACCTTGTGTTCTGTGAAGACAAAGTATGCAGCCATATTAAATACAGCGGCCCATACTACAGCCTGAAAAGGAGTAAGTACTTTGGTAGAAACGATTGTAGCGATAGAGTTGGCCGCATCATGGAAACCATTGATGTAGTCAAAGCCAATGGCCAGTATAATTACAACAACCAATAAGGTAGGTATCATTCTTTAGGTATTAAGCATTTTTAACAAGAATAGATTCCAGTACGTTGGCGGCATCTTCACATTTATCTGTGGCCATTTCCAGCGTCTGTAACACTTCTTTTTGTTTGATCAGTTCAATCGCATTTGTCTCAAATTCAAACAGACGGGCAATAGCCAGATTACATACATAATCCGCCTGATTCTCGCCGCTGTTGATCCTTACGCAGGCATCAGCAATAACACGGATATTTTTAAAGCTTCTTAATTCTTTAATCGCTTTATCTAAATCGGTACACATTTCTACCAACAGTTCTGCCAGTTTGATCATGGCATCGCCAATATTGGTGATGTTGTACAGTTCGATATTTGTTGCAGAAGCATGGATATAATCAGCAATATCATCTACGGCACTGGCAAGGGCATGGATATCCTCCCTGTCAAACGGCGTGATAAAGTTTTTGCTTAATTCTAAGAAGATTGAATGCGTAATGTCGTCACCAACATGTTCTAAACGCTCAATTTCCTTGATCTGCTCTTTCCTCTTCTCGAGGTCAGTAGTGCTTAATGCAAGCAGTAATGCTTCAGAGATCTTTAAAGCATTGCTTCCGGCCTGCTCAAATAGGGGCTGGAATTTTTTGTCTTTCGGCGTAAAGAACTTAAAAATGTTATTCATCTATATATTGTTAATGATTTAAAGTTGCTGCTGCTTAGGCTAAGTAATGCTGGGCCGTTTTGATGCAGCACTTTAAATGATGGTACAAATGTAGAGATGCAATGTTAACTTAGTGTTAACTAAGGCGAATAAATTGCCATTTGCCTGTCTTTTTAACCTGCTTTTTCCAGGGTAAAGGCAAAGGTAGTCCCGATCTGTAAGGTGCTTCTAACGGAAATGATCTGTTGATGCGCTTCCAGGATATGTTTCACAATCGCTAAACCTAGCCCTGTTCCACCAACCTCTCTGGAACGGTGGGAGTCGATCCGGTAAAAACGTTCGAATAAACGCGGCAGGTGTTTCTCATCAATGCCAATCCCATCATCAGTTACTTCGATCAAATACTGGTCATGCAGTTCGAAAATCTTGATGGCTGTTGATCCTGGATCTTTACCATATTTAATGGAGTTCTGGATCAGGTTGATCAGTACTTGTCTGATTTTCTCGCGATCGGCGTTAACCAGTGCAGGGTGCATATATTTTTCTTTGAAAGACAGCTTCACATTCTTGGTTTTCGCTTTGTCTTCCAATCCCTCCATCACTTCCTTGGCCAGGCCTACGAAGTCAAATTTCTCAAAATTAATAGGTACTTCTCCGCTTTCCAGCTTGGAAATGGCGTCCAGGTCGTTGATCAGGTAACTCAGCCGTTCTACATTTTTTTCTGCTTTTTTCAGGAATTTCCCAGCCATTTCAGGATCATCCAGTAAGCAGTCCTGTAAAGTTTCTATATACCCCTGGATGGCAAATAAAGGCGTCTTAAATTCATGAGATACATTAGAAAGGAACTC
>Ga0247808_10000628_pt1 | contig 16857 bp, 9 predicted proteins | sample UWRJL089202R1_FD_179914 | JGI IMG/M metagenome (GOLD analysis project Ga0247808, IMG submission 179914) | Plant litter microbial communities from Arlington Agricultural Research Station in Wisconsin, United States - UWRJ-L089-202R-1 | ecosystem: Environmental > Terrestrial > Plant litter >... | reverse complement strand
AGCTTTGATGATTTGCATGTTGAAAGGTCCAGTGATACTCCAAGCTTTAGCCACTTTGATGGCAATTTCCTTGACACGGTCCATAGTGGTTTGGTCAAGGTTTGCGGGTGGGAGAACAAGAGTCGCATCACCAGAGTGGACACCGGCCTGTTCGACATGCTCACTTACAGCGTGAACAATGAGCTTACCATTGGAGGCTACGGCATCAACATCAATTTCTTCAGCACCCTCAATGAATTTAGTAATGACGACTGGGTGATCAGGTGAAACGTTGCTGGCAGCCTCGAGCTTATCCTTGAGCTCGTCTTTGCTACGAATGACTGTCATGGCAGCACCAGATAAGACATAGCTCGGCCGAACTAGAACAGGATAGCTGACTTCATCAGCAAATGACTCAGCTTCAGCTACAGAAGTAAGCTCTTTCCATGCTGGTTGATCGACTCCAATGCTGTCCAGAATTTCGGAGAACTTTTGTCTATCCTCTGCCTTGTCAATATCCCGAGGATCAGTGCCTAAGACTTTTGCGCCACCAGTCTCTTGGAGTCGGAGAGCAATGTTCTGAGGCAGTTGACCACCGACGGAAACAACAACACCACTGGCAGCCTCAAGCTCATAAATGTCCATAACACGTTCGTAGCTCAACTCTTCGAAATAAAGCTTATCAGCAGTATCGAAATCCGTGGAGTACTACTGGAAAGTCAATACAGGGTTTTGGGGTGTAGAAAAAGGATTACTTGCAGTTTCGGGATTATAATTGATCATGACAGTCTTCTTGCCCATCTCCTTCAAGGCGAGAGTTGCGCTGACAGCACACCAATCGAATTCGACTGAACTACCTATACGGTAAACGCCACTTCCAAGGATCAAGGTCTAGAGAACAGGTTAGTTATAGGAGGAAGGTGCAAAGGACAGGCTACCCGATAATCTGAAGAAATGAAAAAATTAGCTTACTCCGTGGTCGTCAAAGGTTACATCATGAGTAGTTGCGTTGTATGTGGTGTAAAGATAATTTGTTTCCGCTGGAAACTCAGCGGCAAGAGTATCGATTCTCTTGACGAAAGGCGTGATTCCGAAGTTCTTTCTGCGGGCTCTCACATCGTCTTCAGTGCTGCCTACTGCGTTGGCAATTTGTCTATCCGAGAAACCCATCTTTTTAGCCTTCATAACAAGCTCCTTCTTCAGGCCAAAGAGACTTCCAATGTCCTCAAGCTCGTGAGTACATTCAACAATGTTTTGGAGCTTATACAGAAACCACTTGTCAATCTTGCTGAGGTCGTGAATACGGTCAACTGTATAGCCCTCATGGAGCATAGCCTGTCCAACAGCAAGCCAGCGGCGGTCAGTTGGGTTTGCAAGCTCATAATCCAGATCATCAAATTTGTCACCCTGGAAACCCACGAACCGAGGATCGACTTGGCGAATGGCTTTTTGGATAGATTCTTCAAAGGTCCTTCCAATTGCCATCACTTCACCTACAGACTTCATGGCACTGCCAATATCACGCTTGACATGCTGAAATTTGGCAAGATCCCATCTTGGAATCTTGGTTACGACATAATCCAGAGATGGCTCAAAATTTGCAGTAGTCGTCTTTGTCACAGCATTTGGTAATTCTGGAAGGGTATGACCAAGTCCGATTTTCGCCGCAGTATATGCAAGTGGGTATCCGGTGGCTTTGGAGGCTAACGCAGAGGAGCGAGAGAGACGAGCATTGACTTCGATAACTCTGTAGTCAAGTCCATCAGGCTGCAGGGCGTACTGGACATTACATTCACCAACTACACCCAGGTGACGAATGATTTTGATAGCAGCAGATCGAAGCATATGATACTCTTCATCGCTCAAGGTTTGGCTGGGTGCCACCACAATGGAGTCACCGGTGTGAGTACCAAGAGGATCAAAGTTCTCCATGTTACATACCGTAATACAGTTGTTAGCAGCATCTCGGACAACTTCATACTCGACTTCTTTCCATCCCTTGAGAGATTTCTCAACCAAGATTTGGGGAGAGAGAGTCAATGATCTTGCAGACATGTTGCGAAGTTCTTCCTCGTTGTTGGCAAATCCGGATCCCAGTCCTCCTAGAGCATAAGCCGCACGAACAATAATTGGATAGCCAATATCTTTCGCTGCTGCCAGGGCATCGTCAACAGTACCAACAGCAATTGACTGAGCAATTGGGATGTTAATTTCGTTCAAAGCCTTTGCAAAAAGATCTCTGTCCTCACTAGTTTCAAGGGTTTTGATGCTAGTGCCTAATACTTGGACACCATATCGCTCCCATATCCCCATGCGCTCCATTTGTACACCGAGATTGAGGGCAGTTTGCCCACCGAAGGTCAGAAAGACTCCATCCGGTCTCTCCCGCTCAATGACGTGTGTGACATACTCTGGAGTAACAGGTAGGTAGTAAACCTCATCGGCCAGTACGTGGGCGGTCTGGATAGTTGCAATATTGGGGTTTATGAGGATAGAGGAAACACCGGCTTCTTTTAGAGCTTTCAGAGCTTGGGATCCTAGAGCAAATATGTTAGTAACGGTCTATCTAGAATACGGCCTCTTGAGGCCATTCTTAGCTTCTATATGATGCCCCCACCCTCTCATTCAATTGAGCACGCAGAGTGGAATACTAACCTGAATAATCGAACTCTCCAGCTTGCCCAATGCTCAAACCACCACTGCCAATCACAAGAACTTTCTTGACATTTACAGGATTTGCAGCACCCTTAATTACTCCACTCTCTAGGTAAGCTTTCGCGTTTGGGGCAACTTGGCTTTGGTCTTTACGAGTAACGGAACTCGAGAATAGCCGGACGTATCTTGCATTCTTAGTAACAAGTACTGGGTTCTTTGAATAGAGACACCTAGTAGAGGACCGAGTGGTGAAAGCTCTAGCAGAAGCTGGTGATCGAACTTGTCGTAGAAGCGAGCTCGAGCGAGCTGCTGCTCGGTAGGAGTATGCCATTGTAGAGACCGCCGTTGTCAATTGAGAGCGTATTCTTCCCAATAGCAGGCTGCGACCTTTAGAGGCTCTGAAAAGTGGTGGACGTTGCCCAAATTGTGGTTTCTTTTTGTGGTAAGGAAGAGAAGCTCTCAACTATCGGTGAAAGTTCCCGTCTATGATAACGAGCTTGCGAAATAGATAAGAGGTCACAACAGAATTTATTGAGACGACTTAAGTTTGTAGCTTCGAAGGCTCAAAGTCTCTCAGCATTTTCTCAAGTAAAGGTGAGCAAAAAGTGAATCAATTGTAGAGCAGACTTGGGATGAAGGATGAAAGATTCAATAGAGTCACAGCTGCAACACAAAATATTTGTGAGGGAAGAAAAAGCGGGGACCCCTGTGTTTTCCCTGGCATTGGTCCTATTCGTGATGGGTGGGTGGCTACTGGCTAAGGCGAAAAGGGGAAGAATTTTTGGACATGTGAGGCTATGGCTGGGCTACGAAACCTTCGTCGTGATTTTTACCACCACCTTGCAGGGTGGGTAAATCAATGAAAAATTTTGCGAAGATTTGCTGCTGCATTAGATTTCGAGGACTTCACCAGGTGGCAGGCAGGGCGGGGTTCTGTGGGAGCTGTGTAGATCACCATGCACTGGAACAGTACCTGGTCAGCAATCAGAAGTCTACGTGAGACCATATATGTTGAAATTTCATCCAGGAATGGCGCTACGAAGGTTCAATTTCAACGCATTTATCATATACTAGATCTGGACGTAGTTCATCAATAGATGCGTCTCCTTACAAAGTCGGGGTGTGACATCTCAATCAATCTTTGGTTGCAGTTTGGAAGGTATACGCTGTGTACTAATTCAGACCTACATTGCAGCACACAAGTCTGTTTTCATTTGTCGTCAACGCTCAGCTCTCTCTTCGCAGCCACTGATGAGAACCGCTGAGCAGGATCTTGTCAAAACTTCCTAAATGAGCCTCGCCGGCATCGGAGACAGATCTCATGGCATAGATATCTACACGTGACTAAAGCTGCAAGGTGATGCTATGAGGGTGCCCTTTCAATTTACTCCAGACAAATGCCAAAGAATGCTCGAAGGGAGATCGCAGCAACGCCAAATTTATGTCTTGGTTTCTATTTTTGGTAGAGATTAAGACGGATCTATGCCTTTTCTAGTCTGACTGCGGGATTCTTCTCAATGAAGGACAAGTCAACTTTGTGACCAAGCAACTCCCGGATATTGTTCACCTGGCTAACATTAGCAACAACTTTTTGGATAGGTTACGGTTACTTACTTTGTACTTGATCATCGTAGGTCGTTCTAAACTCAAGCCCCAACCGAAAACAACCATATCCTTTGGCAAGCCCATCGCTTCTAACATTTCTGGTCTGAACATCCCGCTGTTGCCAATCTCGACGAGCTTGTTCAATCCCTTGTGGAAGCTGAAGATCTCCATACTTGGCTCTGTATAAGGATTGTATGCTGGCTTGAAGCGTAGATCCTCAATACCCATCTTAGTGAAGAAGATTCTCATGAATTCCATCAATCCACCAAGTGACAGCCCATAGTCGGCAATGACACCTTCCACCTGGTGGAACTCAGCAAGATGCGTTGCATCGACAGTTTCATTGCGGAATACACGATCGATTGAGAAATATTTTGCAGGTGGAGGTCGTCCGTCAGGCCCTTTCTGAGCAGCAAGTTTGTGGAGCATGGCCGTTGATATCGCAGTAGTGTGTGTTCGAAGTACAAGTCGCAGTGATTCGTCTTCCGCCCATGGGTAGCGATACCCGATTGATCCGTATTTGCCCTCTTGATGAACTTCTTTGACGTTTTTCCAGTACGCCTCATAGTCCGCCGTGTCATCTTTGTCTTCCGCATGGGGCTTGTCAGCAACCTTAGGATCTGAAATATAGAAAGTATCCTGAAGATCACGGGCAGGGTGCTGTTGTGGGACAAAAAGTGCGTCGAAGTTCCAGAAGCCAGTCTCAACGTATCTATTCGTAGGCATTTCTTCGAAGCCCATCTCGAAAAAGATCTGTCGGAATTCATGTCGGACTTTATTCAAGGGATGTAGAGCACCTGCATTTTGATCCGAACCCAGAGAATTGAAATTGTATTTCTTGAAGGTTGCAGTCTTCCACGCACCACTGGATATGTAAGCTTTAAAATCCAATCAATTAGGACAAGTGACTTACGACTCGATCATCTCCTCAGTTAAATCTGTTTCCAGCTTAGCTATCTCCAGAGCGAACTGTTCGCCTTTATTAATAGTGTAGCTGATAACCTTCTGCGTCTTAACCAACTTCCGCTTCTTCAAATCTGCCACGACCTTCGCGTCCGAATGTGTGTTTGTCTCCTTTACAACGCGTAGTTGGTCCCTTGTAATATCTGATACCTTGTCCGTCTGTCTTGAATCAGTACTGTCTCACTGTCAAATAAGCTAGACTTACTGTTTTCGCAATGATTTTGCCGTCACTGCCCTTAGCAATCCAACCCTCTCTAAAGCCCTTTCCTTGGCCTAACTTCACGACATTTTTATCACCAATAACGCCCTCGAGTTCCTTTATCGTGAGTCCCTCTAATTGCTGTGGCACCAGTTAGCAGTGGCTCTGGTATGCAGTTGTCTACACGAACCTTTTGTAGTGCTTGAAGAATCCGAACTTCATGACTACCATTGGCTAAAATCTGTTCACCCTCTGCCTCCAGTATAATATTCTCTTGGTTGATGGCCTTATATGTAACCATAGACCGTGAAAGCAGTGTGTCTAAGGCACTCTTAACAACGGTGAAGGGTTGTGAGGGGAAAGCTTCGGAGGAGTCAATGGGCTCATTTTTGGAAAGAGCTTGCAGAATTTCTAGTGGTAAATCGCCTGTGGTACCACTCTGGTTCGCCATTTCATGTGTTGTACTTTGAGAAAGAAGGCGGTTTTTATTTTTGGCTCGCCTTCACAGATGACTCAATTGTAGATAATTATTTGACCTCAGCCTTGTGACGTTTAGTCCTCAAATATAAGGCATAATATTGGTTAGCACTTGTACTGGACATGATTAAGCGAGAAGTGAATGCAGAGTTACACTAGCTAAAGTACTCTTCCGGAAATTTGGAAATCTGCAAAGTAAGGATTTCCTATATCATACGCACTAGTAAAGGCATTGATTTATAGTTCTCATCACAAATTAAAAAACTGACCTAAAGATTCAAGAATATATTGATTAAATTATGGTCTACCAGATGAGAGAACTCAATCGTCCCCCTTAATAACGCCAAGTTTCCCATCTAGTAATTCCCAAACATCCGCATAATTTAATGTATTGTTAGTAGAAGACTTATCATCATCCACGACCTGAGTTCCTAACAGTTCCTGGAGTGAGAGCAAAGCCGTCTTAAGGTTTGATACAGCTACATCGCCTTCCTCAAGCTTCCTTGATACTTCTCTCTGTGTGTCTAGACTTGCTGAGGTAGCGGCGAAAACCCACTCCTTCGCTTTTCTAGAAGAGTCTGGCTTTTCAAGATTTAACATTGTCTCTGCGAATGTCTGCGAGGCTTTCGAGTCTGCAGGAAGTGGATGGGCTGGTAGTAAATGGCTCTCCTCCGCCAGGAGATCTAAGCCTTGATTGGAGTCCTTGAGTTGTTTCGCAAGGCTGGTGGTTAGATGCGATCTCTGCTGCAGCACAGACTTTTGATCGTTGAAGATGGTAGCTAGCTCTTCCAGATACGGATAAGCAGAATAGCCCAAGGCCCTTGCATTGGCCGACTCAAACTTGTCTTCTGATATCTTTTTACTCCTGTCCGATGCTTCTGCACACGGAGCTGCCAGTGTTTCGGTTGCTGATTGAATTGCTGCCTCTCGTAGTTTTAGATATTGAGGGTATTTTTTCTGGATTGAAATAAGAAGACTTTCGAGAAGCTTCTTTTCCCCTCTGCTATCAGGCTTGGAAAATGTATCTGCACTTGAATCGTCTTCTGGGCTTTCATTTGTCTTTCCCAGCTCAGTCTCAATCCAATAGATCAGCTCATTGCGCGTCATTCCCAGAGCCTCTATATTGTCTCCACGGGTAACAGAAGCTATGTTACTATTGTCTTTTTTTTTAAGATTTTCGAGTTTCTTCCTTTCTTTGTCCAACAAATATTTGGCTCGAAGAACGGATTTCTCTAAACGATTGACTAGTTCTTCCAAATCCGTACACTCTGACTCTGCACGCGTTCCTAATGCATGCATGACCTCTCGAGGAACTTCCGGTAGAGTCCTTGACTTTAAGAGATCCTCGCAATCAAAATAAGTAGTTTCTGCCGCAGGTTTTCGAGCAACTACACCAAGATAGTCTTGGTAAATATGTAAACGTTCATTTTTGCGGGTAGTTGTAACAAGTGTCAGGAACTGGTTTAGGCATGATTCTGATTCATCAATCGAGCTATTTTTATGTCGTATTCCTTCTACTGCAGGCTGTGACTCGGGGATTGCAGTTGCATGATGTTCCTTGACTGCCTCATCGTATTCTTTTCTTGCTCTAATGTTGGCTTTCACACTTCGAAGATATTCCCTTCTGGCACCTCGTAGACCAGAGGATGCTGTTTCCGTACCTAATGAGGAACTGCTAATGATAGATAGAGGGCGTGAGACTGGTTCTTCGCTTTTGGGATTAAGGCAAATGCTCAAATGAGATGCCAAGACTCGTCTGATATTCGCGACCTCATGTCTCTGTCCAAGGTAAGACCCTAAAGAAAGATGGACGTTCTGAATACAACTGGGTAGGTTCTCAAGCGATTCCATCATACTAGAGGTAATGTGCACCTCTTCCCACTCGGGAAATATGAATCAATTGTTGTGTTCGGTTGTTCCTTGGATATTGTTATTGATATTGCCCGATTAGGTTATTTGTTGCCTACGACAGTTGATATAGTCACGTGCACGCCTGCAAAAATTTACAGGGATTGAACTTTCGAACCTCTTCTCATGATATTGATCCCATTCACCACTCTATTAATACTCTGACCTCCAATAGAGCGATGGGGCACGGCACTTCTTCAATTTGATTTTCTTCTTTCCTTTCGTACTTGTCGATACCCACGAAATTTCTTGTCAACGTTGGTGCAATAATACATACCCGCAAACATGACGGATCAACAGCGAGATGTCTCGCAGTACAAGTACTCGGCGATGTCCAATCTGGTCCTCCAGGCGGACCGTCGTTTTGTCACTCGTCGAAATGATGAAGTTACGGGAGATCCAGAATCACTGGCAGGGCGACTAAGCATACGAGATATGGGCTCTAGGAACGCGCGTGAAGATGCGCCGAAGCAGAAGAAGAAGGCGTCTGGTTTACCGACTGTTCAAAGAGGAGATGCCGGAGATGGCCACGAAGTTCTAGAGCGGGAGCAACTGAAGCGGAAACGCGGTGAGCCCGCACAGCTTCGCGGGGCTGGCATATTATCGGCCTCAGACGCGTTGGTGGAAGGAATAGTATATCGACCTCGGACATCTGCTACGAGAGCGACCTATGATCTGATCATAACCACTGTCGCGAACAATCTCGGAGATGTGTCTCACGAGATAGTTAGAAGTGCCGCAGATGCTGTTCTAGAATATCTCAAGGATGACGACATGAAAGACTTCGACAAAAAGAAAGAGATAGATGATTTATTAGGCGCCAGTCTGAGCTCAAAGCAATTCAACGAACTCATAAATCTCGGCAAGAAGATCACGGACTATGAAGCCCAGGATGAAGATGAAGTTATGGCAGACGCGGAAAACGAAGGTGAGGATGGTGCGGAAATTGATGACCGCCAAGGAGTTGCTGTAGTCTTCGATGACAATTCCGAGGATGAGGATGGAGCGGAGATGGTCGACGAGGTTCGAGACGAGTCATCAGAGGACGAAGACGATGATCATCCTGGTGCGGAGGAGGTAGCAACAGCGGGAGGTGCTGGTGTAGACCGGGACCAAGAATCCATGGAGCTCCCTGAGGAAGAGATTATTCTTGATTCTGCGCAAAGCAATCAAGCTGCGGAGAAAGAAAAGGACAAGAGTATTATCCCCGCTCGGGACATTGACGCATACTGGCTACAACGGCAGATCGGTCTCATTTATACTGATGCACATGTACAGCAAGTCAAAACTCAAGAGGCCCTTCATACACTCTCTGGGGCACCTGAAGAGGAAGGTGATGAGGAGAAGCCGCTCAGAGAGATCGAGAATGATCTTGCCGAATTATTCGACTATGAGCATCACGAGCTTGTCCATAAGCTCGTAGCAAACCGTGACAAGGTTGTCTGGTTAACTCGCCTTGCCCGCGCTGAAGATGCAGAAAGCCGGGGGGTGGTGGAGCGAGAGATCACATCAGAGGGCCTTCGGTGGATCCTAGACGAGCTTCGTGGGGACACAGATTCTTCAAAGAAACGTAAAGTGGAAATCAAAATGGATATTGATGTCCCAGCATCTTTCAATGAAACTGCAAAAATAGAGCAGAACGGCGACGGTGCTCTTGTTGGAGGTCTACAGCCACGCAAGCTCATCAACCTGGAAAATCTAGTATTTGACCAAGGCAATCACCTCATGACCAACCCAAAAGTTAGACTTCCCGAAGGTTCCACCAAGCGTACTTTCAAAGGGTATGAGGAAATACATGTTCCACCCCCGAAAAAGCGTAATGATCCTAGTGATCGTGATATTCCATTCTCCGAGATGCCAGAGTGGTCCCGCGTGCCTTTCAAATCTCCCGGAAAGTTGAACAAAATTCAATCGGCATGCTTTCCGCAAGCATTTAACGATGACGGCAATATGCTGATATGCGCACCCACAGGAAGTGGTAAAACCAATGTGGGTATGCTCACAATCTTGCGCGAAATTGGAAAAAACCGCAACCCGGAGACTGGAGAGATCAATCTTGATGCTTTCAAGATTGTGTATATCGCCCCTTTGAAAGCTCTTGTACAAGAACAGGTGGGGAACTTTGGTTCCAGATTGAAGCCCTATGGAATAACAGTTTCGGAGCTGACTGGTGATCGTCAACTTACCAAACAGCAAATTGCAGACACCCAGATTATAGTTACTACTCCAGAAAAATGGGATGTAATCACTCGGAAAGCGACTGATCTGAGCTACACAAATCTGGTACGCCTGATTATTATTGATGAAATCCATCTACTACATGATGATCGAGGTCCTGTATTAGAAAGCATCGTAAGCAGAACAATCAGAAAGATGGAGCAAACCGGAGATCCTGTTCGTTTAGTCGGTCTTTCTGCAACTCTACCCAACTATCGTGATGTTGCCAGCTTCCTTCGTGTTGATCCCACAAAAGGTATGTTCCACTTTGATGGATCCTACAGGCCCTGTCCTCTACGACAAGAATTTGTTGGGATTACCGAGAAGAAGGCCATTAAGCAACTTAAGACAATGAATGATGTAACTTATACGAAAGTACTCGAGCATGTTGGAACGAAGCGTAATCAGATGATTATCTTTGTCCATTCGCGGAAGGAGACGTCAAAAACTGCCCGATATGTTCGAGACAAGGCAATCGAGATGGAGACAATTGGTCAGATCATGAAAAACGACCTGGGTGGGAGAGAGGCCCTTCAAAGCGAGGCCGATTCGGTTAACGACCGAGAGCTAAAGGATCTACTTCCATATGGATTCGGAATCCATCATGCAGGAATGAGCAGACCTGATCGAACGTCGGTCGAGGATTTGTTTAACGATGGATTGATCCAGGTCCTTGTCTGCACTGCTACCTTGGCATGGGGTGTCAATTTACCTGCCCATACAGTTATCATCAAAGGTACTCAAGTGTACTCGCCTGAAAAGGGTAGCTGGGTTGAGCTGAGCCCACAAGATGTATTGCAGATGCTTGGTCGTGCTGGTCGTCCTCAATATGATACTTATGGAGAAGGCATCATCATCACTACGCAGACCGAAATGCAATACTACCTCTCTCTCCTCAACCAGCAATTGCCTATTGAAAGTCAATTTGTCAGCAAATTAGTGGACAACCTAAATGCTGAGATTGTTCTGGGCAACGTGCGCAGTAGAGACGAAGGAGTTGAGTGGCTGGGCTACACGTACTTATTCGTACGAATGCTACGTTCGCCAGGATTGTACAGTGTTGGGCCAGAATACGAAGATGATAGTGCTTTAGAGCAGAAACGTGTGGACTTAATACATTCCGCTGCTGTCGTCCTAGAGAAGTCGAATCTAATCAAGTACGATAAAAACACTGGTAAATTACAAGCGACAGAACTCGGTCGAATCGCCTCCCACTATTACATCACCCATAGCTCTATGCAAACGTACAACCTCCACCTTCAGCCATCAATCACCGCGATCGAGTTGTTCCGCATATTTGCCTTGAGTAATGAGTTCAAGTATATTCCTGTTCGTCAGGACGAGAAATTGGAACTAGCGACAATGGTGAATAGGGTACCCATTCCAGTGAAAGAAAGTGTCGAAGAGCCTCATGCTAAAATAAACGTACTCCTACAAGCGTACATATCACGACTTACCCTCGAGGGTCTAGCACTTATGGCAGACCTTGTATACGTCACCCAATCAGCTGGAAGAATTCTTCGCGCTATTTTTGAGATCACACTCAAGAAAGGATGGTCGTCTGTTGCAAAAACCGCCTTGCAGTTGTGCAAAATGGCAGAGAAGCGTATGTGGCCAACCATGTCGCCTCTTCGACAATTTCCTGGGTGCTCTAAAGATATAATTCAGAAAGCCGAACGAATAGATGTTCCCTGGGCAAATTATTTTGACCTGGATCCTCCTCGTATGGGAGAGCTTTTGGGTCTACCCAAAGCTGGAAGAACTGTTTGCAGTCTCGTATCCAAATTTCCACGACTTGATGTGCAAGCTCAAGTGCAGCCAATGACTAGGTCAATGCTTAGAATCGAGCTTACTATCAAACCTAACTTCGAATGGGATGATGAAGTCCATGGCACTGCCGAGAGCTTCTGGATTATCGCTGAAGATTGCGACGGAGACGAGATACTTTTCCATGATCAGTTCATCCTTCGGAAGGCTTTTGCGGAAGCTGAGGACAATGAACATATAGTGGAGTTTACCGTTCCAGTAACAGAACCTATGCCACCACATTATTTCGTCACAGTTATCTCCGATAGGTGGATGCATGCCGAGAACAAGCTACCAGTCTCATTTCGTAACCTTATTCTACCAGAGAAATTCCCTCCTCATACACCGGTCCAAGATCTACAACCTTTACATGTTTCTGCTTTAAAAACAGATGAATTTAAAGCTCTATACCCCCATTGGGAACGCTTTAACAAGATCCAGACGCAGACTTTCAACTCTTTATTCTCCACAGACGAGAATGTTTTTATTGGAGCAGCTACTGGCAGCGGCAAAACTGTTTGTGCTGAGTTCTCACTGCTTCGCCATTGGAAGAAGGATGATGCCGGCAAGGCAGTATATATCGCCCCTTTCCAGGAACTCGTTGATCTTCGACTTCAAGATTGGCAGAAACGGCTTGTCAATATTCGTGGTGGCAAGAAGATTGTAAAGTTGACTGGCGATACTACTGCTGATCTCAAACTCCTAGAACAGGGAGACTTGATTCTGGCAACTCCTTCTCAATGGGATGTCTTGTCTCGACAATGGCAACGCCGCAAGAACGTACAGAACGTGCATCTATTCATTGCTGATGAGCTTCATATGATCGGCGGACAAGCTGGTTTCGTATATGAGATTATTGTTTCTCGAATGCACAATATTCGTTCACAACTAGAATCACCCCTCCGCATCATCGGTCTTAGCGTATCTCTCTCCAACGCCAAAGATGTTGGCGAATGGATTGATGCAAAAAAGCATAACATATACAATTTCAGTCCTCATGTCCGCTCGGTACCTTTAGAACTTCACATTCAATCATTCACTATTCCGCATTTTCCATCTCTCATGCTAGCTATGGCAAAACCTACCTATCTCTCTATTCTCCAGATGTCGCCTGACAAACCCGCGATCGTCTTCGTCCCCAATAGAAAGCAAGCTCGTGCAACGACGCGTGACTTGCTTGCTGCTTGCTTTGCCAGCGATGATGAAGATCGCTTTCTGCATACAAATGCTGATGAACTGAAAAATATTCTTGCGCGTGTCAACGAGGAGGCTCTAGCCGAAGCTATATCGCACGGAGTAGGTTACTATCACGAGGCTCTCAGCTCTTCAGATAAGCGAATTGTCAAGCATCTGTTTGACATTGGCGCAATTCAAGTCCTAGTTGCCTCTCGCGATGTTTGTTGGGAGCTTGATTGCAAAGCACATTTGGTGATCATAATGGGCACACAGTTTTACGAAGGCCGAGAGCATCGTTATGTCGATTATCCTCTGGCCGAGGTCTTGCAAATGTTTGGAAAGGCAACACGTCCTCTAGAAGACAAGCAGAGTCGTGGCGTTCTAATGGTTCCAGCTGTAAAGCGCGAATACTACAAGAAGTTCCTAAACGAGGCACTGCCGATTGAAAGTCAATTGCATGTCTACCTCCATGATGCATTTGTTTCTGAGATCACTACCAAAATGATTGAATCGGCGGAAGACGCAATCAATTGGACCACCTTTACATACTTTTATCGACGGCTACTGGCAAATCCAAGCTACTACAGTTTGACGGATACCTCACATGAGGGACTTAGTTCACATTTGTCAGAGCTTGTTGAAACTACATTGAAAGATCTATCAGAAGCAAAGATCATTGATCTGGACGAAGATGATGATTCTGTGACTCCTTTAAACGCGGCTATGATAGCAGCGTATTACAACATATCATATATCACTATGCAGACTTTCTTGTTGTCCTTGACTGGCAGGACAAAGCTTAAGGGAATCCTTGAGATTGTAACCTCTGCGACAGAATTTGAAACCATTCAGATCAGACGACATGAGGACAGTCTTCTCCGTCGCATTTACGACAGAATACCCGTCAAGATGGCTGAAGTTGACTACGATTCACCTCATTTCAAAGCTTTCGTACTTCTTCAAGCACATTTCTCCAGAATGCAGCTTCCTATTGACTTAGCTAAGGACCAGGAGATTATTCTGACCAAGGTGCTTTCCTTACTGAGCGCGACTGTTGATGTTTTGTCTTCGGATGGGCATATTAATGCGATGAATGCCATGGAAATGTCGCAGATGGTCGTGCAAGGCATGTGGGACCGGGATAGTCCACTCAAGCAAATACCTCACTTCACCCCGACTGTAATTGAGGCCGCTAAAAGTGCTGGGTATGTACATCCACAACGAGCTATGGTAAAAATTACTAACTACTGTTGTCTTTCTAGTGTCACTGATATTTTTGAGTTCATGGAAGCAATGGACCCATCAGAAAACCCGAATTATAACACTCTCGTAGCAAGCCTTGGTTTATCTCAAACTCAGCTTGCGCAAGCTGCAAATTTCACCAATACGAAATATCCCAACATCGAGCTTGAATACAAGCTTGAAATTGCTGATGAAATTACTGCTAACTCACCTTCGTACATTCAAGTCAAGATTACACGAGATACTGATGATGAGGATTCGGATGTGGTAGATACCACAGTTCATGCGCCATTTTACCCAGTGAAGAAGATGGAAAATTGGTGGCTGGTGGTTGGAGACGAGAGTTCAAAGACTCTACTCTCCATAAAGCGAATAACAATCACAAAGTCACTCACCGTTCGACTCGAGTACACGGTTCCGACGCCAGGAGAGCACAAGTTGAAGCTGTTCTTAATGAGCGATAGTTATGTCGGTGTAGATCAAGATCCAAGCTTCACTGTAAATGTTGCTGAGGGTGAGGAGGAAGAAGATGAAGACGACGAGGATGAAGATGAAGAAATGGGGCAATGAAATATATTGATTGTATTATGGTAAGACTCAAGAACTGTACGTCAATCAAAAGGATACCTAAGAAACGTTGCGAAGCACACCATGGTTACTATTGTGAAAACGAGGCATTATGCAGAGATGGTAGTGACCATGTCACCAGCTACCGGGAATCAAGATTGCAATGGATCGTTGGGTGATGGATAGTAGAATTGCTAGGAGTTTGCTAGAAGTGGTAAGCACGGATGAGCGTTTATCATCGTCAGCTGCGCGTTCCCTTGTTCTCGTGTTGTGTTGGCTCATTATTCTTTATAGTGAATATAATTAGTTCTACAAATTGCAAATGTCACTCTGGCACTGCTAGATTAGATCTCTTAAAGGTGAATGGAAACCGATTCACAGTCTGTTGTTAATTCATGGTAATATTTCCTATTCACTGTTTTGTTCTGTCAAAGGTGGTGCTGCCTAATTAAAGAGACACCACCACCACAACATCATCCATGTTGGCGACCGGGTGCACGTGCCACTTCGGACACTAGGATTTTGTGTGGTGAAGCGTTCGTTTTCCAAACCTCTTCTTTCCACAATTCCTTCGGTTTCTTCACCACTACAGCATCATCCACCAACGCACCTCTTATTACCAAATCTATCAAGGGTTACAATTTGTTCCCTCTTTTCCAAAACGCGTAATTAAGAAATCCACTTCCCAGTCGCGTTCTCTCACTCGGAGCTTCCCAAGTCGCGACAACATGGCTGAAGAGGCAATCCCCCTAGCTGTCGCTTTACCCGCGGTCGCAGATTCTGCAGAGGTCACATCAACGCGCCCTGATGGAGATGCATCCGAGGTAAAGGAGACGGTCACAAACGGAGCTGCGTCTGAAAGCACCGAACCAGCTAAGGAAGCCGCGACAGAGCAGGCTGCGCCATCCTCCCCAGCTCTTGAGAGTATGATTGTCATTCATTGCTTTGTTCTTCCTTTCTATTTGACCTTGCTAACCAATTAAACCCGCGTTTAGCCAAGGTTTCTGAGAACACAATTGACAAACATGCAAAATCCCCCAAAAGCCCCTCTGAGGACAAACCTGCAGCCGTTCCAGAGGATGCTGAAATGAAGGATATAAAGGCCAGTGATGTAGCTCCAGCTGTCGCAGAGTCTTCCAGCGCCACCGTTGATACCTTGGCTTCAGCCGATAAATCCAAATCACGACGCAAGTCAAGTGGTATTCCAGAGCACAAAGGAAAGAAGCTGAGTAAAAAGGCCTCCAAGGCAAAGATGACGCACATCGACGCTCAACCAGGGGACTACTTCATGATCAGATTGAAGGGCTACCCACTCTGGCCAGGTATTGTTTGTGATGAGTCCATGCTTCCTAATACTCTTCTCAAAAGTCGCCCTGTCACTGCGCTTGGAAAGGATGGTACCTATAGAGCAGACTATGCGGATGGTGGTGCTAAGGTCAATGATCGCACATTTCCCGTTATGTATCTTCACACAAACGAATTGTAAGTACTCCAACTACTTTGGTTTGTACATTACTAACAGTGGTTCTTTTAGCGGCTGGATCCCTAACACCGATCTCCTTGAGCTAGATTTCGATACGATTGGTACTGTTCCTACGAGTATGCGTAAGGATTTGCAAGCTGCGCATCAACTAGCTGCCGAAAGACATGATTTGCAATATTTCAAGGATATTTTGCAGAATTTTATGGACCAGCGTGCCGCCGAGGTTGCCGCAAAGGAAGCTGCTAAAGCTGCCAAAAAGGCAACCAAGGACGCTGCGAAGTCGAAGCCACGGAAGTCACTTTCTAAGACTGTCGTGGCAGAAGAGGATGAGGATGTCGAGATGGAGGACGCAGTTGCCGAGCAAGACTCTGATGGCATTGAGATTCCTGTAGAGAAAGCCAAGAAGACTAAGAAACGAAAGGCTGAAGAAGACGTAGCTGTAAGGCATACCCATTCCTAGCTTAACTCATGCCTAACATATCTGCAGACGCCACAACGTACCGACTCCGTCAAGAAGCCAAAGATCAAATTGACTACTACCCCAAAGACCAACGGCACCGCTACTCCAAAGGCTGTCAAA
>Ga0247808_10000626_pt1 | contig 16899 bp, 11 predicted proteins | sample UWRJL089202R1_FD_179914 | JGI IMG/M metagenome (GOLD analysis project Ga0247808, IMG submission 179914) | Plant litter microbial communities from Arlington Agricultural Research Station in Wisconsin, United States - UWRJ-L089-202R-1 | ecosystem: Environmental > Terrestrial > Plant litter >... | reverse complement strand
CAGGCTGTACGTTTACAACTCCGTTCATTGGACTGAATCAAAAGTATACGGTAGTAAGTGCCTCCGGAGTAGGAGGTACAGTCGGTTATGCTTATGGTGCTGCAGGGTTAACAGGGTTAACGAGCAATACATTTACATCCGTTGCTACTGTTCAGAATTCGTACATCACTAATTTTCAGATCAACAGTACCACAGCCCTTAATACAGTGGATGCGGTTTATACAGCAAACAACAATTCACCCTGTAACCATAATGTGGTACTTACCTTAAAAGATGGAGGTGGAGCAGTCATCGGTACTTATTCTCCACTGACCGTTTGTGGTGCAGGTACCAAGCAAAACATTACCATCAATATAGGAAAGACCTTGGCTCCCGGTAATTATTCCATTACTGTTACAACTCCAGGCAGTTATTACGATGAAGGAAAACCAGATATGTATACCGGTGGCGCCAACTATACGTTAGGCGGTCCTTTAGATTATGGGTTCATGCGCTTTACCGGAAACGGTGCGGGAGGAAATGCCTGGGGCGGTTTGTACAATTGGAACATGTCCAACAGTACGACCAGTAAAATTATTACGGCAATAGATGATTGTTCGGCTACCGTATGTAATTCTGTCGTTGCGCCATTGGTGAATTATGATTTTGGTTCTGGTGCCTCGAATCCAGGTGGAGCTCAGCCTCCCGGAACCAATACTTATGCTTATGAAGCTACGTTGAATGAAAACTCAGTTGGAGATGGTGATTATACAATCCTTAGAAATAATACTGGAGTCACACAAAATAATACCTGGCATTTAGTGACTCAGGATCATACCGGAAAACCCAATGGCTATTACATGATGGTCAATGCAGATTACACTCCGGGTGTATTTTATCAATCTACAGTTGGTGGTTTATGTGATGGAACGTACTATGTTTTTTCTGCGGCCATCATGAATATCTTAAAACCTACGGCATGCAGTCCAACACCTATAACTCCAAATGTTAAATTTACGATCAAAGATTTAGGAGGGTCCATACTGCAAGAGTTTGAAACCGGTGATATCGCGTCTACAAGTACACCACAATGGAGCGTACCATCCTTCAATTTCTTTCTTCCTACAGGAAATAACTCTGTGCAGTTGATCCTTTCCAATTCCAATCCCGGAGGATGCGGTAATGATTTGTTATTGGATGACATTTTGTTTTCTCCCTGCTTCCCGGATTTTTTTGTGGATGATCCGGGCATGACTTGTGCCAGTTTAAATAAAACACTTAACGTAACCATACCACCCGGATATTCCGGTGCTTTGTTGCAGTGGGAAAAAAGCGATGACGGTGGAAATACCTGGACTGCTGTGGCAGGCGCTACAAGCAATCAATATACGGTGGAGAATTTAACGCTGGCTCAAAACGGACAAAAATACCGGTTGGAATTGACGTCTTCGCTGGGTGGTGGATTGTATGGTTGTCCTTTGAAATCAAAACCGGCTACCATATCCGTAGAAGATTGCAGTGCCTTACCCGTAAAATTTGTAGACTTTCAAGTGACGTCCAATCAGGCGAATGGCGCTGATATCAGCTGGACAACAGCGGAAGAAACCAACATTGATTATTATGCCATCGAAAGATCCTTTGATGGTGTGCTATTTCAAACCATTGGTTTCAGTTCTTCTAAAAATCAACAAATGATCAATACCTACCACTATACAGATCATGAAGCATTCAGCTTTGTGGTTTACTACAGAATAGCGGAGTACGATGTGGACGGAAGTTTCATGCGTACAGGAATTAAAGCGAAATACCCGTTAAATTCATCTTTGCCAAAATTGTCTGTATCTCCAAATCCAGGCAAAGGGATTTATACCATATCGTTAACGCAGACGAATAAGGAAAATCAATCCATTGGATTAAGTTTGACCAATATGACAGGCAAACAGGTCTTGCAGGAAGCGATTCAGTTGAATGATTTAAGTCCAAGTCATGTGTTGAATATTTCATCTCTTGCTTCAGGCATCTATTTGCTGGAAGTAACGGATGCGACCAACAGCTGGACGGAAAAAATCATCAAGGAGTAAGACAAGATTTAGATGTGCGTTAGGACTTTTGCCATACTCCACCTTTTAGGCGGATCATAATAATGGCTCAATCCCTAACGCGCATCTTCCAACTGATCAACATAGATACAAATTGTTTAATACTTGCTTTTATTGGTTAGGTAAGAGTATATAAATGTCGTTTAAACTCTATATTTTTTTCTTTCTATTCTATTCTAAGTCATTGCTGTTAAGTTCCTTATTTCTAATTGCACGTCTTTCTTTAATATTCGGTTTAGACTAATAGTCTTTTCTCTGCAAAAGGCCGTCTTTTGACGTATTATCCTATAAAAAATAAACTAAATCCTACATGAGAAAGTGGCCGTTGATGCTGGTGTTGTTTTTCGGATTGATCGCTTTAAATGCCTTGGCTCAGGCTCCGGTGAATGTTACCAAAACCAATACAAAACCTGTATATGTACACATCATGCCTTGGTTTGATGGACCGAAGACATTGGGTGCGAATAACTGGGGGTACCATTGGAAAATGCAGAATAAAAATCCCAATGTCATCGTCGATGCAGGAACAGGCAAAAGACAAATCGCCTCACATTATTATCCGGAAATAGGTCCTTACGACAGCAGTGATCCCGATGTCATCGATTATCAGTTGTTATTGATGAAGCTCTCCGGAGTAGACGGTGTGTTGATTGACTGGTACGGCACAACAGGTACTGTAGGTGATATTGCAAGTAATCTTAGAAATTCAGATTCCATCGTTAACCGCTCCGTGCCTTCAGGATTGAAGTTCGCGCTTGTGATCGAAGATCGTTTTACGGGTGGTAATGTCACTACTCAACATAACAGCATGGTCTATGTGAGAGACAATTATTTTAACAAACCCAATTATATCCGATACGGTACTGCCAATGATCCTTTGGTCGGTATTTTCGGACCTGATCAAATAACCGGTGAATCCAATTGGACCACCATTCTTTCAGGCATTGAAGACATTGAATTTTTGCCTCTCGAGTATAAAGGCGGAGATGTGGGTACAGCCAACAGCGACGGTGAATACGCATGGCCTTACCAATCACCGAGCACATCAGACCATTTGACGCAATTGGAAAACTTTTATAAGTTTCGTGCACCCGGATTAAAAACAGCGATGGGCGTTTTGTATCCCGGCTTTAATGATTTTTATGCGCAGGGCGAAACAAACGGTACAAGCTATTTTAATATTCCTCATAATGGCACCACTACGCTGACACAAACCGTCACGCTTGCAAATACTTACACCAATAGGCTGGACATGCTGCAGGTGGCAACATGGAACGACTATGGAGAGGGAACGATGATCGAACCGACTTTTGAATTTGGTTATACGTTTCTTGTTAAACTACAAGAGTACACCGGTGTGTCTTATACAGAAGACGATTTAAAACAAGTGACCAGGTATTATAAGTTAAGAAAACAATACCCGAACGATGCTGCGATCAAAACTAAGTTGAATCAGGTGTACAAATATTTCGCGGCATTGCAAATTGCAGATGCGGTAGCATTGATGTGTACCATTGATAACGCAACGGGCTGTACTGCTTCACCACAAGTAGCTGTTGCGGCTGCCGGATCACCAAAAGAGGGAAGCGCGACAGGAACGTTTAAATTTACAGGAATAAATCTAACGGGTAATACGACGGTAAATTATACCCTGGGAGGTACCGGCACTTCAGGTGATTACACGGCCAGTCCGACGCTTTCTGGTTCTGTGTTGCTAACCGTTGCAGATCCGTCGGTTACAGTTACGGTTACACCAGTGGATGATGCAACTTATGAAGGCACAGAAACATTGATGATTACACTTACCAGTAATGCCGCATATCTCATTTCACAAACAACGGCTACTCTGAATATACTGGATAATGATCCTGTTCCTTGTACGGCGCCGGTTATCGCTTTTACGAATACCGTACCGATCATCAATCAAACGATTGATGCCAACTGGGCGAAAGCTCCAACATCTGCTCTTACCAAAGTTTCATTTGGTGCCATGCCTGCTGATTTCGCCGGATCAAGATGGAGAGCGATGTATAATGCGACCTACTTGTATTTGCTGGTTGAGGTGAAGGATAATACAAAGACCAATGACTCAGGAGCAGACTGGTATCAGGATGATGCCATAGAACTATTTATAGACGGTAACAACAGTAAGACGACGAACTACGATGGCAGTAATGATTTTCAAATTGCCTTCCGTTATAACGATGCTGTAGTACATGCCGGTACCGGCGGTATTACGACCTCTGGAATTAGCTTTGCCATTCAGGACGTGACCGGGGGGTATAATTTAGAAGCAAGAATTCCATGGTCGGCATTGAATACTACACCTTCAGTAGGTAAAACATTTGGTTTTGAAATCTCTGTTGACGATGATGACAATGGAGGAGTAAGAGATGCGCAGGTTTCAGCATTTTCTACTCTTGGTACTGCTTATAATAATCCTTCCGTATTCGGTGCGGTCATCGCTTCCAATGCTTGTGCAGAGGTTGCTGTTCCGGTCATCAACAGTTCACTGTCAGCCACTACCGTACAAGGTTCATCCTACACCTATACCATTACGGCTGCCAATACGCCTACCAGTTATAATGCAACGGGCTTGCCATCGGGTTTGTCTATCAATACCAGCACGGGTGTAATCAGCGGTACACCGTCAGGATCGGGATCAAGCTCCATTACCATCACGGCCAGTAATGCGGCAGGTACAGATACAGAAACACTGGTATTGAACGTAACAACGGTAACAGGAATTAACCATTCTTCGATGCAGTCCTTTGAATTAATGCCTAACCCGGTTATGGATGGTTTGGTAACACTTGTTCTTCCTAATATAGAAGGAGAGGTTCTGGTAGATGTTCGCAATGCGCAGGGTACATCCGTATATCATTCATCCATGAAAGTCATCAACAATGCATCACAACTAGATTTGAACGGATTGAAAGCAGGAGTATATATGATTCAGCTTCAAAAAGCCAATCAGTTTTTCATTCAGAAAATCGTCGTTCAATAAGGATATAAAGCTTGATCAGGAGATAAATGAAAAGCTTCTAAATCCATACTTTTACTTAGATGAAAGGTCTAGGCAGGCTTGAAATATATAGGAGAAAAAATAAAAAGCGTGAAACTAGTGTTGGCTAAGTGTAATGAGGGAAAAAAAGGTGTTATATTTTTAAAAGAACCTATAGTATTATAACAGGGAATTGTATTTTTTAGAATATTGTCTATCAGAATTTTGCAGATTATGCAAAGCATTATAGGTCTATATTTTAAATGTACAAGTTGTCTTTACGAAAGACAATCAGTTATTTTGGGTGTTCGTTTATGACAGAAAGCATAAGCGAAACGATACAGGAAAAGAACTAAACAAGCACTTAATCCTGTTCGAATGATAATGTTGGTTTTTTGTTTGGCCGTCGGGGATAGAGGAGTCGTACCCGGCGGTTTTTTTTTTGCTCGCATAGGAACAGGAATGTGTAATTCAACAGAAATGAGTTAATATTGCCTGATCATTAAGACTCTTATCCATGGAATTTAAAGGCGTTATTTACGTAGAACAGCAAGGTATTACCGATGAAGACATATTTGAGTATGTTCCGGAGGATTTAGCTGAGTTCTACGAAGAGATCAATGGCATTGTCGCCTTCCAGGGTGGATTGCAGATTAGAGGCTGTGTAACGGAGCCTAAATGGAATTCCCTATACGAAGCCTGGAAAGGGGAGAAAGCGCTTTATAAGACCTATGAGAACCTTTACGAAGACGATGTGCCCTTTGCACAGGATTGCATGGGAGATCAATATTTTCTGAGAGAAGAAATGGTATGGATGCTGGAAGCAGAAACCGGAGAGATACATGACCTCGAAATAGACTTTTTTGATTTCATCGACGAAGCGATAGAAGATCCCGTAGAGTTTTTATCTCTTCATCCCCTGGTGCAATACCTGAGTGAAGACGGTGACCTGGGACCTGGAGAATTGTTAAGCTGCATGCCTCCATTGAGCGAGGAAGTACCTGAAGACACGGAATATGTCATCAAGCATATCCCGGCTCAGGAAAGATTAGATTGGTTGGCGAGTTATTATAAGAAGAATCGTTAAGCAATCTTGCCTCTAAATCCTCTGAAGAGACTTTATTTCTATAAAACAAAAAGCTCATCGCTAATATAAGCGATGAGCTTTTTGTTTAGTATACGATCAAGTCTCCTTCAGTGAATTTAGGGGAAAGACAGTTAGTTGTTAGATTGAATCATAAATAATTACCTTCTCAAACGTTTCTCTGAACTCTTCCAGAAACGCTTTATGCAAAGGATGCACCTGGTATACATCGTGTCCGGCAAGATCATCAAACATCAATACCAGAGAGAATGTATAAGTAGTGTCAACAACTGCACGGCTGATAGAAGAAGGTATTCCAACGTGAATGGACTTTACCGATTCTACATTGGCCAATGTTTCCAAGGAAGCTTTAAATGCTTTTTTTTGTGTCTCTGTGGTGCTGTCTTTTACCCAGAATAAAACGTGATGAGATAACATAATGAATAATAGTTAGTATGAGTAGGCGACAAAGGTAAAAAGAAATCTTAAACCTGAGGGGTTCCTTATCTTACAATCACACTTTACTATATATTGTTTTTTTATAAGGCGGTCTGTTTATAAGCCTACTGTTCATCTTTTTTTATCTTTTAACAAATAGCGAGTCTTTTTTTTGCCTGAAATTTACATAATAGTCCTTGTTCTAACTTATTGTATGATTTTTTCGGACTCAATTAGGACTATACCAATTACTTTCTAAAAAATATGAGTAATAAATTGAGTATAAATACTTGATTTCATAGATTGTGACATAAGTAAAATATAGGTTAATATTTCAACCTGTTTTGAGTAATAAATAGTCATATTTTAAAATAATGCTTAAAAAAAGAAGTGTAAAACATATAAAGTAATGAAAAATGTGTTTTTATCCCTTTTATATTCATTTACATAATGTTTTTTTAGTTAAAAATACTTAAACCATAGAATCTAAGATGAAAGCAGACAAAATCAACTTATTCAGCTTTGGAAAGCCGCATATGAGAGCTTTTCATATCACATGGATGACCTTCTTTTTATGTTTCTTCGGCTGGTTTGGTATCGCACCTATGATGGGCATCATCAGAGAAGAATTGGATTTGACAAAAGGTCAAATTGGTAACATCATGATCGCTTCCGTATCGATTACCATTTTCGCACGCATTGTTATTGGATGGTTGTGCGATCGTGTTGGCCCGAGAATAGCTTATGGTGCAGTTTTACTTTTGGGTTCCATTCCTGTCATGTGTATCGGATTAAGTAACAGCTATGAATCCTTTTTATTGTTTCGACTGGCTATAGGTTTTATCGGTGCTTCATTCGTCATCACGCAATACCACACTTCAGTAATGTTTGCGCCGAAGATAGTCGGCACAGCGAATGCCACTGTAGCGGGTTGGGGGAACTTAGGCGGCGGTGTTACGCAAATGGTCATGCCCTTAATTTTTGCTGGTTTTGTTGGATTGGGCTACACCTCATCATTGGCCTGGAGATACAGTATGATCATACCCGGTGCGGCTTTGTTTGTCATGGCATTCGTTTATTATTTCTATACACAAGATACGCCGGAAGGAAATGTATTGGAGTTGAGAAAAAACAATCCTGATTTTCGAGCCAAGGCTGCTGATCCTAAAGGAAGTTTTAAAAAAGTCATCGCTGATTACAGAGTGTGGATACTTGCTTTAGTATACGGTGCTTGTTTTGGAATTGAAATCACCATCGATAACATCGCCGCATTATACTTTATTGACAATTTTCATTTGGGCATGGCTGAAGCCGGTATCATTGCCGGTTTATTTGGTTTGATGAATCTCTTCGCAAGAGCTCTGGGCGGATACTTCGGCGATCGGATGGGCAATCGTTTCGGTCTTAAAGGGAGAGTCTGGATTTTGAGTGCGTTTCTTTTGATGGAAGGATTAGGCATCATGTTGTTCTCTCAAATGTCTTTTTTACCACTTGCTATAGCAACGATGTTGCTCTTCGCTCTTTTTGTAAAAATGTCTAATGGTGCTACATATTCTGTTGTACCTTTTATCAATAACAAAGCCATGGGTACTGTTGCCGGATTAGTAGGAGCAGGCGGAAACATCGGTGCGGTAATGGCTGGATTCCTTTTTAAAGCAGAAAGCATTTCTTACCGTGAAGCTTTTTTTATTCTGGGTATTGCCGTTGTAGCGGTAGCAGTTGTTTCCTCTTTCATCAAGTTTAAAATGTCAAGTATAACCGAAGAATCCACCCTGACTGAAATCAAACCTCAAGTGTATGCCTATGAATCAACAGCTGTGTAAGTAAAAAAAGAACCCCTGGTAAAACGGCGAATTTTACCAAGGGCAAACATGAATGACTAAAATATTTTTAATCACCTGGATCAAAAAACATGAAAAAAAATCAACTTTCCAAATTGTTAGCCTGTGCTGTTTTCTTCTTCAGTGGTTATGCACAGGCACAGTATACGTTCACGGGTCAAGTCAGAACGCGCACAGAGTATAGAAACGGTGTGGGCAATCTGCTTCCTAAAGGAAGTGATGCCGCTTTTTTTACTTCTCAAAGAACCAACTTGAGTTTTGGTTACAAATGGGACAAACTTATTTTTCAAACACAAATCAGGGATGTTCGCGTATGGGGACAGGATGCCTCCAGTGTGAATAACAGCGATGGCAACAAATTATTTTTACACGAAGCCTGGGGTGAATTTATTTTGGCCACGGCTTCTGATACCAATTCCAGATTGAAAGTAGATAACCTTTCTGTAAAAGTAGGTCGTCAGGAATTGGTGTACGACGATTCAAGATTATTAGGCAACCTGGATTGGCTGCAACAAGGGCGACGACACGATGCTGCCCTGATCAAATTTGCTCATAAAAGTTTTCAAGTAGATCTTGGTGCTGCATTCAATCAAAACTCTGATGCCTTCGGTAAATCGGGGGTATTCTATTCTCCTAATAACAGCAATCCTTATGCAACCAGTACAACAGGATTTCTAATTCCTATTCCTGGTACTAAACCCAACTTTGTTCCTACTGCCGGTAAAGGCGGAGCGCCTATCGTAGCAGGTGCGGGACCGAGTACCAACGGCATGAATCAAATGTACAAGACGATGCAGTTTTTATATGTGAAAAAGAAGTTTGGACAAACCACGATATCCGCTTTGGTATTCAAAGATGATTTTGCCAAATGGAGATTGGATTCCATTGGTAATGCAACGACGGGTTTTGCTTATGGAAGAAATTACGATCAGGTAGGAACAAACAGTAGAATTACGAGCGGTCTCAATCTCAATACGGTCATCGGAAATGCCAGCAGTGGCGGCAAATGGGCCTTACAAGGATTTGGTTATTACCAGGCCGGTAAAGATTTAAACGGTGTGGATCTCAACGCTTATTATTTTGGTGCCAATGCAACGTACCAAAGAGGTAAGTTTTCAGTAGGGCCTGGTTATGAAATGTTATCCGGAAACGACAGAGCTTCTACTACGAATCATCGTTTCGATCCGCTATACGGCACGCCGCATAAGTTCTGGGGCTACATGGACTTCTTCTATACTGGTACAGGTTCTCCGATTGCCGGACTGCAAAATGTTTTTTTGAAAACAAAATATACAGTGAAGGACTTAACCCTCTCATTAGATGTACACCAATTCTGGACCGCTTCTCAAAGTGCCAATAGAATTGATGGCGGTGATTTGAATAAAGCACTGGGTACTGAAGTAGATATCGTACTCAACTACACTATCAACAAGTTTGTCAATTTAGAATTGGGTTATGCTACGATGTTTGGTACCAGCTCTCTTGAATATGTGAAGTCTGAATTGGCTGGTGTACCTACTCAAAATGCAACAAGACACAATGCGCAATGGGCTTATCTGATGTTAAACATACGTCCCGACTTTCTGTTTACAAAGCCGGTAGCGCTGACTCAGCAACCTAAGTAAGTATAACATGTATTGAAATTTAAACTAAAACATTGACAGATATGAAAATGATTCTACTTATAAAAAAAGCAATGGGCTTGGTTTCCAGAACAACGGTTACAGTATGCAGTGTGTTGCTACTCTTGATGCTTTTAACATCAACCGTTGGTTCTGTTAAAAAAGAAAAAATTAAAATCGGATTTATTCCACTTACGGATTGTGCTCCCATTATTATGGCCAAAGAATTAGGCTTGTTTGCGAAATATGGTGTAGAGGTAGAAGTAACGAAAGAGGCGTCCTGGGCCAATGTACGAGACAAACTGTTAACCGGGGAGTTGGATGGTGCGCATTGTTTATTCAGCATGCCATTTTCTGTGTACACAGGCGTGGGAGGAAAGGCGGGTTCTGAAATGCAAATCGCCATGATGCTCAACAACAATGGTCAGGCGATTACTCTTTCTAAGGAATTTTGTGGTCAGGTAGGTTTTAAAGAGTTGAAAAAAGTTGCTCCGGCAGTCGCTGCTTTGAAAAAGAAAAAAGAGGTAACGTTTGCGATGACCTTTCCAGGTGGCACACATGACATCTGGTTACGCTATTGGTTAGCTGCAGCAGGTGTTGATCAACGTAAAGTAGGGATCATTACAATTCCTCCTCCTCAAATGGTGGCGAATATGAAAGTGGATAACATGGAAGGCTATTGTGTAGGAGAACCATGGAACGGTATCGCAGCGAAACAAAATGCAGGTTTCACACACATCGCCAGTCAGGACATTTGGAAGAACCATCCTGAAAAAGCTTTTGTGGTCAATAAAAAATTCAGTGAAGGAAGAAGAGAAGAATTGAAGTTGGTCATGAAGGCAATCCTGGATGCCTGCAAGTGGCTGGATGTTCCAGCCAATCGTAAAAAGGCAGCAGCGGTATTATCTAAACCGTATTATGTAAATGCGTTAACAGATGTCATCGAAGCACGTTTGATGGGAACGAGTGATTTAGGTTGTGAATTGGGTGTACAAAAGTACAAAGACGATTACATGATGTTTCACCGTAATGGTGATGTCAACTTCCCACGCAAAGGACAAGCCATCTGGTTCATGGCGCAGTACCTTAGATTCGGGTTAATAGATACCGCTCCAAATTATAAACAGATCGCCGATAAATTAATTCTTAGTGATCTGTACAACGAGGTGGCAAAGAGTATGGCTGTTCCTATTCCTGCAGATGACATGAAACCCTTTACGATAAAACTGGATAACGTCACGTTTGATCCGACCAAGCCGGCAGAGTCTTTAAAGTTGTATAAACCGTTGTTCTGATTTAATGTTTGTTTGAATGTAAGACCTGTTGCTGAAAGGCAACGGGGTTTATTCACCTCTAAAAATAATAGATATGAAAACTATAAGTTCTAATCTTCTATCTGTCGTATACTTTCTTTGCGGCATAGGAGCGCTGTTGCTTTTCTGGGAAGTGAGCAGCAGGTTTACAGCAGGAGAGTTGCCGGGTCCTGTACCAACCTGGGAAGTGTTTCGTGAATTGTTAAAAGATCCGTTTTACGATTTCGGTCCGAATGACAAAGGAGTGGGGTTATTATTGTGGGGATCTATTGTAAGAGTAGCGTATGGTTTTTTATTAGGGACAATTGTAGCTGTTCCTCTGGGGATCTTATTGGGCTCAAGTAAAATTGCGATGAATATCCTGAATCCGGTGGTACAGATTTTAAAACCTGTTTCTCCATTGGCCTGGTTTCCTATAGGGCTTGCCGTATTTCAATCGGCTCCGAGTGCAACGGTGTTTATCATTTTCATTACATCGCTTTGGCCGACGCTGATCAATACCGCATTCGGTGTATCGACGGTGCCGCAGGATCATAAGAATGTGGCGAAGGCTTTTGGCTTTTCTAAATTCAAGTATGTCGTAAAAATTTTATTCCCATACAGTCTTCCACATATTTTTACTGGCCTTCGTTTAAGCATTGGTGTAGCCTGGTTGGTGATTGTGGCCGGAGAAATGTTATCCGGTGGGATGGGCATCGGTTTTTTCATCTGGGACAGTTGGAATGCCGGTAGCATGGAAAAAATTATCGGTGGTATCCTGATCATTGGTATCATCGGTTTATTGTTAGACAAAGGATTCAGTTTACTTCAAAAAAGTTTCTCTTATGAAAAATAACATCGAAGCTCCAACATTGGAAATGCACATCAAGGAAGATTTAGGTCTCACAGTAAATAGCATTGAAATCAATCACGTAACGGTCAGTTTCAAAACACCGAAAGGTAAGTTCGATGCCGTAAAAGACATTTCATTAAATGTCCGAAAAGGAGAAATTGTTTCTATCATAGGACATTCCGGCTGTGGTAAATCTACGTTGATGAATACCATCAGCGGCATGGTAAAACCTGCTCAAGGAGAAGTGCTCGCTAACGGTAAGCGTGTCACAGGACCCGGACCGGATAGGGGGTTGGTTTTTCAAAACTATTCGTTACTTCCTTGGCTGACGGTATACCAAAATATCTATGAAGCGGTAGATTCTGTTTTGAAAAATCTGAATAAGGCTGAAAAAAAAACGTTGGTGAAAGACACCTTGAAGATGGTCAATCTTTACGAACACAAAGATAAATTACCCGGACAGTTATCAGGCGGTATGAAACAGCGTGTAGCCATCGCACGTGCCTTCGCGATCAATCCAAGTATCTTATTATTAGATGAACCTTTCGGAGCCCTGGATGCTTTGACTAAAAGTTCTATGCACATTGAATTGCTGAAATTATGGAATCTTGACAACCGCAATAAAACAATCGTGATGGTCACACACGATATCGAGGAAGCCATTTTCTTATCGGATCGCATTGTGGTTATGAACAACGGACCTGCAGCTACGGTGAAGGCTATCGTGGATGTTCCTTTGATCAGACCCAGAAATAAAAAGGAAATCGTGCATGATCCGGAATACAGGAAGATCCATGATCAGTTGCTGGGTATGTTGATGGATAAATTATCGATTGCAGATATCAAATCATCTATTTAAATGAATCGAAATAGTAAAATAGGTTTATCAATTCGTGCAGTTGCATTAGGGATTGAGCCATTGTCTGAGTTCTTTTTCTTTGAGTTTATGATTGTAAATAGTTCTGTCATGGGATTCAAAGAAAAAAACGAGTGGCGAAAGCCCGACCCGCAGGGGAATGCCCTAATTAAATTATTACAGAAAATTAAAAAGCAATACTCAGAATAACAACTTCGATTGAATAAAGTAAGAATTCATTATACCATTGCAGGTATAAAAATAGATAATACCAACTCACCTAATTCGAAATATAATGGAATCATTCAAAACAACATGTTCTTATTGCGGGGTTGGTTGCGGTATTGTCGTGAACAAAGACAAACACGGCAGTATCAAAGTAGAAGGTGACAAAGACCATCCGGTGAATAAAGGCATGCTCTGTTCTAAAGGAATGAATCTTCATTATACGGTCATGGACAAGTCTGATCGCTTGCTCTATCCGGAGATGCGTTACAGTCGTAATGCGCCTATGCAGCGTGTAAGTTGGGACGATGCATTGGATAGAGCGGCGGCTGTATTTAAATCTATCATTGCAAAGTACGGCCCTGACTCTGTTGGATTTTATGTTTCGGGGCAATGCCTGACGGAAGAGTACTATGTCATCAACAAACTCATAAAGGGATTTATTGGATCGAATAATATTGATACCAATTCGCGTTTGTGCATGAGTTCTGCTGTGGTAGGATATAAGTTGAGTCTTGGTGAAGACTCAGTGCCCATTAGTTATGACGACATTGAATTATCGGATTGCATTTTTATTTCAGGAGCCAATCCTGCCTGGTGTCATCCTATTTTGTGGAGACGCATAGAAGCACACAAGGCCGCTAATCCTGATGTCAAAATTATTGTCGCTGATCCGCGCAAAACGCAAACCTGTTCGTTGGCTGATATCCATTTGCAAATCAATCCGGGAACCGATGTCGTGCTCTGCAATGCCATTGGAAGGGTATTGATTCAGCGTGAAATGGTAGATGCTGAGTTTATAGAAAAGTATACGGATGGTTTTGAAAAGTACAAGGCGCTTGTGTTTGAAAGAACATTGGCCGAGTCCGCCAGAATCTGTGGCGTAAGAGCCGACGACATCCGTTGGGCTGCAGAGTACATTGGTCGCTCGAAAGGATTCATCACCATGTGGGCCATGGGTTTGAATCAAAGTGTCATTGGTGTCAACAAAAATTTAAGTTTAATCGATCTCAATTTGATCACAGGTAAAATAGGTAAACCTGGTTCAGGGCCTTTCTCACTTACCGGTCAACCTAATGCAATGGGGGGAAGAGAAGTAGGGGGATTGGCCAATTTATTACCTGCTCATAGAAACCTCCATGATCCTGCGCATCGCGCCGAAGTAGCCACTTACTGGGGTGTGCCGGACATTTCTGCAAAGCCTGGCTTTACTGCTACAGAAATGTTTGAAGCCCTGGAAGACGGTCGTATGAAAGCGATTTGGGTAGTATGTACCAATCCCTTGGTGAGCATGCCCGATGCCAGGAAAGTAGAGGCCGCTTTAGCTAAAGCAAAGTTTGTAGTCGTACAAGAAATGTCCGATCGTTCAGACACATTAAAATATGCAGACTTGATTTTACCGGCTGCCAGCTGGACAGAGAAGGAAGGCACGATGACGAATTCAGAGCGAAGAATCAGTTACCTGAATAAAGTCGTCGATGCTCCAGGTGAAGCCTTGTCCGATACAGAGATCATTTGCCGCTTTGCACGGAAGATGGGCTTCCCGGGATTTGATTTTAACAACTGCGCGGAAGTGTATGCTGAACATGCACAATTAACAAAAGGCACGAACATCGATGTATCCGGACTCACTTATGACATTCTGCAAAACAGAGGCACCGTGCAATGGCCTTATCCGGTAGGCGAGATCAATGGCGGTACCAAACGATTGTTTACTGATTTTAAATTTCATACACCCAACCAAAGGGCGCAGATTCACGCTTGTCCGGATGCAAACGAATCAGAGAAAACATCTGTTGATTTTCCATTGGTCTTAACCACCGGTAGAATAAGAGACCAATGGCATACCATGACGAAAACAGGGAAGGTCAACAAATTAAAACAACACATTCCGGAATCGTTTTTGGAAATCAATCCCAGGGATGCCAAAGATAGAAACATACAGGAAGGCGACCTGGTAGAAATTCTAAATGCCAGAGGTAATGTAAGAGTGAAAGCGAAAGTGACTACAGACATTAAACGTGGTGTGGTCTTTCTTCCGATGCATTGGGGGAAGTTATTGAAAAATGATTTGGCACGTGCCAATAACATTACCAATAGTTTGGTAGATGCCCGTTCTAAAGAACCGGATTTTAAATTTTCTGCTGTTCAGGTAGAAAAGTATAGAAAGCCGGTACAAAATATTGTTGTCATTGGTGCCGGTGCGGGTGCATTCGGATTTGTGAAAAGTTACAGGGAACTAAACCCTGAAGGAGAAATTGTCATCTTCAGTAAAGAAATCTATCCCTTCTACAACCGTGTCATGCTGCCTGATTATGTGAGCGGTGAACAGGAATGGGAGCAACTGATTAAAATGAAAGAGGAAGAGGAATCTTCTTATGGTATACAAATGCACAAAGGTGTATCGATTGAAAAAATTGACCGAGCAGCCAAAACGGTAACGGACTCCAATGGCAAGACACACCATTACGATCATTTGCTGATGGGAACAGGAAGCCGCGCCAACATGCCGAAGGACGTGCCCAAGCTGGAAGGTATATTTTCCATGCGAACACGTTACGATGCCGATCGATTGAAAGCACATGTGCCGGCCAAAGGAAAAGTAGTCATTGTAGGTGGCGGCTTGTTGGGCATTGAACTGGCTGCTTCGCTCAGAGAAATAGACATTGAGGTTTGTATAATACAACGCATCTCAAGACTTATGGATAGACAGTTGGATTTACTGGGAAGTCAATTGCTGCACGAGGAGTTGGTCGATAAAGGAATCGAAATATTCTATAACGATGAGTTGCAAACTTTTTTAGGAAAAGAGAAAGTATCCGGTATCAAATTAAAAAGTGGAAGAACGATGGATTGCGATGCCATTGTTTTCGCTGTTGGTACCATTCCCAATATAGAATTGGCGAAGGATGCAGGGTTAGCATACAAACGTGGCGTATTGATCAACGATTATTTGCAAACATCCGATCCGAACATTTATGCAGTAGGAGAAATTGCAGAACACAATCAATTCTTATATGGCTTCACCGCAGCCGCGGAACAACAAGCAGAAATATTGGCTCGCCACCTGAATGGTGATCCATTTGCAGTTTATCAAGGTACTTTGCTGATGAATATTCTAAAAATACAAGGTGTGAATTTGTGCACACTGGGTATGGCTGAAACCCCTGATCATCCGGAATATGAAGAAGTGGTTTTTATTGATAAAGCGAAACGTTATTATAAAAAATGCATCATTCATAAAGATAAACTGGTCGGAGCTATTTTGATCGGGGATAAGTCTGAATTTAAAGAGTTCAAAGACATGATGCAAAACGACCTGGAACTTTCTGACAAACGTATTGCCTTGCTACGTTCCGGATCAGCAGCGGAAGCCGTGGAAGGGAAACTGGTATGTTCTTGTAACAATGTAGGAACAGGAAACCTGATCAATAAGATCAAAGGCGGCTGCGAAGACTTTAAAGAACTTTGTCAATTGACAGGAGCAGGCATGGGCTGCGGAAGTTGCAGACCGGAAGTAAAAGCTATTCTTGAAAAAACACTCGTCAGCGTTTAAGTTAAGGAATCATGCAAAGGAATCAAGTCAAGATCAATCTCAAAGGAGGC
>Ga0247808_10000625_pt1 | contig 16910 bp, 18 predicted proteins | sample UWRJL089202R1_FD_179914 | JGI IMG/M metagenome (GOLD analysis project Ga0247808, IMG submission 179914) | Plant litter microbial communities from Arlington Agricultural Research Station in Wisconsin, United States - UWRJ-L089-202R-1 | ecosystem: Environmental > Terrestrial > Plant litter >... | reverse complement strand
CTTTGCTTAAAAATGGTAAATACTATTTATCTTTGATCAGTTTGCAAGCAACCTGTACCGTACCAAACGAAGGTACAATCTTGTATGGACCATTCTCTACAATGTCAGACAACATCAATCCATAGCGAAAATCCACAAAGAATCTATTCAAAATGTCTACTCCTATACCTGCCTGCCAGTTGAAGGTATTGGGTTTGAAACGAATGGTACTTTCATCGATCTTATCTCCATTCACTTTATAACTATTGTCCAGGTTGTGATTCATACCAGGCCCTGTATGCAAGCGAAACCCGATGTCATCGTTAAATAATTTAAATAATTGCAAGCCCAACATCAGATTAACGTCGACTGTTTCATAACGCAATTCCTGCTTGGTATCCTGATGGGTTGATAAGTCATGAACGAGAAAATCTACTCCCTTTCTCGCATAAAATACTTCCGGTTGGATATAGAATTTTAAAAGTTTTACACGCGCAAAACCTCCCAACGAATAAGCTGGAATAGGTTGAGAAGAAACATTGTCGCCATCCACTTTTGCCCACAACACTTGCCCGCTCACAGCAGGACCGAAAGTGAAAATCTGAGCCTTACTATATAAAGTTGAAATCAATAGTAATCCGCCAATTAATAGAAGTAGTCTGTTCATGCCTCTTTTTTTTGATGATTAAATATAGCAAAATCAATTATACATCATGCAGGGACAACACTAAAAGTATATGAATACTAACGAATATTATTCATATGTTAACCCGCCTGATGTTTGGCAAAAAACACCCCATTCCAACTTGTATACCACTCAATATTTCATAAATTAGTTTGGTGAGGCATACTGCACTATTGCCGATCCATCTTTAAACTTAAATACTCTTTTATGAAAAACATTTTATGGGCAACGCTGCTGATCAGTTTTGCAACTACCTTTTCTTATGGACAAACCTTCACCTTAAAAAGCAGCGATGTAAGCGGACAAGCCACGGCTAATCAGGTCTTCAGCGGCATGGGTTGCACAGGCGGTAATCAGTCACCACAATTAAGTTGGGAAAATGCACCCGAAGGCACTAAAAGTTTTGCGATCAACATGTACGATCCGGATGCACCAACAGGCAGCGGATTCTGGCATTGGGTCGTTTTTGATATTCCAGCTACCAGCAAAGAATTAAAAACAAATGCAGGCAATCCTGAAAAAAATCTTTTGCCTGCCGGAGCGATACAAAGTCTGACAGATTTCGGCAAAGCCGGATATGGCGGACCATGCCCTCCGGAAGGTCATGGTTTTCATCAATACATTGTAACTGTCTATGCATTGAAAACAGATAAATTGGGCTTGGATAAAAATACCAATCCTGCTATGGTAGGATTTTATTTGCATGCGCAAACCATTCAGAAAGCATCTCTTGTTTTTTATTACAAAAGATAACAGCATGATAAAAAAATATAGCAATGGAGAAATGACAATTGTATGGCAACCGTCTATGTGCACACATTCACGGATGTGCTGGAGCAATATTCACGGCTTACCCAGTGTATTTAAACCCATGGAAAAGCCATGGATCACCATGGATGGTTCCACAACAGAACGTATTATAGAACAGATTAAAAAATGTCCGAGCGGCGCATTAAGTTATTATAGAAACGATGAACCAGCAGGAGAATAATATAAATCTGTTATATTAAAGAGAGGGTTGGCTTTGCTGTCGCAAAAACCACCCTCTCTTTTGATTATTATTTTTTATTGTTTGATTACTTTTGCATGGTATCCCTCTATTTGCAAAAAGTACAAACCATTCGGATACGAGGACAAATCCACTTCAGCACCTGTCGCTGAAATTTGTTGTTTTGACAATTCTTCTCCTTGTCCATTTCTAATACTGACGGCTATAAAATTATTGGTGTTCGCCATCATTCTGATGCTCACTTTGCCAGAAGACGGATTGGGAAACACATGGAACAAATCATTCTTAACCGGATCCGTAACTGCCGTAGTATTATTAACGATGAGCATTGCCACATCGCTTAACACCGATCCGTTTACACTTGATACCAACACACTATAGCTGCCTTGATCAGAAGAACCTGCGTGCGCGATGCTAAAAGAAAATTGATCGGCATCAGCGATGGGTTCGCCGTTCTTATACCATTGATAGGATAACACACCCACGCCGGAAGCATTTACAGTGAAAGAAACCGCATCGCCAGTAGAAACTGTCACATCATCCGGTTGATCGCTGATGGATGGAGCAGCAAACGAAGTGCTGTAAGAAATTTTATATAACGATTGATCGTTTCTGCTCAGGTAATACAATTCGCCATCCAGACTGGTGACAAGATAAGTCAGGCCACCTCCTACATCCGTACCAAAAGAATATTGCTGATCAGGATTAGAAACGCTGATGTCATTGATCCATTCTCCGCAATAATCATTAAAGAAATACTGACCTCGGTAACTGACCGGATAGGTGGTTGAAACAGGATTAAAGAATGTACCTCCTACAATGGAACACCCTTTCCCGTCTGTATCGCTGGCATGGCCATAGACATGTATCGGTTGCGTATAGTTCGTGCAGTTCGTCGTACAAAAACCTTCCTTATTCGGCCATCCAAAATTTAATCCGCCTGTCGTTGCATCGTTGATTTCTTCCCATGTGCCTTCACCTACATCGTTGACGAATAATCTTCCCGATATACGATCAAAGGTAATGGAATAAGGATTCCTCAAACCATAGGCCCATATTCTTGACTTGGCCTCGTTGCCAGTAAATGGATTTCCTTCCGGCACAGAACCATCCGCATTGATGCGTAAAACTTTTCCTAAATAATTATCTAAATTCTGTGCATTGGTACCTGTTGCATTTTCTCCAACGGCCACATAGAGCTTGCCATCGGGACCAAAAGCCATAGCACCGCCATTGTGATTGGTATGCGATGCACTTAAATCATTCAGTTCTAAGATGGTCACTAAACTGCCTGCTGCCATAGTTGTTCCATTGACCGTGATGCGAACAATTTTATTGAATGCAGCTGAACGCTCTGCACCTGCCGGTACGGTATAATACAAATATACATAATGATTGCTGGCATAATCAGGATGCACAGCTACACCGATCAATCCTCTTTCACCCGTGTTATTAACCGTCAGTGTAACGACAGGATCTGTGACAAGCACTCCGTTTTGAATCAGTCGGAGTTTACCACCTTGTTGTGTTATAAAGATATCAGAACCGTCCGGCGTAAACGTAAATGCGGTGGGAGAAGAAAGTCCATTACTTACCAATACTCTGCTAAAATCAGCAGGAAGCGTTTGGGCATAACCATACGGAGCAAAACTCAGAACAGTCACTAAAACCAAAGATAAAATTGTTTTCATAGACGAATCTTAAATCGGTGATGCTTTATAAAACAGGTCCTTGATTCTTCCAGTCTACCCGATTGCGGCGGGAAGTACTTCCTCCCAATTTTGCTATTTGCTTTCTTTTTTCTTCATCCATCGCTGCAAAACCTCTGACGACGGAGGTCTCCGCCAATTCTGATGCTTCAAGCCGCTCCGTTTTATGAGAGGCATGTCCCCCTTTTTTTGCAAGCTCTCTTCTTTTTTCAGGATCCATTGCCGCAAAACCACGACGATTGCTTGGATCGAAATTTTTACTACTCATTACACTAGCTAATTGTTTGACGACCTGTGTCGAACAAAGCGTGTGCCATTGGGAATGCTTCCTGTTTATGCCTATACGAAAAAAAACAGCGTGTATTTGTTTCTACATTAGTGGGATAAAACACCCTTTGGTCATAAAAAAAACTTCTGCCTTACAGACAGAAGTTTTTCTTCAGAAAATAATGAAAGAAGATTATTGCTTAACGATTTTTAAAAAACCTCCTTCGCTGGAACGTACAATATAAACACCGTTACTCTGCGCCGATAAATCAACAGAGACCGTTTCCTGACCGTGATACGTATTGATCAACGTTCCGACACTGTTATAAATCATCAAGGTTTCCGTTTGCTTGACACCGGTAATAGTCACCTCACCCGCTGTTGGATTCGGCATGACTTGTTTTGTTAATTCATTCGAAGTAAACTGATTGCTGGTGATCAACGATCCGTTAATCGTCCAAAGCTCCACTCCATTGGTGCCGTCATCTGCCGTAAATAATAGCACATTGTTGACATTCGTTAAAAAATTAGGGCTACTGCTTCCTGTAGGATTAATATTCGCTACGATAGCCGTTCCGCTGCTTGTCCCATCAGTTTGCCATAACTCAAAACCATTTGTACCATCATCTGCAGTAAAATAAACAGTGCCATCAGATAATATAAAGTAAGATGGATTACTGTCACCACTTGGATTAATGTCTTTTATCATTGCTGTGCCGGCAGCAGTGCCATTAGTCTTCCACAACTCCACACCATTGGTACCATCATTCGCTCTGAAATATATCTCAGACCCAATTAATTTTAAATTAAAAGGAGTACTTCCCGTAGCAGGAGAAGTATTAATATCCTTTATCATCATAGTACCGCCGTCCGTTCCATCACTTTTCCAAAGTTCTACCCCATTGGTACCATCATTGGCAATAAAATAAACTATACCAGCTCCTCCATTGACCATATAAGCCGGTCCGCCACTGCCGGCACCGGGATTAATATCTTTTACCAAAAGCGTCCCTGCTGAGGTACCATCTGTTTTCCACAATTCATAGCCTGTTGAAGGCCCACCAGAAGCTGTAAAGTATAATGTAAAGTTTACTGTAGCCAAGAAGAAAGGATTACTGCTCGTAACACCGGAAAAAATATCTTTTACTAAAGTAGTTCCGGCATCTGTTCCATCACTTTTCCACAATTCTGTTCCCGATGCACCATCGCTAGCAGTAAAGAAAAACGTAGAGCCCAATCTCGTCAAACCAGAAGGTGCGCTACCCGTAGCTGCTGTAGTGTTGATGTCCTTGATCATGACAGTACCCACATCAGTCCCATTACTTCTCCAGACCTCACGACCGTTTACACCGTCATCTGCCGTAAACACGAGGTAACTACTCATGGCGCGCAGGTAAGTCGGTCCTTTTGCCGCTAAGAAATCAGACGCATCCAATTCGTTGATATCTTTCACCATGACCGTCCCTGCTTCCGTTCCATCGCTTTTCCAGAGTTCTACTCCATGTTCACTGTCGTCTGCAGTGAAATACAATACTCCGTTTACATTGACCAGTTGCTCCGGTCTACTGCTGTTAATTCCCTGATTGATGTCTTTAACCATCACTGTGCCATTCGTGGTGCCGTTCGTCTTCCATAATTCGATACCAAATCCACCATCGTCGGCCGCAAAATAACCTACGCCGTTTACGTCTACCAGGCCTGAAAATTCACTTCCGGTTCCACCATTCCGGATGTCTTTAATCATGGCTGGTTGCGCTATTAAGAGTGTTCCGTTGAAAATAAGCAGCGTCAAGAACCCTGCGAGTTGAGTAAATGTTTTCATGATATTTTATAGCTAGTTAGTCTAAAATACAATTTTTTTTGGGTTTAAACATATACTAGTCAATATCTTTAGTAAATTGTGGGAAGATCTTCTCCACCGTTTTTTCGAAGATCGTAGCCTTAAACACAAAAGCTTATGAAAACGGCTATTCTTAGTGTTATTTTTATTTTGATGTATAGCATAGGTCTTTACCTGTGGCTTAGAAAAACAGATTTTCGCTTATCCGTGAAATCCACTCGTTATGCCAAAGGATTACATTATGGCTTTCTTTTCCTCACCTTATTTTGGGTTGTACTCCACCATTCTATGGACTTGGACCTGCGAGGCATTTGGACCAGTCGCCTGATCATTTTGGGGTGGATTACAACAGGTATACTTTTTTATCCCTTTGCTCCGAAAAAAAGTATTTCTACTCCTGAAAAAATATACTTTATCACCTTCACCAGCCTGCCCGTGCTGATAGCGGGTGTGTTGTTGGTGCCCTTTATCGGAACAATCATAGTCCTTTCTATCTGGGGACAATTAACCTGTCCCGTTTCCAAAATTCATTACGAAGATCAAAAACTGCGCATACAGTCCTCCTTTGCCGGATTCCTCGGACCCTCGCAATTGGATGTGATTGAAAAAAAAGGATTGTTCGAAAAAAGTCATTACCAATCCATCACACACGATACACATTTCGATTCTTTGAAAGTCAGCTATGATCCGGATGCTACGCGCATTCTGTTTAAAAGCACCAACCGCTTTGTAGCACCGGAACAGGTAGTGGTGATTAAGATGGAATAGTTTTTAAGAAACGATCAAGATTGTTTTTATAAAGGCATTTAAGCTTTTACAGAAGAAGATTAAATAGCCTATGGCGTCCCCTTCGGGTCGGGCTATCCGCTGCAAGTCCTCGCTCGGAACAGAGCAAATGCTTTATCAAACTTTAATGCTCGCTGTGGGCTTTCCGCTTCTATCCCTCACGCAGTCGTTTAAAAAGCAGAACCACTTATTAAAAAATGTTCCTGTGCCTTAAGTAATTTCCTTCTTAAAACATCAAATAATCCGACAACCACGCCAAGCCAGCCCCCAGCAAGGAAAAGGCTAAACGATTGAACCTGATCTTATGATCCGGACTGTTTTCGAAAAAGATAGTCGTTGAGATGTACAAAAAGTTACCGGCTACAATAGCGAACAAAGCCATGAACACACTGCTGCTGAATATTTGTAAATCAAATACAAAATTACTGAACAGCATCCCCAATGGCGACGCTAAACTAAAGGCAAGCAACAATACTATTTTTTGAGTTTTGTTAAAGGAATATTCTCCCAAGGCAAAAACAAAGGCTAACGATTCCGGAATTTTATGAAGGATCAGTCCGAACAACAACGAATACGTATCACCGTGTTCGTGTGCATGCGAAGGATGCAACAACAACATCCCTTCCAGCAAAGCATGGAATGAGATCGATAAAATCATGGCCAGAGAAAAGAATCCATTCGCTCCGCCGTGATGGTGGTGATGTCCGGCGTGTGCGTGCAAGTGGCCGTGTTCTACACCGGTGGTAAAATATTCCAACATCAGTTGCAGAAAGAATCCGATCAGAACAAATAAACCGATGAAGTGTACATCCTCTGTTTGATGATAAATTTCAGGCAATAAGTGCACAACAGTTACCGCAAACAAATAAGATCCACTGAAAGCCAGTAATAACTTGTACTTGGTTTCGTCCAGACGAACGATTTTAAAGAATGAAAGGCCGGCCAAAAAAGAGGCGGCAAAGAGGATGATAAAATTAATGGTCATTTATAATTTTGTTGCGACTACAATATAACGATCAGATTCGAAGGTATCGTAAGCAGAGAGCGTATAATCTCCAAACTCTGCTTTAGGTTGCAATCCGAATTGACTGAGGTAAGAACCAAAGTCGGCAGGATAAAGTTCTTTTACTCTTTCTTTAAATAAGTATTGCTGACCCTGATCTTCAAAAGCAATTTCTTTAGTGATGAATCCATCGCGGATATATTTTTTCAAGGTGAATGTGATGCCTTGTATTTGCTTGACTTCCGTGGCAATCAAATGTTGAACGATTTTGTGGGTATTCATAAAATCGATCACCAATACACCGCCCGGCGCCATCGCTCCTACCAGGGTGGCAAAAGCATCTTCGTTTTCCGGGTTCGTGTCGAAATAACCGAAGCTGGTAAACAAGTTGAAAACATAATTAAAATCAGACGAAGGATAATGATCTCTGATATCGTGTACACGAAATGAAAGTCCTGACTCTTCCTGCTTCTTGGCTTCGCGTATACTGTTTGCAGAAAGATCTGCCCCTTCCACCGTAAATCCTTTTTCATGCAGGTAAGAAGCATGTCTGCCCTTCCCACAAGGTAAATCCAATACTTTATCACCTGCTTTCATTTGCAGAAAAGCCGTGAGATTATCCAAAAACACTTCTGCTTCCTGATGATCGCGGTGACTGTATAAAATATGGTAATAGACGGTATCAAACCATTCTCCGAACCATTCCTTATTTTCTGCCTGCTTTGCGTCCATGAGCTGCAATTTACGACATCAAGAGAAATAGTACAGTTAATCGTAAATTATTCTGGGTATAGATTGAAATTTGATGGTATCAGAGGATTAGCGTTAGGGATTAGTCTTTGTTTGATCACACCCCAAAGTCTGTCATTTTAATAAATAGTATTTTTTAACAATTTATATATTTAAGATGAGTACGTTATAAAATAGGGCGTGCCCCTGCGGGTCGGGCTATCCGCTCCAAGTCCTCGCTCGGAACAAACTTGTATGCATTAACAAACAAAATGCTCGCTGTGGGCTTTCCGCTACTATCCCTCACGCAAACGCTGTACTCTGACTATCAGACATCAAATGAATCCATCATCCTACATAAATCCAGGTTAATTTTCGTAAATTTGTACATGCGCGAGGATTACTTAAGACCAGACGACGAAAAACTAAACACAGGCGAGAAAGACGTAGAGAAAGCCCTACGCCCTCTTTCTTTTGAAGACTTTGCCGGACAGGAAAAGATCATCGAAAACCTGCGTGTGTTTGTCTATGCCGCCAAACAAAGAGGAGAAGCATTGGACCATGTCCTGCTGCACGGCCCTCCGGGCTTGGGTAAGACCACATTGTCACACATTATTTCGAATGAACTCGGCAGTCAGATCCGCATTACCTCCGGACCTGTACTGGAAAAACCAGGTGACCTTGCCGGCTTGCTGACTAACCTGGACAGCGGCGATGTCTTGTTCATTGACGAGATTCACCGTTTGAATCCGGTAGTAGAAGAGTACCTCTACTCTGCGATGGAAGATTATAAAATTGATATTGTACTGGACAGCGGCCCTAATGCCCGTTCGGTACAAATAGGACTGAATCCTTTTACACTCATCGGCGCCACTACACGCTCCGGTCTGTTGACAGCACCCTTGAGAGCACGTTTCGGTATCAATGCGCGATTGGAATATTACAATGCAGAATTACTAACCGGTATTGTCAAACGTTCCAGTGATATTTTAAATACTCCTATTACCGAAGAAGCGTCCTACGAAATCGCCCGCCGCAGCAGGGGAACGCCTCGTATCGCCAACAATTTGTTGCGACGTACCCGCGACTTCGCGCAGGTAAAAGGCAAAGGAGACATCACGATAGCGATTTCCAAAATCGCATTGGATGCCTTGAATGTGGATCAAAACGGATTGGACGAAATGGACAACCGCATCCTGTCTACCATCATCGATAAATTTAAGGGCGGTCCTGTAGGCCTTACCACCATTGCTACAGCTTGTGGGGAAGAAGCAGAAACCATCGAAGAAGTTTACGAACCTTTCTTGATACAAGAAGGATTTTTGCAACGTACCTCCAGAGGAAGAGAAGCCACGCACAAAGCTTACCTTCACTTGAGCCGTACACCTCCAACACGCACCGGATCGCTATTTGACTAATGCATGAATGCCTTAAGTCTTACTCAGCAAACTCACTTCATCAAATCCAGGGCTCAGGCACTGGGCTTTGATCATTGCGGCATTTCAAAAGCAGGCCAACTGGAAGACGAAGCCAGAAAACTCGAAAAGTGGTTGAATCAAGGCAAACACGGCACCATGTCCTGGATGGAAAACTGGTTTGATAAACGCATCGATCCGACCAAACTCATGGAAGGCGCGAAGTCCGTCATCAGCGTGCTGCTCAATTATGCTCCGGCGGACGACAATTTATCAATAGGCCCTTTTAAGATCTCACGCTACGCCTACGGACAAGATTACCACGACGTATTAAAAAAGAAATTGTCTTTGCTCGTTCAGGAACTGCAACAACAATACGGCGACTTCAACGCACGTATTTTTGTTGACTCTGCACCTGTGATGGATAAAGCCTGGGCGAAGAAAAGCGGATTGGGGTGGATCGGAAAAAATTCCAATCTGATTACAAAAAGTGCGGGCAGTTATTTTTTCATTGCCGAGATCATTTGCGACATCGAACTTGAATACGACGGCGCCATCAAAGATTACTGCGGCACTTGCACACGCTGCGTCGATGCTTGTCCGACCGATGCCATTACAGAAGCCTATGTAGTGGACGGTAGCAAATGCATTTCCTACCTCACCATAGAATTAAAGGAAAGTATTCCGTACGAGTACAAAGGGAAAATGGAAAACTGGATTTTTGGCTGTGATATTTGTCAGGAAGTATGCCCCTGGAACAGTTTTGCGACACCTCATCACCATCATGAGTTTGCTCCGAAGGATGAATTGAAAAAATGGAGAGATGAAGAGGTCACTGAAGAGGTGTTTAAAACACTTTTCAACAAATCGGCTATAAAAAGAACAAAGTTTAAAGGTTTTGAAAGGAATATGACATTCCTCAAAACACCCTAAATTTTAACTGAATTTATACAAAGCAACGAACGAGTACGTCCTCGTACTTTTTACCAAAATTTTCGAAACACCACTCTTTCAATAGTTGGTAATCTTCGTTTATTAAGCCCTTTAGAGATTTTTTTAATTCTTTTTCAAAAAGTTGGCCATCAAAACTGACCTTTTCCAAAATGAATTTAATATAGTCCAACATAAGCATCTGCTTAAAAGTGAAACATAATTATGTTAAATTTACATGTTAAATACGCAATTCCAAGATATTTGTTACCTAAGATTAATTCGATTTCCGCTTGAAATTTCATCGTCAAAACATCTTTTTTACTTTCCTCTGTTTACTAATCTGTTGTAGTAGCTCAAGGCTCTATGCCCAAAATAATTCAGAAAACAGCATTTTGATGAACATTGAACGCAGTAACATAGCCGCTAACGATCCTTTTATCATATACATTGCTTTTCCCCATTCCTTTAAAAAGGAGTTTAAAGTTGCTCAAAATCTCATTTTTCCTGACATACCTGACCTCATCAAAGGCCCGACAATTTATACAGAGGAAAAAGAATTAAAAATCGCCCAATGGTACTGGCCACGAAAAGCGGGTAATTATGTCATTCCTCCCATTAAATTCACCATTAGGGACTATGACGTGGCCATGCCTCAGAAAAATCTTACCGTTAAGCCGGGCAAATCTTCTTTTACTTATACTCCTTCAGTCTCCGATGCCCCCTGGGAAGAACATCAGCCTGACCTGGAATTATTATTTACCTATCCCAAAACTGCGCTTTATGAGCGTGAATTATTTGAATTCGAACTTTCTCTGCTTGTACCCGTCAATAATCAGGTAGAATGGACTTTTATTGATCTACAGGAACAAATTCAGAGCATCAACAAAGAAATAGGCGCCACGGGCTTATTGGTTCAATCGGAATTCAGCAAGGATATCCCTTTTGATACCTTAGAAAAAAATAAAGTCAGGTATTATAAATACACCATTTACAAAGGCAAGAGTCTTTCCATTGATACTACAAAAGCAAACATTCCTGCCTTATCCTTTCATTATGTGTGTTACAAGACACAAACGGAAGAAAAAGGATTGTTCAACAAAAAAGTACAAGTCAACCGCAAAGCCGAGATCAAGGAACTCCGTTCAAAAGCTGTGGCGTTGACCTTACAGCCTTTACCCGAACATCCTTTGCGCAATGAAATGGCCGTGGGATCTTTTCAAATCAAAGCTTCACCCCTTGCTACCCAGCAGCGTACAAAAGGTTTTAATTTCTCCTTTGATATAGAGGGCCCGCATTATTTGATTTCCATTCACGAACCCTGGATCTACAATTCCATCCCGGGTCTTCATATTTCATTGTCCAAAAGAACGGTACAAAATACTTCTACAGGCCAAAGGACACACTTTGAATACTTCATCCATTCGGATTCTCCGAAAACATTGAATATTAAAAACAGCATTTTCTGGGTTTATTTTGATCCTATAAAGCGTCGCTACGATACTTTGGCTGTTGAGCAGCCCATCGTCATGACCACAGAAGTCACCGACAACGAAGAGATTGTAGGCGAAGACAGTTTTCTTCAATTGCTCTACAAAGCAAGTAATACCGAATATTCATTGGAAAAAGACGAAAGCCTTAATAGATTTGCCAACTTAATTATCTTCTTATTATTCTTAGCCATCTCGGTGTTAATCTTTAAACGATGAGTAATTCATACGGTACCTTATTCAGAATATCCACCTTTGGAGAGTCTCACGGAGAAGCAGTGGGTGTGATTGTAGACGGTTGTCCTGCCGGAATAACGGTTGATCTTGAGTTCATACAAAGCGAACTGGATCGTCGTAAGCCTGGTCAATCAAAGATTACAACGCAGCGCAAAGAAGAAGATCTTATTGAAATCCTTTCAGGCGTGTTTGAAGGAAAATCAACCGGCAGCCCTATCGCCATGATGGTGCGCAATGCCGATGCACGCAGCAAAGACTATTCACACATCGCGGAGAAATTCAGACCTTCTCATGCGGACTATACCTACCACGTGAAATACGGCGTACGTGATTACAGAGGCGGAGGAAGAAGTTCCGCCCGTGAAACACTGGCCCGTGTAGCAGCAGGCGCTTTAGCGAAAACCGTATTGAGTCAATTGGGTATTACCGTACAAGCTTACGTTTCCCAGGTAGGGCCGTTAAAGCTGAACAAATCTTATACAGAACTAGACCTCAGCAAAACGGAAGATAACATTCTACGTTGTCCCGATCCGGAGATGGCAGAAACAATGATTGCTTTCATCGACGAGACACGTAAAAATCAGGATACTGTTGGCGGCGTTGTAACCGGCGTCATCAAAGGAACTCCGGCTGGTTTAGGCGAACCGGCTTTCGATAAATTACACGCGGAGCTTGGCAAAGCGATGCTTAGCATCAACGCGGTAAAAGGCTTTGAATACGGCAGCGGATTTGAAGGTGTAGAATTATATGGTTCACAACACAACGATCCGTTTGTCATTGACGATAACGGGAAAGTACGCACGACTACCAATCACTCCGGCGGTATACAAGGCGGGATCTCTAATGGAGAAGATATTTATTTCAAAGTCGCTTTCAAACCGGTAGCGACCCTGATGAAAGATCAGGAAAGCATAGACATTCACGGTGACAAAGCCGTTGTATCCGGCAAAGGCAGACACGATCCTTGCGTGGTACCCCGCGCCGTGCCGATTGTAGAAGCCATGGCAGCTATCGTGATATTAGATTTTTACCTCATCAATAAATCCATTCGATGGGAATAAAAAAAATACCCTTGTCCACTCAGATCATTGCCGCCATGGCAATAGGAGTGGCATGGGCATTTTTACAAAAACCATTTCCTGAACTCGTCTCCTTTACAAGCCATTGGATCCAACCTCTTGGTAAAATTTTTATTAAACTGCTTTTTCTCATTGCCGTGCCTTTGGTTTTCAGTTCGCTCATTGTAGGCATGGGTGGCTTAAAATCTGCTACAGAACTTAAAACCATCGGAAGAAATACGTTGCTTGTTTTTTTAACGACACTTGTCTCAGCCACACTGATCGGGACTTCTCTAGCTTACCTCATTCAACCCGGTAAACACATTATGGCGGGTCCCTTAACCTATGAAGCAGTTGCTTTTGATAAAAGCGTTAAGGAAAACATGCATAAAAATGCGGAAGAAAGTGTAATTGAAACTTTTTCTTCCGCCATTCCAGATAATATCATCCATTCATTGGGCAACAATTCGATGATGTTGCAAGTGGTTATTATTGCATTCATTTTAGGTATTGCCTTATCAAGAATGAATAATGAATCTAAAAAACCGATCATGTCATTGTTTGAATCCATACAGCACTGGTTCACAGAAGCCATTCATCTGGTCATGATTATCTCTCCGCTAGGTGTCTTTGCCTTAGTAGCCTCACTGGATTTGGACGCCACTATTTTATTGTCACTGGCGCTTTATATGTTTACAGTCATATTGGGTTTGGGCATCATGCTCTTTATCGTATATCCACTTTGCTTTACCACATTAGGCAAAACAGGATATGTGGAATTTTTCACGAAAAGCAGAGCGGTCCTGATCATGGCTTTCTCCACGAGTTCCAGCAATGCTACACTACCATTGACCCTGAATGTGGTAAAAGAAAAATTCAACGTACCGGACAACATCAGTAATTTTGTTGTTTCTGTCGGCTCTACCATCAATATGGACGGCACAGCCTTGTACAAATGCGTTGCTGTTTATTTCATCGCACAGTCGATGGGCGTAGAACTCTCCTTGGCCCAAATGTTAATTATTGTACTAACTTCCATCGCCAGTACAGCAGGAGCTGCCGGCATACCAGGAGCGGGAATGATCACATTAGTTATCATTTTACAAAGTGTTGGATTGCCTGCTGAAAGCATTGTACTTATTCTTGCCCCTGATCGCTTGCTGGACATGTTCCGCACTGTGGTCAACGTAGCGGGCGACATCTCCACCTCTTTGTGTGTGAACGGCTTATCACAAGGAGAAAAACTGGATTAGATCACCGATTATCCGTATATTTGGAACTTATCAAGCTGCAAATCAGTTTGTACATCACACCCACTAAAAAGACATGGAAGCAGCAAAAACTCCAATCGAAATATATACTGAGAACAATCCCAATCCCAACTCTTTGAAATTCATGACCAACATGTTGTTGGTGCCTGAAGGCAGCGTAGATTTTGCGACGCCTTCCAGCGCTGAGAGTTGTCCATTGGCTTTGGATCTGTTCCGTTTCAATTTTGTGAAACGTGTATTTATGAATGCCAACTTCATCACGATCACTAAAACAGATGAGATGGATTGGATCGAAATCACAGGCATGATCAAAGCCCTGATCAAAGGTTATCTGGAAGAAGGTACTCCTTTGTTCAAAGCCAAGCCTGAATTAACTTCAACCAACGAACGCATCGAAGGCGAATCTGAAATTGTTGGAAAAATAAAAGTCATCTTAGATGAATACATTCGTCCGGCTGTAGAACAAGACGGTGGCGCGATCAACTTCCATTCGTTCGAAGACGGTGTAGTGAAAGTACAGTTGCAGGGTTCTTGCAGCGGTTGTCCTTCTTCTACCGTAACGTTGAAAGCCGGTATTGAAAACTTAATGAAACGTATGATTCCAGAGGTGACGGAAGTTGTTGCAGAAGGCGTTTAGTAGATAGATTATTTGAATAAATATTAGTGGCCTTGCATCAAAAGATGTGAGGCCATTTTTTATAAGAATTGTTTAATAATCTTAATTATTGTTAGATTCAATTATGAATGTTAGAGTGAATTGATCGTATGATTTGGGCATGCCCCTGCGGGTCCGGCAGCACTTCGTGCGCAATCTTCGCACTCTCGTGCTCGATTGTACTTCAAGTCCTCGCTCGGATCAATTTTCAATTTATTAATTAAAGCTAGTTGCTCGCTGTGGGCTTTCCGTTCCTATCCCTCATGCAGCCTCTTTACAAACTGACAACAATATGATTTACCTTATTATCCTTGCTGTGATTTTCTTTGGTCTACTATACTATATTAAAAAACCTAAGTCCACATCAGAAGCTACTCCAGCGGTGACCGAAAGTTATAGAGACATTCTTCTAAAAGAAGTGGATTATTACGAGCAGCTTCCGGAAGATGAAAAAGAGTCATTCGAAAAACGGGTACATATGTTTCTAAATGAAAAGAAAATTACAGGTATCGACGTAGAAGCCGACGAACATACGAAAGTATTGGTTGCTGCTTCTGCTGTGATTCCGGCTTTTGCTTTCGATGACTACAATTATCCGATGATTCGTGAAGTGTTGTTGTACAGCAATACATTTGACGACAGCTTCCTGCATCCCAACAGAGAAATGAAACAAGACCGCATTTCCGGAATGGTAGGATCAGGCCCTTTAAGCCAAGTGGTGATGCTGTCTAAGCCTGATCTGATCAGTGGTTTCAAAAGTAAAAAAAGACATCATAACGTCGGCATACATGAATTCACTCACTTGCTGGATAAAACAGATGGTGTGGTAGACGGTGTACCTGAACATCTGATAGAACGAAAAAACATTGATCCATGGCTTGAGGAAATGCACAAAGAAGTCCGAAAAATCAGAGCAGGAGCTTCTGATATTTCTCCTTACGCCTTAACCAACGATGCAGAATTTTTAGCGGTGGCGAGTGAATACTTTTTTGTTGCCCCCTCTGAATTCAAGAAGAAGCATCCTGAATTGCTGGAGTATTTGCAAAAAATATTCAAACAGGAAGTTTCGGAAGACGGGGTTCAGCCGATGGAATAAACCATCGAACACACCATGCTGTGTGTCCGATGGTTCAAGGTTTACTTGATCACCAACTTCAAGGTATATAATTTTTCCGCTTGCACTTTCACCATGTAAATACCAGTCGGAATGTTATCCTTTTGTATTTTGAATTCATTGCCTCTTACCTGGTCTGTTGTGTAGAGTGCATTACCGCGCAAGTCTACTATTTCTATGGTTTCAATCGGATACTTTGTTTTTATGGTAGCAACATTCTCCATAGGATTAGGATACACTGCCATGTTTTTATTTTCATCTGCATGTTCAACACCCGTTACCACGCCAACGGTGAAATAAGCTCTATTCGATATTTCATTGTATGAATCATTTGTAAAGAATACAACGAAGTAATCACCGTTTGCATTGGGCAATTTTTCTCCTGTAAATACTGATGTTCCTGCCGAAGTACCTGCCACATAATTATAACTGTACAAAGGATCCTGATTGGGATCGGCAGTAGAAGGATAGATGCCCAACCAATCTTTAGCAATACCAGGTCCGTCTGCGAAATCAACACTGATGTCTTCTCCTAAATCATAAACAGTTTTATTGGTAGCAACAGTAGAGATCTGATTGCCGACAGAAAAACTAAAACGATTGCTGATTTCCAACGTGCCTTTGTATTTATAAACAACAAAATAATAAGCTTTTGTAGTGATGGCAAAACTTGTCGTGCCACTTGCACCTGTTACTGTGGCTTCGTATAAAGGCATCGCTACAGATGGATCGG
>Ga0247808_10000623_pt1 | contig 16960 bp, 14 predicted proteins | sample UWRJL089202R1_FD_179914 | JGI IMG/M metagenome (GOLD analysis project Ga0247808, IMG submission 179914) | Plant litter microbial communities from Arlington Agricultural Research Station in Wisconsin, United States - UWRJ-L089-202R-1 | ecosystem: Environmental > Terrestrial > Plant litter >... | reverse complement strand
TCTGGCGCGGCATGGCTGACAGCGAAGGCAAAGGGCGTTTGCGCGGAATCTCAGGACCCTGCGCGATCGCTCCCGCCGCGATCGCAGGACGCAATGTTGGCTAGGGCCGTGGCCAGCGGTTGATAGGCTTCTCGTTCACCGTTCCGGATTTCGGCAGTCAGCAATCCATTTTCGCAAGGACGATCGTCGTCCCAGCCGAGATGATTGACGATCGGGTAAAGACAGATGCCTTCGACCGGAACGCCGGCCCGCATCGCGGCCCTGGTTTCCTTATGGACATAGGTGATCCAGTCGGAACGGCGTCCGGCTTCGACACCGGTTTCGGCGATAAAAATCGGTTTGCCGTAGCGCGCGTAGGTCTCGATCAAGATCGTCCGGAATGGCTTGTAGAGCGGATGCCCGATATCGATCGGAGGTCCGCCGTGGATCCACTGGTTGTTGTGGTAGTAATTGACGCCGACGATATCGAGATATTTTTCGGCGCCGCCGATCTGCGGCCAGATACGTCCCGCCAGCAGGTCCCAGCCCTGGAACTGTGACTGGCGGTGACCGTCCGCCACCTGTCGTTCCCATGGCCGCGTCGGATCCTTGACGACATTGATGACTGGATCGCAATGGACAAAGCGCGCGCGCGGCTCGACTGCCAGGATGGCATCCATGGCGGCTATCGAGGCGCGCGCCAGCTGCACCTTCAATTCGTAGCCGCGCCCATGCGCAAACGGATTGAGATAGCCAGCATCGCCGCCGCCCCAGGAGAAGAAGGAAATCTCGTTGACCGGCGAATAGAACGGAGTGCCGCCGACCCGTTCGCGCACGAGCGCAGCGGCGGCGGCGGCAAAGCTGGCAAAGCGTTTGGGGAAGTCGGGCGACCAGATGTCGATGTCATCCGGCCAGCCGTAGTGCAGCAGATCCCAGATCACCTGGGTGCCGGTCTGCTGCGCCGCCTCCAGCATCGGCAGGAAGCTCGACCAGTTATAGTGGCCCGGAGACGTCTCGATCAGGTGCCAGCGCAACCCGTCCCGCACCGTCCGGATGGAGTGGCGCGACAGCTGGGCGTAATCCTCGGCGGCGTAGATATCGTGACGGGTCGAAGCCAGCACATCCAGCCGTTTTCCGATGGTTTCGGCGTGGCGGGGCCGCAGCCGATGCGTCGAACATTCGAACCCGCCCTGGAGAAAGGACTGGAACAGTCCGGTCGGGCCGGCCGGAGGCCTTTCGGCAACAATTTCGGCGATCAGGCGCTCCCATTGCGGTATGACCGCCTCTGCGCTGTAAAGCGTCTCGACCCTGGATCGCAGGGCTCTGCCCAAACGCGCCCGCGGCTCCGTCGAGCCGAGCAGCCTGTCGATTGCCAGGGCCACCGCTTCCGGGTCTCCATAAGGGACGATCACGCCGGTGACGCCATCCTCGATCTGCTGCAGGGCGCCGTTGTCGGGCGTGGCGATCACCGGCAGGCCGGCGGCGCCGGCTTCGGCGATCACGTGCGGCATGCCTTCGCCGCGCGACAGCCAGCAGAAAATGTCAAATGCCGCAAGCAGGTCGGCGACATCCTTGCGGTCGCCCAGAAACTGCAGCACGCCGCCGAGGCCGCGCCGCGTGGCGAGCGATGTCAGCTGCTCGGCATAGTCCGGCATAAAGGCGTCCGGCCCGCCGACGATAACGAAACGCACATCCGGTGCATCGGCATGCACGCGGGCGGCAGCCTCGATGAAATCCTCGACGTTCTTTTTCGGATCCAGCCGGCCCACCCAGCCGACCAGCGGGGTATCGCCCAAAATGCCCATGGCGGTCCGCGTGGTGCTGCGCCGGGCGGCATCAAATTCCGAAAGGTCGACCATCGACGGAATTTCGACGGCATGCGCTTCGCGCCCCGGCATCACCGAGGCGGCGGCATCGCGGATCGATTGGCAGACGCCGACATAGCGGCTGGTGAAATGCTTGGGTCCAGCCAGCGCTTCCGATACAAGCCCGCCATGCTCGATCAACGGCGGTCGCAAATGCAGGCGTTCGAGCGCGGGATAGATGTCCGCCACGTTCTGGCAGGAGACCACCACGTCGTAGCCCGGAATCTTGTTGGCGAGATACCAGACGGTGTCGTCGAACGACATCTCGTAAGGTGCCGTATCGACGTCGACGCCGAGCGCCGTCAGTTGCTCATGCGTCTGCTGCGGCATGTTGGGCTTGCGAAAACAGGCGACAACGTCGATCCGATAGCGGGAACGGTCGAGATTGCGGGCGAGAAGCCGGACTTCGGTTTCCTCGCCGCCGACGACCAGCCATGCAAACACGAACAGAATGCGGATCGGCGCTGTCTGGCTGCTCATGCGTGGACCTTGAAGACGATCTGCAGGAAGTCCGGCCGGTTTTCGACGAGATCGGCAATGAAGGCCGGTCCGCCGTCGAAAGGGACGATGTGGGTGATCATATGCTCGCGGATGACGGCGCCGTGGCTCTTGAGCAGGTTGACCGTCTCCTCGGCCAGCCGCCGACGATCCCAGAGTGCAGACAGTCCGCGCGGCACACGGTTGATCTGGGCGCAACGGATATTGAGGCCGTTATGATGAAATTCCTCGCCCAGCCGCAGCCCGTCGGCGCCGCCCTGGTAAAACGCCAGGTCGATCACCGTTCCCTGCGGACGCAGGGCTTTGAGCGCCATGTTGAGGCTTTGGGAATGCGCGCGCGTCTGGAACACGAAGTCCGCGCCGCGCTCCTGACCGCCATTGTGCCAGCGCGCTTTGGCGTGCTGCCAAGCCTGCTCTTCCGTCATCGCCGTCAAGCCCATGGCCTCGGCCTTGTCGCGCCGGAAGGAGGAAGGGTCGGCGATGATGACGTTGGAAGCCCCGAGCTTCTGCGCAAACAGCGCTGTCATCAGTCCCACCGTACCGGCGCCGAACACCAGCACCGAACGACCGGCAATCCCGGCGCCGAGATAGGGCACGTTGGTGCCAAGCGCATCGGCATCCGCATGCAGAATTCCATTGGCCGCGATCGGCCCCATCTGTGCCACCAGAACGCCGAGCACCGGGTCGATATCGGCGGGCAGGGGGATCAGCAGGTCGTGAAACGGATCGGCGGTGTGACCGCTCTTGTGGGCATAGGTGGTGGCAACGATATCGCCATTGGCAAAGCCATCCGCGCGCGATTCCGTCACCCGCGCCACTTCCATGTAGCCGAGAAAGGGCACCGGGTAGCGGAGGTCCGGCTCGTTCTCCAGGAAAACGCCGCGTTTCGCATCGAAGCGCGAATGAAAATAGGGATTGGTGTTCTTGACGAAGGTCAGCTCGGTGCCGGCGGAAAAGCCGGTATACAGTGTTTCCAACCGCACGTGGCCATCGGCCGGCGGGCCTTCCTCATACTCGAAGAAGAAGGCCTTGCCCGGGCTTTCGACACCCAATGAACGGATACTGCGGTGATCAGACATGCGACTTCCTTGATTATGCGTCGGCCAGGGTGATGGACTGACCGCTGGCAGCGGAACGGTTGACGGCGAGTGCGACCCGGTGGGTCGCCAGCGCTTCGTGATAGGGGCAGCGGATGTGGTTCTCGCCGCCGCGCACCGCGTCGATGAAATCGCGATCCTCGCGCCAGACGGGATCTCCCTGCGCGTGGCGAACGGGCCGGCCGGCGCCGACATCGACCATGATGTCGTGGTCGGTCAGCTCGATCGCCATGCCGTCGGCAAAGATGTTGAGGCCGACGTGATGACCCCAGCGCAGAATGCAGGTCGAGCCGATATTGGCGATCGCCCCCGATTGGAAGCTCAGGCTTGCCGTGCTGGCCGTCGGGACGTCGAGATCGGGGAAGTCACCACGCTGGCGATGCGCCGCCATGCCGTAGACCCGGGTGACGTCGCCGACCAGATAACGCGCCAGATCGATGATATGGGTGGTCTGCTCGACCATCTGCCCGCCGGAGCCGTCGCTCTTCCACCACCACTGTGGCGGAGGGGTCTGGTCCAGCCAATAGCCGGACAGGAGATGCGCCGGATTGTCGGCCAGCAGCCGGCGGGCTTCCTCGACGGTATCGAGATAACGCCAGTGATAACCGACGGCTGTGATCAGCTTTGCCGCGGCGATTGCGGCTGACAATTCCTCGGCCAGGTCGAGATCGAGGGATATCGGCTTTTCGACGAAGAAGGGAATGCTGCGATCGATCAGAGCCCGCTCGGCATCGCCATGGGCAAAGGGCGGAATGCAGATGTAGACGGCATCCAGCGCCGCTTCGTCGAGCATGATGTCGTGGCGCTCGAATGCCCTGCCGCCGAAGCGGCTGGCGGCTCCCGTTGCGCGCGCAAAATCGGGGTCCGCGAAAGCGACAAGATCGACATCATCGAAGCCGGCCAGAACATCCAGATGGCGCTGGGCAATGCCGCCGACGCCGATGAAGCCGATACGCGTTCTATCCATAAAGGGATGTCCTTGTCTGTGTTGGGTCTGGTCTGACGATAGGAAGCGGCGGTAGACGGCTTGTGTTTCTGTCGCCATCCGTTCCGCGGAAAAGTCGGTCTGAAACCGTTCCAGGCCGGCAAGCCCCGCCTGTGTGGCAGCGTGACGGTCGGTCAGCGCACTGATGACGGTCGCCGCCATCGACGCGGCGTCTCCGGGTTCTGCAAAGAAGCGGTGCTGTTCGCCCAGCGCTTCGACGGTGCCTCCGATCCGGGTGGCAACCACTGGTAGCCCAACCGACATCGCCTCGAGGATCGCCAGCGGCAATCCTTCGAAACGGGAGGGCAGGACAAAGATTTCCGTGAGCTGCATCAGCTCGGCAATATCGCTGCGATGTCCCAGGAACAGCACATGGTCTTTCAGCGACAATTGCTTCACCAGCATCTGCGCATGCGCCATCTCCTCCCCGGCGCCGATCAGCAGCAGCACGACCGACGGGTCGGCGGAAACGATCTGCGGCATGGCGGCGATCAGGGTGGCGTGATCCTTCTGTTTTGAAAACCGGGCGACGGTGGCGAGGATGCGTCGATCCTCAAGACCGAGATCGGCCTGGATCTGGCCGGCGCCCTGTCCCGTTCCGAGAGAAAATATGCCGTTGCGCACGACGGTAAGCCTGTCCGCATCGACACCGTTTTCGACGAAGCTCGCACGCGATGCGTCGGAGACGACGATATGGTGCGAAAGAGCCGCGATTTCGGCGCGATATTCCGCCTTCTGGCCGTCATCCGTCAGCAGATAGGGCAGGTGTTCCGTTCGCACGACCGGGATGCCCGAAGCCAAACCCGCGCGTGCGATCCCGTGACCTTCCCAGCCGATGCCGGCATGCACATGCAGCAGGTCCGCCTGCGAAAGTTTCAGCCAACGCTCGAATGTCGGCATATCGGCTATGGCCTTCACTGCCAGGCCTGAGCGCGCCGCTCGCGTCAGCAGATCGCCCGGCGCGTTCTGCATCAGAGCGAGCGTGATGTGGAACACGTTTTTCAGTGACTGGCCAAGTGTGAGCATATGCTCGCCCATGCCGGAGGGGTCGAGGCTGTCACTTGCCAGAACGATGTGGCGCCTATTCATGCGCGGCGATCACGGGCTCGCTTACCGGCTGCAGATTGGGGTTGCCGCGCAAAGCCTGCTCGGGCGTCACATGTCTTCGTGCCGCGGCGGCTTCCAGAAGCTTGTTCATGGCGCGAAACGTTTCGTCCCAGGACGAACCGGCAAGTTTGGCATCGATCATGGCCAGCCAGGCTTTGTCGGTGCGCTTGGATGCCGCGGCCTGTCTGCAGGCGGCGGAAAAGCCAGCCGCATCATCGGCCAGGAAGACGCCGGGAACGCTGCCGTAGTGGCGCACCACATCCTTGATCGGCGTTCCCACCACCGGGCGTCCAGCAGCCAGATATTCCGGCGTCTTGGTCGGGCTGATGAACCGGGTCGCCTCGTTCAGAGCAAACGGCATCAGCGCCGCATCCCATCCCGACAGATAGGCGGGCAACTGGTTATAGCTCTTTTGGCCGAGGTAGTGGATGTTGGCGGCCTTCGGCAGGTCCTCAAAACGGATCTTGGCCACCGGTCCGATGAAGATGAACGAAAATTGCGGGTTGGCGGCCGCAACCCTGGCAATCAGTTCGAGATCGAGACGCTCGTCGATCACGCCGTAATATCCGAGTTTCGGTCCGGCGATCCCGGCCTGGTCGATCGGCTCCTCCATCGGCATGCGGGCGGCATGGAAATGCGCGACATCGACGCTGGAGGGAAAGGGATGCATGTTATCGTGCAGATGGCGCTTGGCCTCGTACAGGCTGTATCCGCCGGTGAACACGGCATCGGCATTGGCGATCAGCGCGGCTTCCGTGGTTTTGAGCTGGGCCGGCGCAAATTTGAAATTGGCAAGCTCGTCCATGCAGTCGTAGACGACACAGGCCGCATCTACGTGACGCGCGAACGAATACATCAATGGGGTGTAGAACCAGAGGACCGGCCTTGCGCCACCATGCAGAGCCAGCAGGTCGTCCAGCAATTTGCCGAGCGCGCGCTCACGCTGCTGCTCGCTCCACCAGTGGGGAATACGTGGGCGCACGGCCTTGACACTCGTGCCCTCAAAAGGGTGGATTTCGAGATAGGGCAAATGGTGATCGGTCGGAATGAATTCCTCGAAAAAGAACACCTGACGGTCTTTCGAAAAGCGTTCCATCAGATGCTGCGGTCGCTGCAGAACAAAATCCCAGCGCAGATGCGAGAAGCAGATAAGCGGGGCATTGCCCGAATACAGCATTTGCGACGCCTGGCTAAACGAACTGGAAAGATTCATCGGGGTTCCATGCATGAGAGACACATGCAAACCGCGAATTGAAAGGAACGTTCCCGTCCGGTTTCGGACGGTTCTCGTTCAGAGCAATGCCATCATGCCCCTGAGTTTTTCGACCGAATGCGGCCAACTCCAATTATCGAGGACAGTCTGGCGCGGGGCGAAATCCGGGAGCCGAGCCAGCATGTCGATAATGCCGTGATGAAACTGCTCTGCCGCGGCGACGGCGCCGGTTTGCGGGGTGATGTATTGCAATCCGCAGGTCAGCGCAGCGTTGGCCAAAACCGGGAGGCCGGCAAGCATGTATTCGGTCAGGATCGCCGGCGCGCCGTCGTCCACACCGCAGACCACGCCGATCTTCGCCTGGTTCATCAAACGGTTGACGTCGGCGAACGGCACACCGGGTGGACCGACAAACTCGACATCGATTTGCAGTTGCTCGGCACGGTGCCGCAAGGCATCCGCCATATCGCCATAGCCAAACACGCAGAGCGTCCGGACGGACCGAGGAAGCCTGGCGAGGGCATCGAACAGGATGTCATGGCGCTTGTAGGCCTGGGCGGCCGCGACATAGATGACATCATAGGGTTTCGGACCATCGATCGGGTAAAATGTGTCTGCGGACGCAAATTCCGGCCCGATCGGCAGGACCGCGGTTTGCATCTGCGGATGCCGCCGCCGTACCTCGTCCGCCTGCCACTGCGCGCCCGTCAATACAAGGTCGAAATGACGGCTGGTTTCGAAGGGAACGCGCAGCGCCGGGGCGTCGATCGAATTGTAGATCTTGTAGCTGCCCGTGCAGGCCGCAAGAATCTCCTCCGAGACGCCAAGACCCCAGACGCAGAGGATCTCCGGAGGTCCAAATGTGCGGATATGGGCGAGCATGTCGTTCGAGGAAAACGGCGCGTCAGGGCCGTTCATCTGAAAGCTGCGCCGGATCATGAAGGGCGTGTCGGAACTGGCAACCGGCGGACAATTGCCGCGCCAATGCGTCCAGATTTCAATCGTGTCGACCAGACCGGATTTCAGGCAGCCGAGAGGAAGGCGTTCGATGTAGCCGCCCTCGACGACAATCTCGGCCCGGATGCACGCAGCAGCCGAGGGCTTTCCACGCACGCCGCTTGCCCATTGATGCTCGAACCATTGCAGGGAAGGCGTTTCTGAAGCCGGTGGCCATCCATCTTGAAAATCACTGATGACGACGAGCCGCCGCGGAAGTTTTTCGACCATGATATGCAATCCACTCGGGCGATGTGTTGGCAGAGCGATGCCAGGATACAGGCAGCGGCTATCAACCTGCAGCCTGCTCCGTTGTTCCTTTGTCGAACGATGATGGTTTGGTATCCTTCGCGTTGTCCGGAATGCTCCGTGCAAAGTGGGCGACGAAGCGCCGATCGGATGCTCTGCGTCAAACCGCCACGTCGTACCGGTCGGCGCATTTGGTAATAGCCAAGGGAAGAGGCCGTCCACAGCGGCGCGGTCGGGAGATATGCTGTGTCGAAGCGCAATTTTTCGTTTCCGGTCGCCGAAGCCCGTCCGCGTGCGCTCGGTGAAATCCATTCGCGCCCCTATACTCTCGTACCCCTGCCGCGGGTGATCTTTCAGCTGGCCTTTCTGACCGAAGGCAATTTCGCCGCCGACCAGGCGATCCTGGCCGAACTGTCGCTGGGGCAGGGTGTGCCGGCGCCGGCTGCCGATACCAGCCACCACACGATGAACTGGGGCAGCGGCACGCTGCGCTGGGAGCGCCATACGGAATTTTCGACCTATTTCTGGGACACGTCCGCGCCGCCCGAATTTGGCGCGAAGATCCCCATCAATCCGTTCGGTGCCAGCTTCGCCGCCCCCGGCGCCTTCATATCCGGCGTTCGCATCGAGATCCGCCCGGCAAGCGAGGAAATTGGCGATGTCATCGCCAATTTCGACCCGACCAGCCTCTGTCAAAGCATGGTCGCCGACAGCCAGGCGACCCTCGTTACCGATTTTCGCCAGGATGGCGACGGCCTGACGAAATTCCTGATCCTCGACCAGGGCATGACTGCCGCCGCGCGCGGCATGCTCGTCCAGCGTATCCTCGACATCGAGACCTACCGCACGCTGGCGATGATGGGCCTGCCGCTCGCCCAGACGCTGTCGCCGGAGGTACGCCAGATCGAGAACAGTTTTACCGCCATCACGCAACGCATGAAGCAGCATGCACGCGAAGAGGCCGACACCATGCTGTTCGAGATCACGCGCCTGGCGGCTGAACTCGAAGCCAATGCGGCGCTCAGCCTCTACCGCTTCGGCGCCAGCCGCGCCTATTACAATATCGTGCTCGAGCGCGTCGCCATGCTGGCGGAGAAGGCGCTGCCCGGCAACGAGACCTTGGGCGCCTTCCTGCAGCGCCGCCTGGCGCCGGCAATGCGCACCTGTCAGTCGGTAGAAGAACGGCAGGCCAACCTGTCGCGCAAGCTGGCGCGAGCCACCGCGCTGCTGCGCAGCTGGATCGACATCGACCTGCAGAAATTCAACACCGAAATCCTCGGTTCGATGGACAAGCGCGCGCATGTGCAGCTGCGTCTGCAGCAGACGGTCGAAGGCCTGTCGGTGGCGGCCATCTCCTATTACGTGATCGGCCTCGTCGGCTATCTGGCCAAGCTGGTGCACAATGTCGGTATCGAGATCGCGCCCGAAACCCTGACCGGGGCCGCCGTTCCGATCGTGGTGCTCGGCGTCTGGCTGACGGTGCGCCGGATTCGCAGCAAACACAGCGATTCGCCCGTGCGGCATGCCAACAGCCGCAGTGTCGGCCCCTGAGGGCAGCGGCGCCCGGCCGCATCTGGAATTTTCATCGGCTATGTCAGGACAAAATCGCGTTTTGCAGGCTTGATGTCATAGATGCGTCGTCAAAAACTGCTCCTGTTGCACAAGCAATAGAGGATTATGACGATGACCGAGCCCAGCCCAGATCAACTGCTTCGCATCAAAGCGGAAATCGCCGACAGTTTCGACGAGGAACTGGAGATGCAGCTGGACGAGGACCGGTTGGACGACCTTGTGGTCGAGGGCATGTCCGCACCGGCCGAGCAGACGCTTGACCGCAAGATCTATTTTCGCGAGCTTTTTCGTCTGCAGCACGAATTGGTGCGCTTGCAGGACTGGGTTCAGTACAAGAAGCTGAAAGTCGTCGTGCTGTTTGAAGGCCGCGATTCCGCCGGCAAGGGCGGCGCCATCAAGCGTGTGACGCAGCGGCTCAATCCACGGGTCTGCCGCACGGTTGCGCTGCCGGCGCCGACGGAACGCGAGCGCAATCAGTGGTATTTCCAGCGTTATATTCCGCATCTGCCAACGGCTGGTGAAATGGTGCTGTTCGACCGCAGCTGGTACAATCGCGCCGGGGTCGAGCGGGTGATGGGCTTTTGCACCAAGGACGAACTGGACGAATTCTTCCGGTCGGTGCCGGAATTCGAGCGCATGCTGGTCCGCTCCGGCATCATCCTGATCAAATACTGGTTCTCGATTACCGACGAGGAACAGGAGTTCCGGTTCAAGATGCGCATCCACGATCCGTTGAAACAGTGGAAGCTGTCGCCGATGGACATGGAGAGCCGGGTGCACTGGGAAGATTACACCAAGGCCAAGGAAGAAATGCTGGCCCGCACGCATCACGCGGATGCGCCATGGTGGGTGGTCGAAGCGGTCGACAAGAAGAAAGCGCGACTGAATTGCATCGCGCATCTGTTGCAGCAGATCCCCTATGGCGACGTGCCGAAGCCGAATATCGATCTGCCGGACCGCGTTCGCCATGCCGATTATAACCGCGCGCCGGTGCCACCGGAAATGTATGTGCCGGAGATTTATTGAGCAGAGCTGCATGCCTGCCTTCCAGCGACGGAGGCAGGCATGTCAGATGTTTACCACTTGGTTGCCGGCGTCCGGGGAATGAACACCTGCCTGGATGATGCCCCTTCCGAAAAGCTTGTAAAACCGTCGGGCAAAGGCGTGTAAAACGTCTGAGGCGGCCGCCAGCCGCTTTGACGACGATCCTTTCGGATCCCAATCTTCCATGCCGTCTTTGACTACAGCATCCAGCCGGGACTTGAACCCGCGGATCGCGGCAATCCCTTCAAGTCCAACACTGAGCGCCTGTGGTGAAGCATTGACTGCTCGCCTTCGTTCATCACGCCTTGATGATCCGCAAAGGCCGCGCCATGTCGAGATCACTCTGCGATCGGTCTGTCGGCGTTTCTGTGGGGTATTTCCGATAATGCGGTTTATCAGGGCTATTCCAAGACCGGCCGATTGACTTAAATTTCAGTCGTGTCTAACCCTGAATTTTCCACTCATGATTATTGCAAGCCGGCTTCCGGCCGTGCGGACGCGGAATTCTTGAGCGCGGTATTGGATGAATCGAAGGATTAAAGTGAGAAAAACCGGACTCAACCGTCCCTGTGGCCCAAGCCGTCGGCAGGTCCTGACCGGCATGGCAGCCGGTCTTCTGGTGCCTGGCGTGATCGGCTCTTCCGCTCGTGCGGCGCAAGACGATCTGCGCTTCGTCCATGCCTATGGCGAGACGGTTTTGGCGCAGCCGGCGCGGCGGGTCGTGTCGCTCGGCTATACGTCTCAGGACACCCTGCTGGCGCTCGGCGTCGCGCCGGTCGCGGTGCGCAAGTGGTTCGGCAGCATGCCCTACGGCGTTTGGCCCTGGGCGCAGTCATTGCTGGGTGACGCAAAGCCGCTGCTGATCGAGGGCGAGGTGTCGATCGAGATCGTCGCATCGCTCGCGCCGGACCTGATCGTGGCGATCGGCTCCGGGATTTCGAAGGCAGAGTATGACGTGCTGTCGCAGATCGCACCGGTTCTGATGCATGCGCCGGATCAAAAGACCTACGGCACATCGTGGGATGTCATGACGCGCACGCTCGGCCGGGCGGTCGGGCAAACTGCGCGGTCGGAAGATCTGATTGCCGGCACACGTAAAAAATTCGCCGACGTGCGGGCACGGCATCCGCAATGGGCCGACAAGACCGCGGTGTGCGCCTACAACTTCGGCGGTGAAACCGGCGCCTTTATCGGGTCCGACACGCGCCAGCGTTTTCTCGCCGAACTGGATTTCAAGGTTCCCGAGAAACTGGTCGGCATGTCGACCGCAGAGGAGTTTTACGCCCGGCTTTCGCCGGAGGATCTGTCGCCGCTGGATGCGGATCTGCTGATCTGGGTCTCGTCGTTCGACACCGTCCCCGATATCGTCGCCTTGCCGATGCGGCGCACGCTCGAGGCGCATCACGAAGGGCGAGAAGTTCTGGCTGGCGCGCTGGTTGCCGGCGCACTATCCTTCGGCAGCGTCCTGTCGCTGCCGTTTGCGCTCGAAGCGCTGGAGCCCGAGATTGAACTCGCGCTCGACGGCAACGCGCAGACACCGGTTCCATCCAGTGTGAAGGCGGGACTTGCGCCTTGAAAGCGGTTGCCGGCCTGATAGTCCTGCTCGTCGTGGCCGCAGTTCTGACCGTGGCTGCGGGCGTGCGTACCGCAACCGTGGCGGAGATCTGGCAGGCGCTGGCGGCTTATGACCCGACCGACCCTTTGCATGTGGTGATATTCAACATCCGCCTGCCGCGTCTCGTTGCCGGCCTGGTCGCAGGCGCCGGCCTTGGCGTCGCCGGCACTGTGATGCAGGCGCTGACGCGCAACCCGCTGGCCGATCCGGGCCTGCTGGGGGTCAATTCCGGTGCTGCCTTTGCCATCGTGCTCGGCGCGCTGGTGTTCGGGAGGTCGGACGCGGGTCTGATGTCGGCGCTGGCTTTTCCCGGCGCGGCACTGGCCTCGTTTGCGGTCTTCATGCTCGGTGGCGGATTGCGCGGCGAAACGGGCCATGTGCGGCTTGCGCTTGCCGGCACCGCTCTCAACGCGTTGCTGCTGTCCCTGGTATCGGCCATCGTGCTGGCGCGAAGCGACACGCTGGAAGTCTTCCGTTTTTGGGTCACCGGCTCTTTGTCGCAGGCCAGCGAGCGGCCGCTGTCGGCCATGGCGCTGGTGACGATCGCTGGCACCGGACTCGCCCTGGCTCTGGCGCCCCGCCTCGAGGCCCTGTCGCTCGGCTCGGCTCTGGCTCGCGGGCTCGGCACCAGGCCGGCGCGGATCCAGCTCGGCGCTCTTGCCGCGGTCACGCTGATGACCGGCGCCGCGGTTTCGGTGGCCGGGCCGATTGCATTTCTGGGCCTGATGGTGCCACCGCTGGCACGCCGGATCTGCGGCCATGCGCTGCGCCGGGAACTGCTGGCCTCGGCGGTACTGGGCGCCTCGATCCTGTTGCTGGCAGACACGGCCGGCCGTCTGGTCCTCGCACCGGCGGAAGTGCGCGTCGGCATTATGACGGCGCTGATCGGCACTCCGGTGTTCATCTGGATCGCACGGCGCCTCAAGCCGGGAGCGGCATCATGACCAGAGGCCTGGTCCTGGCGTCTATCCTGCTTGTTTCCGTTGTTCTGTCGCTGATGATCGGTCAGGTGATGCTGTCGCCGGCCGCTCTCTGGACAGGGCTTTCGACCGGCCAGGGGCCTGCTGCCTTGACCATCCGTGTCCTGCGCGGTCCGGGCGTCGCCACGGCGGTCGGGGTGGGGGCGGTGCTGGGGCTCTCCGGCACGATATTCCAGATCCTGTTACGCAACCCGCTGGCCGCGCCCGATGTGATGGGGTTTACCTCCGGTGCGGGCCTCGCCGTGATCTTTGGCGTCATGACCGGGATTGCTTTGCCGACGCCGCTGCTGTCGGCCATCGGCGGCTGCGCCGCAGCCCTGCTTGTCGCGCTTCTGTCGCTGCGCCGTGACGGAACGCAAGCGGCGATCACGCTCATTCTGGTCGGTCTCGGCATCGGCTTTTTCACGGCTGCTGCGGGCAGCTTCATCCTGACCCGATTGCCGCCGCAGGAAGCGGCCGAGGCGCAGCGCTGGCTGTCCGGATCGCTGGCCGCCCGCAACTGGGGGCATGCCGCACAGGTTTTCGGCTTTGGCGCCGTCCTCGCAGTGGGACTGGCGATACAGGTACGGTCGCTGGCCTTGCTGGAACTGGGCGACGACCTTGCCAAAGGCCTGGGGCTGAAGGCCGGCCGTGCCAGACTGGGGCTGGCTGCGACCGGCGTGCTGCTGGCGGCAACCGGCGTCGCCGTGGCCGGGCCGGTGCCCTTCGTCGCCCTGATGGCCGGCCCGCTCGGCGCCCGCGTGACGCGGGCCAAGCATCCAGCCGCCCGTCTCGCTGCTGCGGCCTGTACGGGGGCTGCCATTACCGTTCTGGCCGACCTCGCCGCCCGCGCGGCCCTTCCGGGATTGCAGCTGCCGGTGGGCGTGGCAACGGGCATATTCGGGGCGCCATACCTCCTTTGGCTTCTGGCCCGTGATATCGAGACAGGAGACCTTTGATGAACAAGGCGCTGAAAACCGAGGGTCTGACACTGGGCTATCGCGACCGGATCGTGATCGACGATCTGTCGCTCGAGCTGCCGGACGGACGTGTGACGGCCATCCTCGGTCCGAACGGCTGCGGCAAGTCCACGCTGCTGCGAGCGCTCGCCCGGCTGATCAAGCCCCTGCGCGGTGCCGTCACTTTGGGCGGCGACGATATTTTCGCACTCGACACGCGAGCGCTGGCGCGCAGGCTGGCGATCCTGCCGCAGGCGCCGCGGGCGCCGGAAGGGATCACCGTCTCGGATCTGGTCCGGCGCGGCAGAACACCATGGCGCGGCATCCTGACTCCCTGGAGCGATACGGACGCGAAAGCCTGTGCCCGCGCGCTCGGCGATGTCGGCCTGACCGAACTGGCGGACCGGCCGCTAGACGAACTTTCCGGCGGTCAGCGCCAGCGGGCCTGGATCGCGCTGATTCTGGCGCAAGACACGCCCTACCTGTTGCTCGACGAACCGACGACCTGGCTCGATCTCACCCACCAGCTCGAAGTCCTGTCGCTGTTGCAACAGCGAAACCGGAGCCACGGCGCCACGGTTGTGACCGTGCTGCACGATCTCAATCTGGCGGCGCGCTTTTCCGACCATCTGGTGCTGCTGGGGCCTGGCGGCCTGGTGGCGACCGGCGCCCCGCATGACGTGCTGACCGAACGCAACCTTCAGGACGCGTTCGGCCTTTCGGCAATGGTCATGGCTGATCCGGTAACGGGCGCACCGATGGTCGTGCCGCGATAACCTAACGCATCCTTCCCCAGATGTAGGACAGGGCTGCAACAATCGCCATCGACGTGACTGGATGCGCACGGATCGTTTGCCGGACCTCGCCGATCAGGCTTTTCGTCTGCAAGGCGGCGGTATCAGCAATGTCGTTCACCTCCTGCCGGACGCGTTCCGCCTCGTTTGTGTCGGCTCGGCCGGTCGGAATGGAACTGCTCGTATGCGAGACCGGATCGGAGGCCGGGAAGGTATCTTCCAGAGCCCGGTCGAGCTGATCGTCCGCGCCGACTTCGCTCCGTCGGCTCTGCTCCAGCTCCAAGGACAGGACGGCGGGTGATTTCTTTTCTTCGCTCATGTTCTACTTCCCCATATTGCATCGCTGTTCCTATAAGCGAGGGGCGCGTCAGAAGTTCCAGCGGCCCTCTGCATGTCATCAAGTGTTGTCTTGCCTTGGGCGCTTTCGTAGCGCCGGCTGCCGTACGCGCGCCGTTCCGGTCTCACCGATTGGGCATGACGTCTAAACCGTTTTTCGCTGTGCACCGGGCTGGCCGCAGATGTGTAAATATCGGAAACACTTTGTTACTAAGTGTTTTGAAAATATGAGCTATTAGTCATGGTGCGCAAAGACTCAAAAAATTTCGTCTCGAACGTCCAGGAGGCCGCCATGATCAGAATGATTGAAGACCCAGCTGACCTGGCGGGCGAAGATATCACCGGCAAATACATCCTTCGCAAGCTCAACTATCACTGGTTTGCCTATGGCAAGGCTGCTATCGTGACGGCTTGCAAGGGATCGATACTGGAACTGGACCGGGAAGAGACCGTCTATTCCGCGCGATGGGGACGCCGAGCCTATACCGGCGATGGAAAACGCTATCCCGGCGGCGTCTGTCCCGTGTCGGCTGTCGCCTGCGTCTGCGATACTCCCGACGACGTCAATGCGGTGATTCAACTGGATGTCGAAGCCCAGGACGAATTCCACCAGCTGGTCGCGAAAGCCGATGCCCGGGTCCGTGCTCTCGCCTCATCCTCAACACAGAAAAAATTGTTTCTGGTTGCCGCAGAGTAACTCGATCGGTCAACAGGCAGCCTCGTCAGAGCCGTGAGATCCGGCGGCGCGGCTATAGCCATTGCATGAAAATTGCCATGTCTCTTGAAGGCACAAAGGGTTTTGATGCGCGGTCGCGCTCGTCAGACTTGGCGTTGCCACTCTCCTCGATAATCTGTTCAAGGTGATCTCGCACTGCATTGTCCGCGGACGCTTGTGCATTCCTTGCCCGTCAGGCGAAGCCTTCGACGCAGCTCGGCAGCATCTTGTTGCGCAGCGATAATTCCAAAATACTTATTAAGCTTAACCTCACATTAACCATGCAGGGAGGTATATTAGCGACATATGATTGTCGCGACCACGCAAGCCTGCCGTTGGCCCTCGGCTCAGTGGGTCGATCGCGAATGTCGGCGTGTATGGAGAGACGATGGGCATGCTTTACCGGATTATCTGTATTGCGGCCGTCTCCCCCATGATCGTCGGCACATTGGCGTCCTGCGCGGCAAGACAGAAGCCGGCGGTCGACAGGCTGGCGACGGCATCCGTGCCTGCCAGACCCGCAAGCGACATCGCTATGCCATTGCCATCGAACTTCACGATTCAGGCGGCGGTGCGGCGGGCGGTCGACTACCAGCCCTCCATCGTCCAGGCCGCGTGGCAGGTGAAGCAGCAGGGCGCTGCCATCAGGGACGCGCAGTCCGGCTACTACCCCTCTATCGGCGGCGGTCTCAATCTCGGCAGGGACAGCGTCCTCGGCAACGGTATCGAGCCGGCTGCCAACCTGACGGCCAGCCAGATGATCTACGACTTCGGCAAGACGTCCAATCGCGTCGACACCCAGAGCGCCGTGCAACAGACACGCCGCGCCGAGTTCCTGACCGCCGTCGACGATGTGATCAGGACTACGGCCGAAGCCGCCATCGAGACCTTGCGCAATCGCAGCCTCGCCGTGGTCGCCGCCGACCAGATTCGCGACACGAAATCGATCCTGGCGCTGGTGAGGGCAAGGACGGAGC
>Ga0247808_10000622_pt1 | contig 16960 bp, 15 predicted proteins | sample UWRJL089202R1_FD_179914 | JGI IMG/M metagenome (GOLD analysis project Ga0247808, IMG submission 179914) | Plant litter microbial communities from Arlington Agricultural Research Station in Wisconsin, United States - UWRJ-L089-202R-1 | ecosystem: Environmental > Terrestrial > Plant litter >... | reverse complement strand
GGTTATTCAGCTGAGCATCATAGTTGTTGCGGTACACACCAGTAACTTCGATTTCTTCTCCAGGCTTCGCTCTATCTATAAGATCCCACAGAAGTATAACCTCTCGATGACGTGGGAGACGACCCGCAGGAACAGTTCCAGGGGATTCCTGAAGAGTCAATTTCTGATAGTTTCGATAAACTGTCTTCTCCGAGTTAAGGGTGAAAGGTCCTCGTGATTGACACGTCTGGCAGTAGGAGATCTTGACCTCAACATTTGACTCCTGTTGGAAAGGTCCAAGTCTTGTGTTGCATTTTGAACAGTCGAACATCACATACTTCAGCTGTGGGAAGACACCACTGCGACGAGTGACAACGCCGCTAACTCGCACCAGACAGTTCAGATGAGTCTGACGTAATTGGCGAAGAGTGTAGTGAACGGGAAGGTCGGAAATACGGACGTGGATCTCGGAGTGAATTCGTTCGTAGTCGGGGTAGTGAAGTAGAGTCACTTGCATAGCAACCTCGTCAAACATCTTGAGCATTTCTCCTGGCGCATTTGCAAGGTAGTAGGCCAACAATGCCTTAGAATTTGCAAGGTGATCGTATGAGACCTCCAGAGACTCGGAGTTAATTTCTCCAAGGGTTCTGATGCGACTCCCGTAAATCGAGACTCCGTGATCATCAGTATATTCTGTCAAAAATGCTTTGAACTCTCGTTTGCAACTCCTCTGAACAGAATTGATGGCCAGCCAATCGACAAGACTAGCTGCCTTTATGTCACCTAGAGCTTCTAGAGATAACTCTTCCTCCATAATGTCGTCCTGCATTTCTTCATCTTCGTCCATATCATATCTGCGATGTCTACGGGGACCGCTGATGAGATCAGCCATATCGCCTTCATCAGCGTCCTCTTCCATGAAAGCACCAGTGCGCTTCACTTGTTGATCTCTCTTCTTCATACGAGCCTCGAGCTGTCTTCGTGAAGCAAGATCAAGTTCATCGTACTCCCCCTCGTCATCAATGTCTCTGGCATCGTATTGATCGTCCTCGCGGGGCTTGTAATCACGCTCGAAATTGTTCCCGAAAAGGTCAATTCCATCTTCGTCCTCAGCCATTTCATCTGCATCATCAATGTCTAGCGCAACATCGTCTTCTATATCGTCATCATCATCCCCACCATGTTGAATTGGATATGCAGGAGGAGAAGATCGCATATCACCAGCTGGACTAGACGCGCCAAATCCAGAAGGAAGATCATCTTCCGGTTCTCTTGAACGTTTCCGGCCAGTTCTGCCGCTGGCTCCTCGATTGGCAGATGCCATATTTGGTCTCAATGGAGAACTATAAGAAAGAAATTAGCAAGTTTCAACAGTTGTTATCGAGACCAACTCTACTGACCTCATATTAAATTCTGTAAGGAATACAAACTAGTTCCACTGGAGACTTTTAAATTGTAGCTATTCCAATAACCGCAAAGTCGTTGGAATCTTCAGAATGTGGGAGAGTGATTGTAAAGCTGGAGTGAAGTTAAAGGGGGGAAAACTCATGAAACGCGTTCACACCGCGTAAAGTGCATATATGTCGTGTTCAGGTCTCCGTAACTAAGTGGTTGCATGAGCTCACCACCCTTGTCACGTCTCCTTACTTGTATCTCTAGTTGCGCCAGACAAACAACGCTGAGCTCAACTCTCAATAAATCCTACATTCTTTCTAAATTGTTGTTCTCGCACATCTTTAAGCACTGAACTACCGTTCTATTAAGTCAAAAATACTTGATACTGCCATGGATCCGGCAAACATCCCTCGAACTAAAAGCATCTCCTCTCAACAGTCTGACGAGTCTCACACAGCAGCTGAGTATGTCCACTTTCAGATGTTGAGTACCAAGAAAACTGCTAACATATACGAAAGGTTCATTGATAGCCAGTTACAGCTCGAGGCAGACGCGCGTGAAGCCTTACCATATGTAAGCTCCCATAACCAGAACGTTAAATCACTTCCATTTACTGATCTGCTAAACAGAGCATTGAGAACTGTACGAAACCACTTGGATCCCTACGCCAGATTCTATTCGCGTGCTTAACTTGCAATCCTCCTTCTTCAAATCTGAATGATCCTTACACTGCAGCTGGGGTGTGCTATGCATGCTCTGTGCAATGCCATGGCGAGCACACCTTGGTAGAGTTATTCAACAAGAGAAATTTCACGTGCGATTGCGGTACCACGCGTCTGCCATCCACGTCACCGTGTGCTTTACGCTTAAATCCAGATACAAACATGAAAGGAGGCGTACACTCTGAAGCACCAGAGGTAAGTAACAAGTACAACCAGAACTTCAGGAACCACTTCTGTGGTTGCGGCTTAGATTATGATCCTTTCATGCAGAAGGGGACTATGTTTCAATGCTTGGGTCTAGGTACTGCTGAGACAGGCGGTTGTGGTGAGGATTGGTGGCACCCAGGTTGTGTGGTTGGTTTAGGACCGGACTGGGTAGAAGAAAAAAGCCAAAAGGGAACACCAAAAAAACCAAAGATGGAAGGCTTCTTGGAATCAATTACGGAAGTGGCAGAAGCCACTGTGGATGTGTCTAAACCGACGGAAACAACAACACAGCTACATCAAGACATGTCGCCTGGAGAAACAGGACCTGAAGACGCAGCAACCGCTCCACAAGGTGACAGTCACGATAAAGATGAAGAAGATGAAGATTCCCTACTTCCACCAGGTTTTCCTGACGAAGATGACTTTGAGGGCTTTATCTGCTATAAGTGTGTCGACTCAAATCCTTGGATTAAGCGCTATGCGAATGCTCCTGGTTTTCTTGCTCCAGTCTTTCGACGAAGTGCGGCACCCTCACCAGAGGCAGGGCTGCAAATTGGCTCCAGTGTGCTCAGCAGATCACAGTCACCAAATTCAAGGAAACGTAAAGCTGATGAAGAGGACATAGACTCGTCTAGCTCGGCAAAGCGACAAAAAGACGGGGAGGATGGTGCGGCGCCGCCTCTTGATATTTCAAATAGCGGGTCCATAAACCCACCAGCTGATAGTCCAGTCGAGGCTAAACCAGCGTGCAAAGCCGAAGCTTTACCAACAGCACCTGTTGGACAATTCTCGTTATTCTTCAAGTCAGATTTCCGCGACCACCTTTGCCGTTGTGCCAAATGCTTCCCCAATCTTGCTAGTCACCCTCAGTTACTTGAAGAAGAGGATACTTACGAGCCTCCTGTTTCTGAAAGTGGTGACGGAGCAGGGGGTAGCACAGTCGGAAGTGGCAGCATCTATGACCGTGGGGAGAGTGCTCTGAAGAACGTCGACCGCGTACGAGCGATCGAAGGAGTAATGGCTTACAACCATCTCAAGGATAAGCTCAAGCCATTCTTCCAACAATTTGCTGAGAGTGGTAAGGCTATTAGTGCAGAGGATATCAAAGCACATTTTGCGAAGATGAGAGGAGATGAACAAGCCATCAAGGATGCTGGCGAGGGGGCCAAAAGTGACGACAATAGGAGAGAACAAAGTGGATATTGAAACGATTGAGTTCGCCAATCTGTAAGATATGTATTTCTATAGTCATCTAAGACTTTAATAAAGTGGACCCCAATCTTGACTGGAACTACCAAAGTGACCACCGTCGATTGTCAAACCATGTGATACATTCAATTCTAATTGGTAGTTATTGAACTGTGAATAATTTCCTTGCCCACCCAGGTGATTTGAGTTACCAAAAGTGTAGTGACATGTCAGCTGTTTGCGTCTCCGACTAAGATGTAATTCTTCGGTATCTGTTGCATCTGCCTAAAGGCCACCGATTTCATTTCCATCTAATCATTTTACCTTTCCTTATAAAATTTTTTAAGAACAATATGAATGGCGTAGAAAGGTCAAAAGACTATTCGTACCACGGGAAGTTATGAACTGCTGACAAATCTTTCATGCCTCTATACCCAGCCGACAATAGAAGCTTATTTAGATACATCCAATAAGATGGCCACTCAGACCTTCCTCATACTGTGATTCAACATCCCATCGAACCACTTTCCCACTTCCCCGTAAAATTCAATTATATAATCACATCATGACTGCCTGCTCACAGCCTAGATCCAGTGTGGTCGAATACCGAGGAGAATGGCATAGTCGTTCTGCTGCTCCTCCTCGGTTATTATCAATTTCAGGGGCTGTGTGGTCTGTGTGTTGATTACCTACAGTTGCACACCTACCATTCAATTGCCATTACTACCAAGCTGTTGAATATATGAGTTAAGAGAAAGAATCAGAGTGAGATTATTTGCTCCGCGGAAAACGTGCTGTGGCTATTTAAGTAACGGTTTCCCACTGTCTCATTCCATGAAAGTAACCTGAGGAAAGTAGTCTTTACTTTCTTTCTTAATTAGTTTATAAACCTCACTTTCTCATATCCCAAAACTATCACAAGTATAATAGCGTTCCGTGTAGATTACTGAAACATGTCACCGCCGAAATTCCCTTTCGCCAGACCGTCTGGCACAGAACCCCCTCTCGAGTACGCACACCTTCGGGCCAGAGATCCTGTTTCTCAGGTGGAACTGTTTGACGGCAGTATTGCATGGCTTGTAGTCAAACACAAAGATATTCAAGCTGTTTTGACCGACGATCGGTTGTCTAAGGTTTGTTCTTCCTATACTCATTCCGAAAATACTTGAGATTTTAAGAATACCAATGTGGCTTGAGAAACTTCAACAAGTGAGGACTCAGGAATAATACTGTACAGGAAAGAAGTCGACCCGGTTTCCCGGAGTTGAGCGCTGGAGGGAAGGAAGCGGCGAAGAACAAACCTACTTTTGTGAGTATAGATGATAGTGGAAGGGTGATTGGGTGAATGAGGGCTGACAGTAAACAGGTCGACATGGATCCGCCTGCTCATGGAAAACAAAGGTAAGAGGGCCAGTGGTTGTAGCTTGCGAGCTTGCTATCTTGCTATCTTGAGATTCAAGAGTCTACAGACTTGTAACAAGATGGCATCTTGATTCTAGAAACACAATCTCCACACATGCAGAATTGAATTCAATTTGCTAACATTCCATACTTATCTGGCTAACTCAACCAAATAGAGGCATGGTAGAATCACTTTTCACCTATGATCATATCCAGAGAATGCGTCCCCATATACAAGACACAGTCAACAAACTTCTTGATACGGTCATTGCAGAAGGAGGCTCAAAGCCGTTTGACCTTGTCGAGAAATTCGCCCTTCCGGTCCCCTCATATGTATTACTCCTTTTCCATTCCGTGTCCTGCCACTAATAAGATTTCCAGATCATTTATGGAATTCTCGGTGTCCCTTTCAAAGATCTACCCTACCTAACGCAACAAGCCGCAATCCGCTCCAATGGCTCCGGAACTGCAACCGAGGCTTCAAACGCCAACGCTTCTCTTCTCTCCTACATTGCCGACCTCGTAACCCAACGTCTTGCTAAACAAGAAGACGACCTTATAAGCCTTCTAGTACGTGAACAACTCATCCCAGGACATATCGAACAATCCGATGTAGTCCAAATCGCTTTTCTACTTCTTGTGGCTGGAAATGCAACCATGGTATCGATGATCGCCCTTGGGGTAGTGGAACTTCTCAAACACCCATCTCAACTTTCTCTCTTTAAGTCAGATCCAGAGAAGTGGACAAAACCGTTCGTCGAAGAGTTATGTAGATTTCACACTGCTAGTGCTTTGGCAACTAAGAGAGTCGCAAAAGTAGACATTGAACTCGGCGGTAAGACCATCAAAGCCGGGGAAGGCATTATTGCGGCGACGCAGAGTGGGAACAGGGATGAGGAGGTTTTCCCGAACCCCGATGTTTTTGACATGGAGAGGAAGAGGGGTGATGAGGAGGCATTAGGGTATGGATGGGGCCAACATAGATGTGTTGCCGAATGGCTTGCTAGGGCCGAATTAGAGATTGCTTTTGGTGAGTTTCTATGAGCTGCGAATCTATTTCCATCAGAGAAAGAAATAACTTGGACTAACCTTGCCATAGCGACGCTTTGGAAAAGAGTGCCGACCTTAAAACTTGCTCTTCCTTTCGAGGAAGTCAAGTACTCTCCTCCTAAGAAAGACGTTGGAATCGGTGAGCTGCCAGTGGTATTTTAAGAGCAGTGTTGAAGTTTAATACGATTCGTAATCTTCAAACAAAAAATCTCACCTTCTGATTCTGATTTGAATAATTTTGCAAGGTACTAATAGTGGCAAAGAACTGTTATCTGTAATTACAAAAAGTCATAATGCTTCCAATGGTGCATGCATTTGATCTTCATTACCTTCCTCGGATTAACTTTGCATACAAGCTACAGTTATAAAAGCATTTGTTTTCAGCCTGGGTATTTTGAGATCCAAAAACACTATAAGATGAAGGTAAAAGAAAAGCAAACAGAGCCAAAAGTGAAATCTAACATTACCCTAGTTTCCAAGTACTTGATTGCCCAGCGGCGCCTCTGGTGTCAAATAAGGAATCTGTTCCGCCTTAATAACTATGTATCTTGTTTGATATTCCTTTAGAACCAATGCGAAATTGCCATAGGACCTTTTTCGTGAGAATATTTCGAACGAGGTCTTTGCTTTAGAATCTCCTGCCTGCCCAACGAGCTTAATGGGTCCAAATCAGACGTATCTCGATAAGAGGCTTGCTAATATTAAAACATGTCGCATATGAAATTGTAGAGGTTTCACAGTAAAAGATTGGGAATGGAAGTTAAACAAATTTGTAAATATGCTGGATCAAAATAAATTTCTACTCTTGACACGCTCTGCATACAAAATGAATGTTCTCATGGCCTCCGTATGGTTTTACATAACTTGAGGTTATATTATACCTTAGAACCAAATCGCTAGCCAGCACCAAACGCCAATACCCAAATGCTATCATCTAAATTTGCTAACAATGACAGCTATAATGAGAAGAACCAGCACCGTAATAATGCATACTGTTATAATCCGATTTGTAGCCATCCTATTCCATTCATTAGTATTAATTCCATGAAGGTCATGTATAGGATTTAGGGAAGATTTACCTACGAGCCATCCCCCGCAACGTCTTTACGCTCCTGTCTACATAACCCTCACTCTCCTCAAGTGTTTGGCCGGTACGCTGGATAGTCTCTCTTTGCACGTGTAAGTTGGCAAGTGTGCTGGCCCCGATAGCCTCGGTATCGTTTGCTAATGCCTGACTGGCCTTTAGCCTCTGCGAACTACGATCTAGTCTGTCTGTGCCGGATAGAAGTTGTTGCCGTTGCTCAAGCTGTACGTCATTTGGGTTGTCGGAGTATCTGGCGCCAAATAGCGCAGAGCGATCATCTGAGAGAGTCTTGAGCTTACGCTTCGATACATCGACATCGGACTGCGATTAGTGTTAGCTCCTGGCATAGACATCGAATGCGCCCAACGAGCGAAGCTTCCATGTCACTTACCTCATGGTTGCGAAAGCGTTGGTTGACTTTCGTACGAATGGCAGACGGGATATTTGATTTCTCCAGGCGCATTTGATCCAGCAATTCAGCAGCTTCTTCCAAGGCCCGTTCTGCCTGGCTAATGGCAGCTTTCCGTGGTTCGCCAGATAGGTCTGGGATTTGGTCTAGTTTCTGGTCGAGATCTGCTTGTACGAGCTTGAGCTCTGCTTCATAGCTACTGAATAGCTCAGAGCCAGAGTCCGTATCGAATGGGTGCGTCATGATGTTGGTTAAGTATTGATGGAATACGGTTGAGATAGTTATCGTGTTGCCTTGGGTTAACGTCGTCGGCTCCTTGAGGAGGAAGCCGCCACAACTCCCAGCCGCATCCCAGAAAGTGGATCGCAAGGCTACCACCAGACTAACATCCCAACAAGGCTGAAGCCTTGTGTTGCTGCATAGTTACCTTTGTACTGACTGCACCATTTTTTTGAACTGCTTGGTGCATGTAAATTCAATAGCTTGGCCATCAAATGGTAATTAATAGGTGATTGACCGTAAATTATTCATATTGGAGTATCTGGGTTCATGGCGTTAACCTTACTGATTTCGAATGTGTCAAACCGTTTGTAACAGCAGAAATGTACAGGGTTCACGGCGCCTTGGCAGTCTGAAGCTATCACAGAAGAAACGCTCACTTTCTTATGGATACTAGTAGTCTCTAGAAAGCATTGATTCTGTCTTGTAACAATAAGGCCAAGTATATACTTTCCTTTCTATCTATTTAATTCAATTCTTCATCGGTTCATTCCCTTTGTTATCTTTACCCGCACTGTTCCGCTGAAAGCAGCCACTAAACTCAGCTTGCATGCCACCCGTCAACATGTCGTCACAAACATCCCAACCAGCACAAGAAAGGCTTCCTTTGACCACTCTGCCCTTTACACTGACAAAACTTCGTAATATGCTCCTTTCTTCATTCTTTTCTCTTTCTACTTATCTGTATATACTTTCTATGTCACAATGCCTCCCCTAACCATACGTAGAAAGAAAGTTGCGATTGTTGGAAGCGGTTCGGCTGGTATTGGAGCTCTCTGGGCACTCAATCGCACTCACCATGATGTGTACCTGTATGAAGCGGCAGACAGGCTAGGAGGCCATACGAACACGGTGGAATATAGGAATGGCAAATATAAGACATTGGTGGACACAGGCTTTATCGTCTTGAATACTGCTACATATCGTATGTTCCATGTACCAACTGCAAATATAAAGCTAATCATGGGCAGCCAACTTCATTGCATTCTTAAAAGCTATCAAGGTGCCAACAGTCCCTACGGAGATGACATTCGGCGTATCGCGCGACAAGGGTTTATTCGAATGGGCTGGGACATCTTTATCCGCAGTATTCGCCCAGAGATGGAACATACTTTCGCCACGGATGTGGAGAATGATCTTTGATATAATACGATTTAATCAATTCGCTTTGGATCTGTTGAGGGTCGATCATACAAGAGAGGATTTCCCGGATCCAGCTGGCCGTCACCAGCCCAAATATGATAAAGATGAGACAATCGGCGAATATCTCGAGCGCGAGGGATATTCCGACGCTTTTCGAGACGACTATTTAATTCCCATGACCGCTGCGGTATGGAGTACAAGCCCCGACAAATGCACATTAGAATTTCCAGCAATAACGCTTGTACGGTTTATGTGAGTCTACCCAAGCCACCTTCCTTCCACAGTCATCTGAAACAACATTCCAACCTGAATATCTCAAAATATTCCAGGAAGACTAAGAGCTCGTGCAACAAACATGTTCACTGCTCATCAAAATTAAAAACAGTGTTCACTGCAGTCTGCTGACCAAAACAGGTGGAACCACCATCTTCTTACTACGATAGGAGAACGACCACAATGGTTGACTCTTCCTCAAGGTGCTCAAAGCTATATCGACAAAGTCATGAAAGGATTCCCACCCAATCACATCTTCCTCAATACTCCAGTTTCTACCATTACAAGTGAAGACGATGGCCGTGTTCGTCTACATCTTCGTAGTGGAGATTCAGAAGTCTACGACCATGTCATCCTAGCTACACACGGCGATCAAGCATTGGAGATAATAAAGCCCGAAGCTGATAAAGAAGAGCTTAGCGTCCTATCCGGCTTCCAGACAAGTAAAAATACCGTAATATTACACTCGGACCTTTCACTCATGCCCAAGTCTCGAGAAGCTTGGTCCTCTTGGAATTATATTACGGAATCTTCGATCATGGGGACCAACATCGATCAAGTCTGCTTGACATATAACATGAACATTCTACAGCATATTCCAACCTCTCTGTTTGGCGATGTGCTTGTCACACTAAACCCTCTGCACTTACCGCCTCAGCACCTCGTGCAAGGAAGGTACACATATTCACATCCTCTTTATAATGCCGCTGCAATCCAATCTCAATCTCTCCTTCCCAACATCCAGAATACTCGGAACATCAGCTATTGCGGTGCTTGGACTGGCTATGGCTTCCATGAAGACGGCTTCAGTAGCGGCATCAAGGTAGCTAAAGAGCACTTGGGCGCAACACTGCCGTTCGAATTTAAAGATAGTACGTTCAGCAGAGGCAAAGCGCCAAGATTTGGTCTTAGAGACCTGATATTACGCACATTTTTGATTTTGATGCAAGTGGCCATCATATTTATCGAACGATTTATTGGTATTCATAGGCCCATATCCAGACGGCACCTCGAAGTCAAAGTGAATGGGATCAGGCGCAGATTGCAGTAAAGAAAGCAGGAGTTTGATGTGTTGCAAGTCTTTATTTACAGTGAGGGGCTTTATAATGGCATTGTGGAGTGAATTAGACCTGGAATGATTCTCCGTCCATGGTGCCGGAACGTGTAGGAATTCCAAAAGCGTAATTAATTTAATCTGAGTCTGGGGTCTGAGAAATGATGTGGCTTTATCTGTGATTGTGTGAGTCGTTTCAAGTAGAATTGGTGAGAAGAGTGTTTGGTTGGGTTTAAAGTATTAGTGATCGTTTTAACGGGTTTGAGATATGTCTGGAATCGAACCTCAAGATAATTAGTAGTTCAGTGACTTGAGCATATGTGACTACCAGACGATCTTCAAGCTGTTCCTTCGATTGATCATACTTGTCACACGTTTAAGAGCTGAGTAAATTTCCATGTAGCCTTCAGCGAGGAAGTCGCAACGCAAAACGCCTCGCACTTAGCCAGACGCAGTAAGTTAAGAGTTACCCTGTCATTAAACGAATCTGATCTGTCGGTTGTGTAAGAGAGGGATTGCAACGACAAGGGCTTTGGAGATAAAAGCCCTGAGCATAGTAAATGCGGTTTGGTATTACGGAGGATAGGTTAACCTAGCCCTAGAAATATGATATCTATGTAGCTGCTCTTTTTGGGGGGAAGATTTCTCAGGGTTGTCCTTCCAAGATTGAGTGTTGGCGAATACTTTTAAACTCCACGTTGCATCTCTTATAAAATAGTTGGTTTCTATATTAGGATTTCCGCGTTTTTGTTTCACCTACAGTTCTACTGGACTATTTTTAATCTAGACTCCCTGCACTCGCATTAATCTCTTGAGCACACTTTAACCAAAAAAGATGCCACGATCGATCTACCCAGGACCGTCATGGCCCTACTTGTCAGAGTGTGTAAGACTGCAATATATAATATTACCTGATATCAAAGGATAAGCCGAGAATGAGATTTTGTTGCATGTCGTCCGGGACATAATATACCCGATGGTGGCGGAGATCTTACCCGACCGTTATGAAAACCTGGGGGAGGGGAGAAAATGTTGATTGATAATTAACGAGGACTTTTGTTGTATTAGCTTACAACGAGTCTCGAAGCTATAATTTGTGGTAATAGTGGAGGAAATTTGAACCGTGGAGGCTAATGTGGGGGTGGTATTTGATTAGAGGTTGCGGTTGGGTTTTCTCTGTGAGCTGCTTAAATGTATCGAATATTGAAACATAGAATGTAGGTGTTTTCTAAATATCACGTTGTAAATTTTGCCTTTTGTATATGTGACTTTAGATTTCTTATATAATCTGAGCTCTTGCCTATCTATTATGGATAATCTACCTTCAATCTTGCATATATATGTATGTATGTGGGCAGTCCTTCAACAACGATAGGATGGTGTCCACGCCAGCGAACACATAAAGACTTACCTTCTATATTTCTTTAATATATTTCTTTAGTTCTCTCAGGCGCTCCTTTGCCCGCTCAAGCACCTCATCCTCCTTGCAAACCGCAAACCGCAACCAGTCCTCCCCAATATGCGCATTGGCATCAGTATAAAATTCCGTTGGGGGGATAGCCGCGACGCCCACTTCCTGAATCAAAAACCAGCTCAATTTGAAATCTCTAGGACGATTCTTTACATGATCTGGGAAGGGGTAGTCGGCAGGAACCTGTACTTTCTTCATATTAACAAGTACGAAATATCCACCTTCGGGATCAGAAAATGGGAGGTCGAGCTCAGCCCAAATTTCATTGAAAGAATCAACTTTGCCTTTCATTTCTTTAATGGCGGTCTCCCAAAAATTGTTAGCGTCAGCTTGCTCGAACCCTACAGCGGCGGCTTCTTGAAGCGGGGAGACAGATGAATAGCAGATTCGCGTATGTGCCGCTGAGACGTATTTAAGTAGATGAGGGGGACCAATCAACCAGCCAACACGCCAGCCCGTCGCATAGAAATTTTTCCCGGCTGAGCCAACAGTGAGGGTGAGTCGTTCAAGCTCTGGGGAGAGTGTTGCGATTCTAGTAAACGGAACGTAGAACAGTCGATCGTAAACCTCGTCAGAGAGAATTATGACATTGTTCTTAACGCAGAGATCTCCAATCTTCAGAAGCTCGTCTTTAGAAAAGACCTTGCCAACTGGATTGTGTGGCGTATTGATTACAATCATCTTAGTTTTAGGGGTGAAAGCTCGCTCTAACTCCGCGAAATCGATGGTCCACTCTCCAGCTGAAGTATTCTGAGTCGCTCCGTTAGGAGGAGGATGAAGTGGAACATAGACGATCTTCCCGCCAGGCATCTCGATGTTACTGATATATCTGGGGAGAATTAGTGTTCACTTAGCTTTTTGTGAAATCGTCAATTTGAACTTACTGATCGAAGAAGGGCTCGAAAACGATAACCTCGTCGCCTTCTTCCAAGAATGCCATGAATGCACTCAACATTCCTATAGATGGTCAGAAACTGCTTTACTTAATCAAAAAGTTTGGTCATACCTTCGTTTGCACCTGTGGTAATGGTCACCTCGGTCTCCGGGTTTAGCTTTCGTCCCCATAACGGAGAATAAGCATCGGCTATAGCTTTACGTAGACGTGGACGTCCCTTCGTGGGGGAATACTGGTTGCCATCAACTGTATCTAGAGCTGCTTTGGCAGCATCTAGGATGAACTTGGGTGGATTATATCCAAAGAAGCCTTGGCCCATGTTTACAATAGGTTGCTTTGGAGAAGCAGCCGCAGCTTCATTAACAATGGTCCTAGTCACAGTCAGATTATAGTCATGGAATGGTGTTAAGGACACGACGGTCTGCAACCATATCATCTCGAGGTTCAATACTCATTGACACTGTTTAGAGGCATAGCAAAATGCACGTAACGACTATTCCTTTACATACCACACATCCATTTTCTGCCCCGTCACCCGGGCAGCTGGCTTCAATAATCCTCTTTGATCAGCCATCGTGGAATAACAATATCTTCCGATGCCGGCTGAGCTATGAAAGTGAGCGAGATGCTGTGATCTGTAATGGATTTTCTGAGACCGTGCGACTTGATTGATGATTTTTTGGCTGCTCATAGAGGATGTATCTGTAGAGTTCGAAAAGGGTTGCCCAGCTCACTTCAAATCAGTATAGTACAAGAGTTAGAGAGGAGAAACAATCGTGACACTTTCTGTTCTTCATGAAGTTGACAAACCATCCACTTTTATGGAGGGGCAGGGGGGGAATCGGCTGGCTATCGCTACTACACTGTCGGTTCGCTAAAATGACGAAATCACAGGGGAACACTGCAGCATTCATACGCGGCCGACCTGTCCGCTCCAGGCCGCTTCATAGGTAGATACACGTCTCCAAGTCTCAGGATTGGTATATAACATCAACGCAAGAATCCATTGTTGACTTTTCGTCTACACCATCGGCCTCAATATGCGAGACATCAGGGTACATAATTACATATCTAGTGCAAGGTGACCCACTGATTACCGTGTGGCACGTTGCCCTCTCGGAGCTCTATAGACTGCCCAGATGGCTTCCTTCAATGATAAATCAACTTCAAAGAATGCTCTACCCATTACGGTTAGATTTACTACCTCCATTCCAGATCTGCTCCTAGATATAGACGAGCCGCAAGAAACATCCGTCATTACACTGAAGCACCTCTTACGGTCAAAGCTTGAACCACCAACCTCAAACCACCGCTTCCGATTCATACACGGGGGAAAGCTACTCAAGGATGAGGATATCCTGTCCACAGTATTAAAGACCCCCATACCGCCACCTCCCGCACCAGATCCCAAGGGCAAAGGCAAAGCTGTCGAACTTCCGCCTCCACGGGTTTACATCAACTGTTCCATTGGTGATGTGTTGACACCAGCAGAGCTCTCTGCGGAAGCTCTAGCAGCCAAAGAATCTACGAATAAGACGAAAAAGGATAGGGATACCAAGACTGCCGTCAAAAATGTCCCAGCTTTATCTACCACTACGCCGGCGCCCCAGGGCTTCGATCGACTTCTCTCAGGAGGGTTTACCCCAGCAGAAGTGAACCAGTTGAGGCTGCAGTTTATCTCCATACAAGCGAACATGCATACAGAAGCTACGATGCCATCGCCATCCACCTTACGACGCATGGAAGACGCGTGGATAGACAATAATGCTGGGAATACTGGGGGTGGAACTGAGGAAAGCGGATTTGACTTTGGAGATGATAGCCTCGGTGGAAGTGCTCTCGATGACTTACTGTGGGGAAATATATTAGGCTTCCTGTGGCCATTGGGATGTGTGGGCTGGGTAATGCGAGAGGGGGGAGTGTGGTCGAGACGACGACAGATAGCTGTGTTTACCGGCTTTGTGTTGAGTCTGAGCTTTGGAATGCTCAGGGTAATATCATAGGATATGGAGGGACTGAGATGTTCCTTTGTGTTGATTAGTCTGAGATACCAGAAGCTCAACTCATCGTATACACACATTGGTAGTCAGCAAGAAGCAGTTTATGATACCCCAGCACTGATATACGATTTTGACAGCTGAGCACCGGAAGCTCCCTGTATTTATATATAATTTGACACACTACGAATATTTGGCCATAGGCTCACCCGTAGCCTCATAGCCTGTTTGCTGGCTCATGGGATTGTACATTATCGTAAATGCATGTGAGATTAGGAAAAGTGATCTGCAAATACGTCTTTCATTGAGGATATTTATGCATCTGCAGCTCCTTAGATATTTAATTACATTGACGTGTAAAGTCTAAGTAGAAATTATCATCACTTGTCTCTCTTTCTAAATTCTATGAGGAGACTTATATCTATTTAGTGATAAATTATTGGCCCATATATTCTCACTGAAATGCCTATCGGAGTCTGCTCCGATCCGATAAGCTTATCCTCCCCCCCTTATTTCAAGCGAGGTCGGAGATGCTTCACTTATCAATGCTATTCCTATACAGCTCAGTTCATGTTAATTACCAATAGCAATGTTTTCACCAATAATAATGAGACGGAACTCATTAGCCAGGCACAAGTTGCTATATCCCACCATTGGTGGTAATTATGACTAAAACGGAATGCCGTTATATATATCTTGATGTATTCATGTCCAAGTCTTCTACGTAGACGACCAGGCCGCCAAAATGTCAGTCAGTGTATTAGGAGAAGCGCAGTATGTTTAATCTCAGCTCACATTTTCAACCTCCAGAAACGTATTGTTTGTCTGACACTCTCTAGAAAGGACTCCATAGTTCCACTCTCGGACATCACGGCCTTGGTTTCCTCCGCTGGGCTTACTCTCCCTCAATCGGAACTAGAAGACTGGTCCGTCCTCCTCTCCGGGCTCAACGCTTGCGCAAAGGATGTGTTACTCCTCCCAGACTATTTCCCAGCTCCTGACCTCTCCTTGTATCCACGGAAAGAGATTCATCGTCCAGAGGGAGATGCAACAGATAAAGGAGGATGGGCATGGAAGGCTCATGTTGTGTCGACAAAACCAACATCTGATCTTTTGAAGAACAAGACGGTGGCTCTAAAGGATAACATTGCACTTGCTGGAGTAAAGTGTACGAATGGGACAGAGGCGGTGGATTGGGTTCCTGAGGTAGATGCTACCTTGGTAACAAGAGTTTTGGATGCCGGTGGAGTAATATTGGGAAAAGCAGCTTGTGAGAATAACTGCTTTGGGGCTGTAAGCGATACGAGTTGTACAGGGCCAGTGCAGAACCCTTATGCAGATGGGTATTCAACTGGTGGTTCTTCATCTGGGTCCGGGAGGCTCGTAGGAAGTGGTGCTGTTGATGTTTCTGTTGGAGCAGATCAAGGGGGGTCCATCAGGCTTCCTTCTGCACACTGTGGGCTTGTGGGCTTAAAGCCTACATGGGGGCTTGTACCATATACTGGTTGCATATCTCTCGAAGCTACGATTGATCATGTCGGTCCTATGGCTCGTAGTGTCCAGGATTGCGCTACATTACTAGAAGTAATTGCCGGTTCTGATGGAATTGATGATCGTCAGCCTTATAATTGGGCACATCGAAGTGTGAAGTTCGGCGAGGAGATCAATACTTATTTAGGCAAAGCAGATGAGCTACCTTTGAAAGGTATAAAAGTTGGAGTTCTGGAAGAAGGCTTTAGTGATCCAGGAACAAACCCGAATGTTGCTGCTGCGTCCAGAGCTGCGATTGTAAAATTGAGAGAGTTAGGAGCCGAGGTCAAGAAGATCAGCATACCATTACACAAGGATAGTGGCATGATTTGGAGTAAGTTACTTGACTTTTGCATATTGGAATTACAAGCATCTTAGATTATACATCTAAAACAATTACTGACAAACTTCACAGTGGTGGCACTCCCTCTTTCAGGAACCACGCAAGGGCTGCTCGCAAATCCATCGGGTAGGAAACAACTACTGTTCCCAGGGCGAGCAACATCTGTCGGCCCTCGGCTTTCACAGGAAGCATTTGATGCTTTGGGACCCGGTGGTCAAAACATCTATCTCCGTGGCCTCTTCTTACGTCAAAACTTTGGCTCCCCTCTGCACGCCCGCTGCACCAACCTCCTGCGCAAGCTCGGGGATGCCTACGATCAGGCTCTACGTTCCGTCGATGTTCTAGTCATGCCAACCACTCTCCAACCCCCCTGCAAGATCGAACTTGCTGGAGGAAAAACGCTGGGGCCTTTAAACATGTTATCGAGAACGATTGGAGCGACCTACAATACGGCTACATTTAACAGTACAGGTCATCCGGGGTTGAGTTTGCCAGTAGGGTTTGTGCCAGCAAGAGAGGATGCCGGAGTTTGGTTACCGA
>Ga0247808_10000619_pt1 | contig 16989 bp, 10 predicted proteins | sample UWRJL089202R1_FD_179914 | JGI IMG/M metagenome (GOLD analysis project Ga0247808, IMG submission 179914) | Plant litter microbial communities from Arlington Agricultural Research Station in Wisconsin, United States - UWRJ-L089-202R-1 | ecosystem: Environmental > Terrestrial > Plant litter >... | reverse complement strand
ATTTCGTTTTGACAGTGCCAGTGATCCTCATTCATAATCGGTCATCCATAGCTGGCATTCTCGATTTTAGACAATCAGTAAACCAGAGTTCAAATATCCTCTAGAGACAGGATAATAGCTAATATGCATCGTTCACGGATTCAACGGAGCTCTCACAGACTCCAGGTCTAGATAGCGGGCTCGCGACAAGCTCTTGATGTCTTCGTATCCGCGAGGTAAAGAACGATTGTTCGAGACCTACTCTGCCGGAGTGCACTTTCCTTCAAGGCTCCAAAATCCTTTTGCCTAGATGTGATTCGACAGGTGGAGTTGCAGCTTAAGTACTTACTGTCATTAGCGTCATGACAGGATTGATAAAGAGAATATTCTTGCCATGATTGAAATGAGACGGGAGAAAATGGATTACCGGTTTGTGAGTCTGGAAATGTGCGCGCTGGCACGAGCTACGATGAGATAAAGCAAGGAGGTTAGAACATATTGCAATTTCGTATAACGGGAATTATCTGGACGGTATTTACTTGAATTCCGAATTGTTGAAGAAGGTCATCATATGAGCTGCAGCATTAGGAGTTCGATCTATATGTGACCGAGCATTAAAAAAAAGACTCAAAATAAAAATAAATAGGCATATGGCTCAATGGGTAAGTGCACTCACTGCACCTTAACCGAGATGTTCGACTAACCAAATACTCAAGTCTAGTGGTACGATTCTTGCTTCGGGTCTTAACCCCAGGTGTGTGGCACCTGATACATGTGAGAGGTAAGTAACGCGAGGAATATCATCAAACTCCGGTACGAAACTAACAGGTTTGTAGGTCCCGGGGTACGTGAAATCTCAATGGATTGTTTCTGTCGTAGTAACTGACTGTGGCCAGTTCAAACCCCGGTTGAGCCCTTGTTTCAACTTTCTTTTTGGCAATATCTTGCAGCTTGAATGGGAAGGTACCTCTTGGGAGAATTTGGGCATGTTACCATACAATGCTCTACTCGCACTATAGACAGCGAAAGGATATCATAAGAAAAATATGCTCTTTGGTATGGGACTTTGCGCTGTATATTAATTGATGTTTACTTAAATTTCTGAAGTGCTTAAAGTCATGATATCCATCTCGCTTCTTTTGAACACGAACCTATAAGCCGTGTTCGCTTCGTATAAGTGGGAAAATGTAATGGCCGAAAGGCTTGGAGGTATTTCATTTAGGTGGTGCAAGAATATGTCGGTGGGAGGTGAGGTTACTGTTACTATTGCGCTGCTATTATTTTTGCCTTTTAAACTCACTCACCATTGGCGGAGTTTTCTCATCGATGACCTTACTTAGCCGCTGGGTAAATTTTAAGAAGCTCAACAAAGCGTATTTTTGAGGTGAAGTAGAGAAGAGTACTCAAGGAATTATTTGGAAAGACAAGTCACTTCACTGAATTCGTCGCAAGATATAGCTGGACTTCCAGATACATGGCTCCAAAAGTAATCAATTTGAACACACTCTCTTCCAGCCTAAGACCGACAGTGGTTCTGGGAGCTCCAAGAGTGGCCAAGAGGCGTATACTACAGAATTTACAATGGACACATACTCACTCTTTTGTTTAGCTAGTAGATCTAGCTAGTAACCGGCATGTATACCTTCATACCCCTGTGCGATGTTATAAATCAACATTTATTCTAAGGAATCCCAAAAATATAAATTCCCTAGAGCAAATCACACATCATCCAACAGAAACGGTCTAACAGTGCTAATAATAAGCAGACAAGCCTGTGCACGCCACCGTGCTCTACATGGTGGTTGTGACATCTTGAACTCCTTGAGCGTATGGATAGATATATATTGAACGTGACATGTCCTTAGGTTGGATTACTGTAAGTACTAAAACTGCCTAGCCTTCACAGTACATTGAATCTTTGTAACAAGATATGGTATGATATCCTGGTGTTGTTTTTGATTTAACAACTATTGAAGACGCGTTGGTTCACACTATGATGAGATGAGAGGTTGGAGGCTGGGTTGGAAACACGGAGCTCGCTTAATTAGCTCGTCCATTTGCCTCTTACATATACTCAAAGTCAAACAAAGGACCCAAAATATGTTTATTGGCTCAATGGTGTATGTGAACTCCCCGATAAAACCATATTCATGAATTAGTAGTTAATGATTTCCAAAGCTAGTGGTATGATTCATGCTTCGGGTTTTACCCTCTCTGTTACCAGAGAAACACGCTTGATTGTGTGAGGTCCCGTGAGTTGTGACCTTGATCTGTAATCATTTTCACGACGCTAACAATGACTGAATAGGGGTTCAAGCAAGTCACACCTCCTCCGTGCTTCGCTGCTTATTCTAACAGTCGTAGATCCCGGTTGAGCCCTACTAGGTTGAGAGTTTCCTACTTTTTTTGCCGTTTTTTTGGTTGTATGGAATAATGGTGTTGGTACAGGTGAGTGACGTGGGGTAAAGTAAAGAGGTGGGGTAAGGCGAATGAACCGTGGGTTGAGCTGTACGGGAAGTTGGGTTCTTAGTGTGTATATGATACTTTTAATATTAATATAGAAACAGAACAAAATAAATCATTTAAATTCCTGTTGTCGTGCCCAATAAAAAAATAAATCCAATTTGTATCTTACAACTCTTTTGACATCTCCTTCATATCAATTCACAGGGCAGTTGTTAGCCACCCGAAGAAGCTATGGTTGTTAGTTAGAACGCCAATACCCATACATAGTCGGCTATCAAGAACTAAACCCCAAAGAAACAAATCATAGAGACAGTTAGATGATAATATCCGGAGGTACGATAACCAATAATCTGATGATGCATATAATCAACATTTCCTATTCTAAGTGAGCTAACGATTCAGGCGGCAATCACACCGATTGTTCTCTGCACACATACAATTGAAAAAGCAAGTATATTTAAAAGAAAAGTATATTTAAAAGAAATTAAGATGATTGGGACGAGACCAAAAGTTACTTGTAAACTCTTTTAACTCCTCCAAATCCTCAAATGTCCTCTGGGAATCTTTATCTGGTCATTGCTTTTGAAATCCCAGAATATAGTCTCTCGTAAAGGAACATACAGACAAAATCTCAATGCAGCTAGCTGAACGAAGAAGACCGCTTTTCAGAGCAGAGGTTGTTGGCTACTTGGTCTTATACCAAACCGACCTTTTCAAACACGTTGAGCCACTGGTCACAGTGTTCATAACTTCACGCCCGTCAACTTATGGTCTGGCATTTGAGGCATTCTGGTGGTACAGTCTATTTTGACTAAAGGGTTTTGTACAAGTCCGGCTACCGGCTACATATATACAGTTTATCACTTCTTCACCTTCACGCTTCGCCCCAAGCCCTTCTTCTCTGCTGTCTTGGCCTTTCTGATCGTACTCTTCCTCCATGCCTTCCATCGGTCCCCAGGCACAAAATCCCTGACCTTGACCTTCGCCCTCTCTGCAGCTCGTCCAATCTCCCAATTTGCCTCTCGGTACATGTAGCCTGGCCGCAGTCTCAAAGTTCTGCCTTCTTCGCCCATTCTTTCCTTGACTGTACTCTTTTGTATTTGCACTATGCCTCCCTCGACTGGCAAACTTGGGTCAACATCCGCCTCTACCGCTGCTGGCGCTTCGATCGTTGTGGCTACCATTCCTAATCTCCGTCTCCGCATGCTATTCGGTGGTAATGGAAGGACTTGATTGCGTTCAAATACCACTCCGATGTACTGTCGCTTCGGGTGCCTGACAGGATCCTTATAGTATTTCACATATCCGCACTCAGTAGCGTAGATAGTGTGGTCTCTTCCCATCGCACAGTTGTCGCCTGGAAACCAATGGGTGCCGCGCTGGCGGAAAATAATATTCCCAGGGATAACGTATTGTTCTGTTCTAAATGAGCGCACATTCACCTCAGTTTGCTACAAGAACTCACCTCCAGTCTTCTTGGCACCCAGACGCTTTCCTGGCCCATCTTTAGCCTTGTTCACGGCTCCTTGTTGAGCGTGCGATGCATGTCGTACAAATGTCAAGGTGGGAGGCGCCCGGACAGATAATTGTGCGAAAGCTTCGTGAAGACATGTTTGCGAAGCTCCAGAGCGTCCAATTGAGGTTATTGCTGCCCGTAATGGGGGCTGTAAGCGTGCGAGCACCATCTTGGTGTGTTGTTGATGGACTGTGGTTTGCAGAATCTCCAAGATGAGGCTTGAGCTGCTTCGCTAAAATTTAAAGTGGTATTCACATTCAGCCTTCAGCCTTGGTGAAAGTTGGCCTCAACATCGATTTGATAACTGGAGTCTACAACTACAGGAAACAAAGGATTTAAATTATACTTATACCCAGCTTGAATCACTGCTCTCAAATTTATTGACTGCTTCTCCTTACTGAAAATCTACACAATGGCGCGATTCCTGCTTGTCCTCCTCTCCGCAGCCCTCCTACTTCTTGGAGCGAACGCTCAGTTCCAGTATGTAGCTCTCTATTCCAAATTCTACCAAGGTCCAAAGTGCTGATGGTTCCCAGATTCTTTGACCAGATGTTCAATCACGGCGGTCAACAACAGCGGCAACAACCTCAAAACGTACCCAGTGATTCTAACTGGTATCAAGAGAACTACGACGCCGGTACGTACTCTTCTTTCCCCTTCTTCTGTTGTCTCTCGCAGACTCCTAGCTATTCCTGGATTGCGTGCGGGGGCGTTTTACTGACATGTTGTTCACGTAGCACACTGTGACAAATACCTCTGTCCGGACACCCTTGCCTGCGTTCACTTTCCTCACCACTGCCCTTGCGCACACCCTCTGTACGAGGAGAAGTTCGAACTTGGAGAAGGCAGAGCCATTTGCGTATCGAAAGGCGGGTTCCAGGCCGGTGAAGCAGCGAGGAAAGTAGAGTTGGCAAGGAAGGGGCTGCTTTGAAGTCTGACTACACAAATTTCTGGCATAGCGAATTGATGTAAACTACTAGATACTGGGTTTGGCACACAAATTATATGACTAGGGTTGGGGCTCAAGATGCTTTGAATCTGGGTGATTTGTTTGCAATGGAGATCCTGTGTTGGAACTAGGCTTTCTTCCCCGATTGTGAAGTATACTATGAAGAATGGTGTCATAATCCTCCGACAGGCCGTAAGTTCGTTGCTAATACTTATAATTTTCTTACCTTGTTCAAATTGTGGTTTGCTTGCCTATGATTCAAGTGGATTGGCTATCACATAACATCAACAACCTACAGTTTCCATTTTGTAGTATATGATCTATATAGATTGATTAGATGTGTCTCACACAAGTTAAGGGCAAGTAATATTGTGCTTGACTATTGATTTTGCAGGTAACAGTAGATTCAAGCTTTTCTTTGTTACCTCAACATCGATTTCGGTCATTCCCTTTTAAAGTTATTATTCAACTTTATCTGTGAAGGTTGGTGACTATTATATTACCTGTTCATTCATGTCCCTGTGTCTGCTCTAGAAACTTAAATTTCATGGTAAAAGATCATCAAATGGGGAATTGCAACTCTTTAGTTCTGCCCTCCCCCTCCCCTCTGCGTAGATTTGTCGCTACAAAACAGCTCAGTGAAGGGCGTGTTTAAAAAGCCAATCTTGGTTAAGAAATCTTTTTTGAATACACCAAGAATCCCAGGTTCCTTTATTCGGAGAGTTTTGATCATTTGAAGGCGTCAGATCAAACATATGTATGTTTACATCTTGCCTGATTTGATTTATTTCTTAGGTACATGCCGATCCACTCACAACAAACCCAAATACTTAGTCTAGAGACTTAAATCTCTAATAGAATCACTCGAAACTTGCGTGGAATTGGTTCTGGGTTTGTTCTGCCAGGGTGCCTTTCATCATATCAAGCAAAAGTCTTTGGGAATCTTCGAAAAGCGGCACCTTGTATTTCGAAGATCGGACCAGCCACACTTGTTGGCCTCTTTACGATAGGCTTTTATCATTGTTTTGAATACATCGGGATACTCACTTAAACCCATGAAAATTCAAAGAGAAGTAAGCAGATCTTGTTGGTTGTAGTAATGCAACTCCATATTGGATCGCCACATGTATATGACCACAGGGCTGCTCTGTTGAGGACTCAACTAAACAGTCTCATTTCTATTCCATTAAGAGTGATACCCAAAATTAAAGTCGTGCGGCTACATTTTATTCATGCGGCAGTTGTGCAAGACATGTTTAATTCCCACGAACTGAAACAGAGAGAGAGGCTTGGATTGTCAAAATTTCTGATGAAATTTAGGGACAAGTTGTGGCAAACAAAGCAGATACATATTATTATAATTAGATTCAAATACCAACGCCGTGTGATGCATTATGTGTTGTCTCCTTGTTTGCACTATTGCTCTTCCTCTATCTCTGAGGCTCGATACATGAAAATGCTCCATCGAAGGGTCAACATGCTGTCTATAATCTAGTGTCCACCCTCTTCATATCATTTGGGTATCCTCAAATTCTATGGAATCGCTCGCAATCCTTTCGCGCTGTTAGTTACCAGCCTTGCGAACACACTGGAAGAATTACTCAGGTGCTTTTTTCCAAGGTTTCAAATTCTATATCTGGAGCTGGCCAAGTTGACTCTCGGTAGCCCTTCTGCATCGTTCTTGTTCTTCTTCTTGGATGACTAGGATCTTTGGAGTTCTCTTCCTCTGTAAAGAATCGTGCCAACGGCGCCAGAAAGTCACAGCAGAGACCGAAGAGAAGCTGAGAAATTGGAGTAAAGGTGATGAGCCCAAGGAGTATGGGAAAAATGATCACGTATTCATAATCCATGGTGATCAGAAAATCTGAAAGGGATGACCCAGGGCTGTAGATTGAAACTTGCTGATTTAACTCAACAGGCTTATATGTTGTTGATATTTGGTATTTTGAAATCGCACCGATCAGGATTTCTTGCGGAACAAAACTCCTAAATACGTAGCCTCGTCAACATCGTTTCGTATTGCACATGTTATATATAATCTTGAAAAGAAACTTACGGCCTAATCAACCCAGATGCAGTTACAATACCCACGGGGTATTGGATACAAGCGCTGATTATTTAGGTGGAGACTTGGAAGAAACTGATCGTACCGCAAGTAGTAACTGTTCTGGCAGTTTAGAAAAGGCGATTGTCTACCTTGCCTAAGCGCGTCTCATGTTATATAAAACTCTTCGATTCTCCTTCCTCTATTGGTCAGAGTCTGCTCCGTACCGATTTTAAGTCCACCATGGGCATTGGTGATGACGAGATACGGGCGTGCTTATAATTCTCAGCCTCAGCAATGGTAAGTGAGGCCTGAAAAAGCATAGAGCCCTTATGGCTAATTAACCGAAAGTAAGCAACCAACCTACCCAATCTCACCAATGCAAGACGACGAGTAAGCGCTAGATTTGACACCAGCTGAGAAAGCCTTGTGTTGGCAAGTATGAGTGGGGTGGGTATAACAACTTGATGCCTGATAAGCCCAGATCCGCGTATACTTAAAAAGGTACCATCCAGTTGACAGGGAGTTTAAACTATTCTACATAGCTTTCCCCGTGGCTGTAATCTTGGTAGGGCCTAGTCGTGTTGTGTTGCCCCCCCCAGAAAGCCGACTTGTTTTAGTGATGTAGATAGAATAAGGATTCACTATTGAAATAACGTTAGTAGGTTGGTACAGCCAAACGCTAATCTCTCAGTGCCCACTGTAAATAGTCCTGGAAGCATGTTATTGTTGTCATACTTCTTGGTTGCAGAATATTGCCGAATCTCCTCAACTTGTCTTGGCCTTTTCTAGAGTTTCTTGCCTGTTCTGGTGATATCTTTCATGTGAAATTCCGAAGGCATACATCAACACACTCTATTGTTCTACACAATTGTTAGAGCTGTCAACATTTCAAAAGAAAAGAGATATGCATATAAATCGAACCCACTTCTCATGAGCATGGAGCAAGAGCTGTCAAGCCCGCCGCGCTCTCGGAGCTCTCGCATCACAGTAACCACCTCTCCGCTCAGCTTCAACGCTCCGCAACTGCAAGCTTCAAAACACTCACCATCCAATTTAGCAACTCTCAAACATATCAGCCAGCCTTCAGTATAACCGAGCCAGCCAGTGCTCCTGCATGCTAGCTGCCAAGACACTAGACTGGCAGAGCAGAGCACCATTTAACCTTACCCCCTCGCTAGCAAGGTGAATTGCAGTAGTGAACGCAAGCTAATTTCTACGACATGCAACAAACAAATACCACTACGCTGCACTGTATATAATGGTTCCTCCGTCTTATGAAGTAGTGTGGCGCTTGGAGGCGATCAAAGTACGAAATTTGCCGGTCTTTGCTAGGCTCAGTGAGGGAAGAAGGACTTTGGAGAGAAGGATGTTGAACTTACTTCCACCTCCGATGTCAACATGCCTATGTGCACTGCTCGCTACGAATTGATTTGACCGTCTTGTGTCCTCTTCTACTTGCTGCTGCCAATAATCGAATACAGCTCTTGATCAGCATCAAAAGAAGAATAATGCTTCACACTTAAAATCAAGTGCCGCTCTTTAAGCATGTCAGCTCGTTTCGCCATCAAACGACCGTAGCGTTCCACACTACACCTCCGAAGGAATACACTCAGACTGCCAGCTAGAAAAGCAGCATAATTTAGAGCAGAAACCATTTCTTTTGTATTTGATCCTAGAGACAGGTCGTTATCTCCGATCTCTGTCCAATTCCACAAAAAGGATAATATGTATGTTTCACGAGGGATCTGATGGTTTCTTAGCTACTGGAACGCGGATAAATTGCTTCACTTTAAAATGACGACCTTGGTGTCCGCATGTTGTAGTGTATGACACAAGTTACTATAACGAATTCCATGTTGACCATCCTTTCCAGCTTGTTTAGACCAATACATCACATATGAGAATTCAAAGCTTTTGCAAGACAATTTAAGGACCCTAGCTGGTCTTTTGGAATTATCTTGTGAAAATAAATCGTGCTCATGATGGTATTAGTAATGCATATGAATTAGCAATGTTGCCTGAAGCTAAGTATACCGCACCGCAAACCCAAGCTTTATTCGGAACTTCGCTTTTTAATTCATGAAGCCCTTTACGACTACTAGAGCTAGTAAACCCAAGTCTTCTTCAAAGTGAGCCTTTGGAATCCATAGTTTGACTATTGGATATGAACAGCAAACTTTTGAAGTTTTGCTAGCTTTGCCGCTATGTTTCAGACAAAGAAAGTAAGAAAGAACGCCGGTAACTAAGGTCGAAGCTCAATTTATCTTCAAGGATCATCAAAGGTCTAACGAGTATAATATGATGGAGGCAAAGTAACTCAGCTGGAAGGCTATGGAGTTTCGGATCTATAAATATAAACGAGTAGAGCATTTCACACGTGATTATGCGTTTCTATTAATAATTGTTTAATCATCCTCGTTGCAAACAGCGGAATTTCCTAGATAGAACTCAACTAGATTTAGTTGCCCAACACAATACCTCTCAGCTTCAACAACCTATCCATTTTTGAAATGACAATCGGTCACGTGTAATATGTAAATGGTTTTCTAAGCATTCATGTACTACTACCTTCCACTTCATTAATAATCACTTTAGCTATTCTAATCTATGCAGATTACTACTCAGTACTCACCGAGAATACACAAAATTGGCTTTAAAGCTCGTTTACTATATTAAGAGTGTTATTCCTTGGTATTTCCAGCTTGCCACATTCACCACCGATAATTTGCCATAAGATTCAACACAGTCTTTGTATCCTTGCCTATTCTGCCCTGCCCTACCCTGCCCTACCCTCGTATCGCGTGTCCAAACTATCAAATGTAAGAGCCAAAACGGTGCCCATAATCTAGCAATCTTGGAGACGACTTGATGGGCAAATGTCAGACATTGGACTCGATTCTCCACGTAATCTATGAAGACCAAAACACACCTGCTCTACCATGAATGCAGATGCACATGTCAGCTCTGAGACGGCATTCCCAGAGTCTGCCGAACCTACGCAAGCATCGATAACAGCAACACTCCCACTGCGCTCATCAACAACTACACGGAAGCTGTTAAGTGCAGAAGAGTGGTTGGCCCTTCGGCCGCTGATAGAGCAATTGTATATCAAAGAGCGGAAAACATTCCCAGAAGTTAGAGACATTCTTCGGGATAATTATAACTTCGAGCCTACGTCAGTCACATTCGAAGTCCTCGAAATATCAACACTGACTATTCAGCAGAAAGCGGCAGTTTGTTGGGGTAACTTTAAAATGGGGGTTGAAAAAGAATACCAACCAGAAAGAGCGTCAGCTGATTCTGGAAGAACTCACTGATGATCGGAGCAGAAAAGAGGTAGGCACTTTCTCTATCAACCAGCGAAAGTTGAAGCGGTGGAAGAAGAAGGATGTTCCTCCTACCAAGTCAGTGATCAGAACAGGTGCAGCTCCAACACGACTGTCTCGACATCCCGCATCGCCAACGGTTTTCCGACTTCCAGAAACCATGTTCACCAATATCAGTATATACATAACTGGCTCAATCGAGAGTCGGGCATGGGTCACATTCGAAAATGGACCATGTATTAACGTTATCAAACATGGTAATCGAAAGCCAGATGTAAGCTATCTTGATTCCTTCTACGCGCATTGTGTGGCAGCTCGGGACTTCATCGTAAAAGGTTCATTTGTCGAAGCTCGAAAGAGTCTTTCGAGCGCCTGCAGCCTCATGCGCCAAATCCTGGAAAATGAGGATCCGCATGTCATTTGGTATTTTGTAATGTCTTTCAGCCAGATGAGACGACAAAAACTCGATATTCTTGACGAAGCTTTCAATGCCATACGAGCATATCTCGGAAGACTAGCATCTGCATTACTACCAGTCGACCATCCCTGGCGGAATATATGCTGTTTATTGGCATCTGTCGAGCTTAGCCAGATTGACGAAGTTCTCGCCCGTATGATGGAATGTATGGTTATGGGACTTGAAGCGAAGTTAGGACGCTTTCATGAAACAACCTTTCTGTCCCTTCAAGAACATATTGGCCTTTTAAAATATCCAAATAATCCTGAGCGTGTCGAGATAGCGCTCCGACAGCTCATTCAAGATGTTCAGCAACATCTTGGCCCATCTAGACAACTCTTCGGAGCCATAGAGAAGCTGTGCACCAGCCTTAGAGGCCAAGGGCGCTTTGTAGAAGCAGAAGTAGAAGCACAAAACTACCTCGACTTAGCTCGTGAGGCCAAGTTTGAAAACAAGGTAGTAAATAGTCTCATGAGTTTGACGCTAGCTCAGTATGGTCAAGGGAAGCAACTAGAAGCCGAGAGCACTATGAGGGAGTGTGCAGCAACTGTTCTCGCAATACCAACAAGTGACTCGGTCACATGGGCAGTCTACTTTCTGACGAGACTAGAGCGGTGGCTTCGCGAATGGGGAAGGGATGAAGACGCGGATATGCTTAAGGAGGAGATTGCAGCCATGGTGGTAGAGCCTCCAGATGTGATTGAGGAGGTTGCCGCAATCCAATGAACGTTCGATAGGAAATTCAGTATGCTTTGACGCTATAGAACGATACGACTAGGTCGAGAAGTTTTGATCAAGATGTGGTTCGTTATTCGCACGTGCTAAGTTGTTATACATTCAAGATGTCCCATTTCGCTGCATATATTGAATATAAGAATGATTAGAACTTCGAGATGATTGTTATGATTAAAGAATAAATAATAAGATGCAAAACAGCACCTTCCACGACTCTTAATATAGAGCATAGCTTTCGCTGAGCTGCCACTGAGCTACTGATACTCTACATTATTTGATTAAGAGCCCTACACATTACGAAATTTATTTATACTCGAAAGTTAAAAAAGATAAAGTGGTAGAGCACAACTATTGTTAATGTGACGACTCAAATCTTAGCAACAAATCACAGCGAGATAGAAAGAAACTTCGTCAAAGTTATTTTTGCATCAACCTCTGAACATTTATTTGCCGAAGATACTGACACGTCCAGACCTTATTTGCGGCATCATTATCGTCATACGCCACACAAAGAACCATATCCCGAGAACTCCGCATGCCAAAATATGCACTCGTCTACTATATACAATTGGGTATTACCGAGATATCATCCCAGATTGATATCCCATTCCAACAACCATCCACAACACCTACACCCAACTCCTGAAAATGTAGTTTCCTGATCTCCACTTTTAGTTTGACATGTCAATGCAAGAAACGGACGAAACATGAACCATAAGAACATCGCAAAATCTCCGCAAATTGTTCACACGCAGTTCCACTCTGCGAAAACGCACCACCTCGCACTGCGGTCTGCTAAAACAAGGGCGCGCCAGACCCCCCGCTCACCACACTTGATAATTGTCTCCCATGTCCCTCCATCGCCAATCTCCATAGCTTGGCTAGTACTTTGAATCTTGTCATCCTTTCTCATGAGTCGGAGTATCTTGCCACCTGGGCTTTGAATTGCGAGCTTAACATGCTTCTTTTTCGTCCCACTGCTCGAGGTGGTGCTGGGATTCGAATCCGCAGCTGAACTGGTCATAGACATTGCTGAGCTTGGACGGGCAAATGGGATTGGAGAGGTGCCACCTAGAGAGGATCCCGGTAGAGATGATGGATGTTGACGAATAGCAAATACGTAAGTGTTGTTAATTGCTAGCTGTTGACATTGTGGTTGTGCAACATAAAGATCATATCTCTGAGCATGAGGTGTTGGATGGCGCGTGACGAACTCGAAGGGAGGGTTGTCCCCTGTATGTATTATTGGAAGGGCAATAGCAAGAGGGTGGATGATGTCTCTGATGGAGTGCATTAAACCTCGCTTTCCAGCGTAGATTTTTAGAGTAGCATTCCCTTCATCGCCTGGAAGCACCGCTTTGACGGTGTATCGCTTCTGCCCTCCAACCCATTCTGCTTGCGCCAAAGCACGTTTCTTCACTAACTCTCCGTTTTCAAAGCAGTCACCGTCGTCATCGTGCTCAAAAGCTCGTGCTTCTACTTCTGCAAAGCATTCGATATCTGCAGGAACTATGAATCTGACATGAACCTGCTCCAAGTCCTCAATTCGGATAAGACTTGTATCATAATCGATCATCTGGAGCCCTTCCTTGAAGTACTGTGGGCAGACTCCTGGTAGAGATAATAAAATTTCGTGAGCAATTGGAGGGCACATATGTTGTTGATGATGTTGCTCTGGGACATGGCTCCAGCACAGTTCCATTGGCCGTGTCAAAAAGTACCAGCTGTCTGCAACTTTCGTGCTGACTTCATTTGAGTACAGTCCTCTCAAAGGATTTGAAGGAGCAGAGAGTGAACAGTCCATCATTCTCCATTGTCCATCAACAACAACGGCATTCCACCAATGGTTTGGCCGTGGCATCAGCATACCCATTTCGGGCTGTTCTCCAGGTGTCTTCAAGTAGCCCCTAATAATTTCTGCCTCGATTCCTACAGAGGCACACATCTCAAGTACCAAGACAGCCACTTCTTCGGCACAACCACGTTTCGTCTGTATGACTCTCCGAGAATCTATGGCACTCTCAAACTCTTCTTCCCAAGCAATCTTCTCACTAACCCAGGTAAAAATAGCACGAAGTTTTTGTACGTCGCTTCGGTAAGGCCTACAAACAAAACCTGTTGCTAGGCTGGCCGCATTCGTCATTGCTGGGAGACTATTAATGAACCTTGCGTTCTTGTCCACAAGGCTGAGATTCACGCTCAGAAAGTTTGTCGGTTCGGCAACAGGATTTCCGTCTGCACCCTCATCTCCATCCACCTGGTGGTATAGTTCGTCTACAGCACTAATCGCTGGGTAGTCCATCATTTGGCAACGTTCAATTCGTTCGACACGCTCAATTCTGCTAAGTGAATTCGAACGATTTATATCACGTCGTACTTGAATCCAGTCGACTCCACTACCAAGACCCATCTCAGCAGCTGTAGAACGACTAGCCCCATGGCTACTATTAAACCCTCCAGCAATGGAACCAACTCCATTAGGCATCAGGCGCTTTGTTGGCAAAGGCGGCCGCGGTTGTTCACCCACTGCAATACTACTTCTGGCACTAGCAGCTCCTGTTTTTGCTGACTCAATTATTTTTTTGAAAAATCCTGTCTTCCTCGGTTTGGGAGTAGCAAGACCTCCTAATATGCCAGAATCTGTTGCTGCAGAGTGCCACCCTACTTGAGATTTGGATCTGGTGGCATCAGAAGCATGACTGCTGTGATATGATATACCGGTGAGGGGTGTTTGAGGCCTGGAGTCGAGACCATCGAAATTATCCCTCCTCGATCCAAAGGCGCTTTGAGCCCTGCCTTTCAATGCCTCCTTTCTCCTAGAAAGACTTCCAGCACTAGTATAAGAGTAGGCACCGGCAGAAGTTCCACTCATCAAACTTCTGTCGGTCATCTGTGTGCTTGAGCTGCCATTCGTTGTAGTACTGCGGGCGCCAGATGAAGAGTTGGTAGAATTTGTTTTGGTAGTAAAGGTTCGTCCAAGAACAGATCCCATAACATTGTACGCAGATTTACGGTGCCGAAGCTTTTGTTCTTTCGATGCTAGGCCCATTGAAGACTTGGGTCTCTCGTAGCTTGTTAACTTTGGTGGCACTGGGGGACCATCGTCCTCAGGTGCGAACTGCGAATTGTGGGAGTGCATCTGGTTTAATCGAGTTTCCATTCGCTGAACATAGTTGCTCAGCTCAGGACCTGGCTTTTCGCTATAGGCTGTGTTGGAGCCACCAGGGGATTGTGCATCTTTGTCGAAATTATTTTGACCAATGCCCATTGCAGTATTTGGCCTCGGCGGTCTGCTTCCCCTCGAACTTGTGAAGGTTTGGCCAAAAGCCTCCGGTGACCATGGATCCAGAGGAGGTTTTGGCGATTCGGTTTCACGAGAAACTCCCATATCTGCCAGTGAACTCATAACGTCATCCATTGCACTACGGAGGGGTGAAGGTGTGAAACCAGTGGCCCCAGGAGATGGTGGATATGGTGAAACTCGACCAGGCGTATGATATCCATTCTCGATTGTCGATTCGTGAGATTTGTATATACTTCGATGCGGAGGAGGTGGTGGAGGTGGGGACGACCCTATGTCCGGAGAAGGTTCTCTGGAGTATGCTTTGTACTGGAATGATGGAGCAGGAGATGGAGCCCGGGAGTTCCAGTGTAAAGGGGATGCTGGAGAGGTAGCCTGTGAGTTGTATTGTAAAGGAGTTCCTGGAGAAAGTGGCCTGGGTGCATAGTGTATAGGAGCAGGAGATACAGCTCTCGACCCGTATCCAGGAATGTTTGGTGGAGGAACTGGTCGTTGATTGTCGTGAACGCTCATGGGATTAGGAGATGGTCCTCTAGAGACAGCTAGGCTTTCCTTCTTCCTTAACGCCTCTCTCTTCTGGCGTCCTTCATCTGGAGCGGAATATGATTGAAATGGCTTGCGTGACGACTTTGTTTTCGTCTTTTGTGGCGGTTGTGGGTTGAAAGGACTGGGACTGACAGACCGGTCAGGCATTGGACTTACTGCCCTACTAGCAGGGCGAAAGTCATCGTCAAGTATGCGCACGAAGTTACATGGGAACAGTCCATGCACACGTTTGTCGCGGCGTAATCTTCCCATCCACCATGATCCATCGCCAGCGTTGAGACATTCTATCAAGTCTCCTTCGATGAAACCCAGGTCGCGTTTGGATTCTCCTCCCCAGCTATGAATTGCTTGTACCCAGCAGGGAAATCTAGTAGGAAGGCCTTGAGGTTCTGGCATGATTGTCGACAGTTTGTGCCAATATCAGAGTGATATCCCTCACATGCGCTGTGGACCTAAAGTTTTGTTATGTTGCGCATTGGATATTGCCGCGTGTTGAATTGTAATAAACTAGTAGATGGTGCTAAAGCCTTACAACTAGACCAATATTCGATTGAATATAACAGGTAAATAGAACGAGTGGATGGCAAGCAATATCGTAAAGGAGCGCACAATAATTGATTTCTGACCGAGTGCACACGGCAAGTATTGCTCGGAACTGTTCTGTTTACGCTGAACCTCCGGGTCACGTTTCAGAACGGGTGTTGCTATGGGTTACCACGATAAGCCGATAAGACTTGAAATGTGGGTCTGTGGTCCAATGAATGATGCCTTGCTGGACCCTCTCCTGCATGCGCTTCAAGACCACCAAAAGGACCGAGACTCACGTACTGTACATGCAAATAGAATTCTTGAGAGACCTGATTTCATTCAGCGACCGTCTCTTAGCATCAAACTACTCCAAATCTTCACCGTCTCTACCATTTTATCGAATCTGGAACTACCGATACAACTTCCTTCTCCTTGTCATGACTTGTCCTGTTTCTCGGTATCATCAAACGGTCAAAGCTTCTTCCTAGCTCCGTCGCACCGGGCTGGGTGTAAACAAACCTCCTTTATTTCAGTTCAACCATCACCAAGTTTGAAATCTCAACTCCCTTTCTCTGTATACTTTCATCACCCTCTTCCTCCGAAGGGCAGCTATTGCGATCTAGTAACAGCAGTGTAACTTCAAGGACCGGCCTCCACGCCATTTACATTGCTAGCACTTAAGCAAGATGTCGGATGGGGAAGCAGCAAGCGCTTATACAGTTCTCCAGGAGCTTGGAAGTGAGTCAATTGCCTCCAATGAGAATGGTGAGATTGGAAATGTCATCTAACAAATAACAGGTGGTAGCTTTGGTGTAGTCTACAAAGCAATCGAAAATGCCACAGGGGAAGTTGTTGCAATCAAGCATGTTAGTATACAAAAATGTCATATATCTGCAATTCTAACCTCCACAGATCGATCTTGAATCTAGCGAAGATGACATACAAGAGATTCAGCAAGAAATTTCGGTATTAAGCACCTGCGCGAGCCCATTCGTCACACAGTATAAAGCTAGCTTCCTGCGAGGGCATAAGCTATGGATTGTTATGGAGTATCTGGGTGGAGGATCCTGCTTAGATTTGGTACATCTGTTGCTGGTTATGTATACCATCGCTTTGCTAATATTGCGTAGCTAAAACCC